>Ga0213919_1000364_pt1 | contig 20826 bp, 29 predicted proteins | sample McNCre317MG_FD_161056 | JGI IMG/M metagenome (GOLD analysis project Ga0213919, IMG submission 161056) | Freshwater microbial communities from McNutts Creek, Athens, Georgia, United States - 3-17 MG | ecosystem: Environmental > Aquatic > Freshwater > Creek | place: USA: Georgia | collected... | reverse complement strand
CGGCGCGGTGCGCCCGGGCGGCGGCGCGGTTGTCCGCGCGCGCGTCCCCGGTGTCGTCTTGGCTTTCCCGGGCGTCCCGGGCGTGGGCTTCTGCGGCGGCGGCGGCGGTTGCGGCGGCGGCGGCGGCGGTTGTGGTGTTCATGGTCTTCTCTCTTTCCGGTTGTGGGCGCTTGGCCCGGGTTCCGCCTGCCCCCGGGGTCGGCGCGAATCGCCTCCCGGGTGCTGGCCCCGCCAGCATACCACGCCCGCGCGCCGGAGTCAATATGGCAAGGCTGCAACACCTGTTGCAGGCCTGCAACAATGCGCCGGGGTCCCCTCCCCGGGCCGCGACTCCGTTGCTTTTCGTCCCCGTGCATCTGTTCCGCCTTTGATTCATATACCCCCATACACTTCCCCATCGTGATTCATATACCCCCATATATGTATATACCCGCCGTGCGCGCCCGTGGCCCGCCGTGTATATGTGCCGCCGTGCCGCTATGTATATAGCGGCCATATGCGCCATACCCACGCGCCGCCCCGCCCGTGGCCCGCCCGTGGCACATGTGCGCCCGCACCCCGGTGTACCCCCCGTGCCGCGCCAGACTGGCCCCGAATCGGCACTACTTGACAGGGGTGTTTGTGTGTGCTATACTGGCACCATGGACGCACTTGTTTGGCATATACTTCGGGTGTCCCCCGGTAAAGAGAAGGAAGTGCAAAATGCGCTAACCTCCACCGAAACTTATGTCCCCATCCGTCACATGCGTCGGTTCAACCGTCGTTTGAGGGTCACCACCTTCCGTGAGGAACCGTTGTACCCCGGTTACGTGTTTGCAAAAACCAACGCTGTGCAAAGTTTGCTTTCGGTCCCCTGTTCGTCCCTTCTGGGGATTGTGCGCTCGATGGATCGGGAGTACGCCGTTCTTTCAGACGAGAAAATCGATCTGGTTCGCTTGGTTGAGGCCGACATCGAACGCGCCTCCCAAGTCAAACAGAAAGAACACAGCTGGACGATCGGCCAGAAAGTTCGCATGAAGGCATTCCCGTTGATCAATGTATTGGTGGCGGGGCTGCAAGGGAAATACGGGGTTCTGGTGAACCTCGACATATTCGGCGCAACGAGGACAATTCGCGTCGAAGCCTCGCAAATTGAGGCAATCGTGGTCTGACGTGTGGGGGGCGAAAGCCGCTGCCGCAGGGATTACGCAAATCGGGGGCGACCCCGAGTCTAAGGCATGACTGGAAATGTTGATCCACGAGACTTACCCGAAACTGGCAGACCCGATGTTCGTACAAGCGTACGACTTTGGGGATTGCTGGACTCGCGTTCATCCCGAGGGTCCTTTCGAGGAGTTGGACGTGGCGGTGGCGATTATCGTTACCCGCGCCAACTATTCCAAAATGGCTGATCTTCTGGGAAGGTCCCGGTCCTCGGTTCGGAACCACGTCGAGCGCAACATGCCGCTGCGGGACCTGATGCAGGAAGTGTGGGAAACGTTCCTGGACCAGATTGAAGGCTTGCACCAAGACGCGGCAATGAGCGGCGACCTCGGTGTGCAACGATTCTTCCTGCAGACCAAAGGCAAAGACCGCGGCTACGTAACCCGCTCCGAAGCAACCGGAAAAGATGGGGAGCCGCTGGCGGGGACAGTGGACTTCACCAAGGTGTCGTCTGACGTGTTGGAAGAACTCATGAAGGCGCGTGAAAGTGCTGGAACTGAATAACACAGATTGGCTGAATATCGAGAGAGAGTTGTGCTCCCGAAAATTCAGCCAGTTTGTGAAACGGGCATGGCACATTCTGGAGCCGACCACGAACCTTCGTTGGGGGTTCGCTCTGGACGCGATTTGTGAACACCTAGAGTACGTAGAGACAGGGGAAATCCGTCGCCTGTTGATAAACGTGCCCCCGGGATGCATGAAGTCGCTGCTGTGTGGTGTGATGTTTCCGGCGTGGCTCTGGGGTCCCAAGAGACGACCCTCGCACCGCTTCTTGGGGACGTCGCACAAACTCGATCTTGCGATCCGGGACAACCTTAAGTGCCGCCGCCTGATCAAAAGCGACTGGTATCAGCAAAGATGGGGCGTGAATATCGTCCCGGACCAAGACCAAAAGACGAAGTTTGAAAACGAAAAAACGGGCTTCCGCGAGGCCATGGCGTTTACGTCCATGACTGGTGCACGGGGCGACACCGTTCTTCTTGACGACCCTCTTTCGGTGACTGATGCCGATTCGGACCTTGAACTTGAAGCTGTTGAGAGAAACTTCACCGAGGCTCTCCCAACTCGCTTGAACGATCAGTCCAAATCGGCTATTATCGTCATCATGCAGCGTCTGCACGAAAGGGACCCTAGTGGCTTGATTTTGTCGCGGGGTCTGCCTTACGTTCACTTGATGCTGCCCATGCGTTTCGAAGTTGAGCGCCGCTGCAGAACCCCGATTGGTTTCGTGGACCCGCGCACAGAAGACGGCGAGTTGCTGTTTCCGGAACTCTTCCCCGAGGAAGCCGTTTCTGAATTGGAACTCACCATGGGCGGGACCGAAAGCTACTCGGTCGCTGGTCAACTTCAACAGCGGCCCGCTCCGCGCGGTGGTGGGCTGTTCAAGAAAGAGTGGTTCGAAGGCAAAATTGTCGACGCACCGCCGAAGAAAATCCGTTGGGTACGCGGTTGGGACTTCGCCGCCACCAAGGGTAAAAGATCAGCGTATAGCGCTGGCGCAAAAGTCGGACTGGCTGAATACGAAGGGCGCAAGTGCATCTTTATTGATGACATGAAGCGCAAAAAGGGTACACCAGCAGAAATTGAAAAATTGCTGCTGGAAACCGCAAAAGCAGACGGAAGGAACGTTCGTGGTTCCATGCCGAAAGACCCCGGCCAAGCGGGGATCGCTCAATCGGATTACCTGCTGGGCAAGCTGATGGGCTATCGGTACGAGGCCACGCCGGAAACTGGTAGCAAGATTACCCGTGCCGAGCCTCTGGCGACCCAAGCCGAAATCGGCAACGTCTATCTCGTCAATGGCCCGTGGGTTAAGGCCTTCCTTGACGAAGCTGAGGGCTTCCCCATGGGGCGGTTCAAGGACCAAATCGACGCGTGTTCCCGAGCGTTCACGCTGCTGTTGAAAAACTCGTCGTATACGTTGGATAACGTCAACGACAAACCGGAAGAAACATAGTGGCGTCAGTTGCCAAATATTTTCGTAACGTCTCCGACAGCCTGCGAAACTTCGTGGGCAATTTGGGTACTGCACGTGACAAGGCGTCTGCCAGCTTCTATGAGTTGCCAAGTTACACCGACAAAGATTTCTATGACGCCTATCGGTCGGCTTGGCTCCCGCAGAAAATCGTTGACATTCCGGCGTATGATGCTTGCCGTCGCTGGCGCAACTGGAACGCTCCCTCCGACCGGGTGTTGATGCTGGAAGCCGAAGAAGCCCGCCTGAACGTTTGTGGGAAAGTACTTGAGGCCATCATCAGCGCGCGCCTTTTCGGGGGTGCCGCTCTTTATATCAACGTTCCGGGGTCCGACCCTGCGTTCCCGTTGAACCCCAAAACCGTGGGGAAAGGCGGCATCAAGTCTCTGGTGCTGTTCCCGAAGAATACCCTCACGTGGTCCGAGATTGAGTACGACATTCAGTCGGCTTATTTCGGTCAGCCCAAATATTGGGAGATTTCGACGAACGATGCAAGGATCGTCAAAATCCACCCTTCGCGATTGATGCGGTTCTCGGGGCACGAAGTCCCACGGATTTCTGTCAGCACCGACTTCCAATGGGGCGACAGCGCCTTGATGGCCGTTATGCAGTCGATGTTCCAAGCTGACGGGGCCACGGCGAACGTTGCGTCGCTCCTGTTCGAATCAAAGATTGACGTTATCGGCATCCCCGATTTGATGTCGAACATCGACGATCCGAAGTATCGCGAGAATTTGTACTCGCGTCTGGAAGTGGCGGCTGTTGGCAAGGGCAACAACGGCATGTTCCTCAAGGACACCGAGGAAACCTACGAACAGAAAAAGATGAACTTCTCCACCATCCCCGAAGTGATGGACAGGTTCTTCCAAAACGTCGCTGGTGCCGCCGATATCCCCATGACCCGCCTTTATGGCATGTCGCCCGGTGGGATGAACTCGACGGGCGACAGCGACCTGAAAAACTACTACGACCGCATCCAGTCGCTGCAGAAAGTGGTGATGACCCCCACCATGGCCCTTTTCGATGAATGCCTTGTGCGTTCTGCCATCGGGTCGACTCCACGCGGCGTTTATTACGAATGGCGCAGCCTCTGGCAGAGCAGCGAAAAAGAAGAAGCAGACATTTCCAAGAGCCTCTCGGACGCGCTCAAGGCGATCAAAGAAACCAATGTGTTCTCCCAAGAATTCTTGGCTGAACTTATTCAGTCCGTCATGACTGACCGTGGTGCTATGATCGGTTTCGATGCTATCGTCGAGAAGCTTGGACGCGACAAAATCCTTGGCAAAGACTTCGCTCCTCGCGACCCCTACGCGTCTTTGCACAGCAACCCGCCGCCCCCGGTCAATGAACCGCCCGTCAACGGAAACGCGCAATGACCATGATCAAAGTCAATTCTTTCGACTCCATGCCGTTCGACGCGATCAAAGAAACTCGTGATGGCTATATTGTCACGATGCCCAAGGTCGCGCGCACGGGCATTCAGTTGTACGCCCCGTCTGACCTCGGCCTTTCGGGCAAGGACCCCCTTCGTGTTTGGCGTCCAGAGGACGAAGTTTTCAAGTCGGATTCGCTGGCGTCTTATGCGCACCGTCCGATCACCATTGGTCACCCGCCGAATGGCGTGAACCCGCAAAACTGGTCGGACGTTGCTGTTGGCGTCACTGGCGAAGACGTCATGCGCGACGGCGAATTCGTTCGCGTCCCGATTCTGTTGATGGACGCCAAGGGCAAAGCGGCTCTTGAACTCGGCATCAAAGAAATTTCCATGGGCTACAGCTGCAATGTGGAGCTTGTCGATGGTGTTACCCCCTCTGGCGAAGCATATAATGCCATCCAGAGGGACTTGCGCATGAACCATCTCGCGATTGTCCCCGCTGCGCGTGGTGGTTCCGAACTCAAAGTTGGGGATGGAGAAACTCCTATGACTGATCCAGTCAAAACGAAGGTCGTCTTGGTGGACGGTCTTCAAGTGGAAACCACGGAAGCTGGCGCTGCGGCGATCGAAAAACTGCAGGCCAAAATCCGCGACTCCGAGGCCGAAATCGCCAAGCGCGACGACACCATCGGGAAACTCGAAAAGCAGGTGCTGTCCGACGCCGAAATGACGGCCCGCGTCGAAAACCGCGCCCGTGTCGTTGCGACGGCCAAATTCCTCGATCCCAACATCGTCTGTGATGGCAAGACCGACGCCGAAATCCGCCGCGCCATCGTCAGCGCCAAATATCCGATGATGGATTCGAAGAGCGACGATTACATCCAGGCCCGTTTCGATCTGATGCTCGAAGACATGAACGCCGGCAAGTCCGATCCGCTGCGGAACGCCATCAAGGGTGGCCTGAAAACGACCAACCCGGTCAACAACACCGCCGACGAAGCCTACAAGGCTTTGCTGGACGAATTCACCAACGCCTGGAAGAACCCCGGCGTCCAAGCGAAAGGGCACTGAACCATGGCCGTTCAATCCACCTACAACAACAACATGACGGCGGGTGCCAAGGGCATGATCGCCAACATGACCGACTGCGACATCATTTCCAAGAACGTCGAAACGGCGGCTCTGGGCTTCGGTGTTGTCGTCAAGCAAGGCGCAGCTGACGATGGCGTTGTCGCCGCAACTGCCGCCTCCGATGTCTACCGTGGCATCACCGTTCGCGATCAGTCGGTTCGCCCCGGCAGCGCGGATTCGATCCCGGTTGGCGACACCGCCGCGCTTCTGGTTCGCGGCGTGATCTGGGTTTTGGCTGGTGCGGTCTGCACGGTCGGAACCGCCGCCTACATGATCGTCGGCACGGGCCAAGCCGGCAATTTCTCCAGCACCCCGACCAGCAACCTCGCCATTCCGCGCGGGACTTTCGAGTCCTCGGGCGTTCTGGGCGACCTCGTGAAACTCCGGCTGTCGTAAGGAGACGCCAATATGAACCAGATTCTGATGGGACAGGCGTTCAACGACGCCCTGCAGGCGAACTTCGGGTTCGCCGAGAAACAGGCCTCCATCATCGAGGCCGACGTCTACAAGATTCGTTACCCCGAACTGAACTACCAGGAAATGATCCCGGTGGATTTTTCGGGCGGCGAATGGGCGAAAAGCGTCACCTACTATTCGATCGACACCTACGGGAAGGCCGGCTGGCTGAACGGCAACGCTTCGGACATTCCGGTCGTCGGGATGGCGATGGAACAGTTCGAAACTGGCGTTCACACCGCTGGCATCGGCTACGATTGGGGCTTCGAGGAAATCAACCAAGCGCGCATGCTCGGTGTTGACCTCGACGGCACCAAAGCCGCCGCCGCCCGCCGTGCTTATGACCAGATGGTCTACGACATCGCGTTCACTGGCGACACCCCCAAGGGCTTCCAGGGCCTTTACAACTACACGGGTGTTCCGCAGGCTTCCGTCGCTGCTGATGGCACCGGGTCTTCGACCCTCTGGGCCAACAAGACTGGCGATCTGATGGCGCGCGACGTCAACGCTCTGCTGGTCGGCCTTCACACGGCCACCAAGACCACCGAACTGGCCGACACCCTTCTGCTCCCGGTGGAACGTCTCATGACGCTGGCCACCACCCGGATCGGTGCCAACTCCGACATGACCGTGTTGAAATTCCTGCAGGAAAACAACGTCTACACGGCCCAAACCGGACAGCCGCTGACGATCCGTGGCAAGCGGAACATGCTGACGATCGGCGTCGGTTCGACCGCCCGCATGATCGCCTACCGCCGTTCTCCGGAAGTGCTGAAACTGCGCATTCCGATGCCGCATCGCTTCCTGCCGACCCAAGTCGAGGGCCTTCGTTTCGTGCGCCCCGGCATCTTCCGCCTCGGCGGTCTGGACGTTCGCCTGCCCAAGGCGATTTCCTACGGCGACGGCATCTGACGCCCAACAATGGCGCTGGCAGGACAGTCTTGCCAGCGCATCCATTCCATTCGAGAGAGGGAACACCATGAAAATTCGCAACACGACGAAAGGACCGATCGGTCTGTCGTTTGAATGCGTTGTCGCCGAGGGGCAAACCCTTGACGTCTCCGCCGAGGCTTTTGCCGAGTTCGCGAAGAGCGAAGTCGTCGCTGCCTATTTCGAGAAGGGCATGCTGGTTGAGGTCGATGTCTCCGCCGAGGAAGCTGCCGCTGCCGAAGCTGCTGCTGCCGAAGCTGCCGCTGCCGCTGCCGAAGCGACCAAGACCAAGGCTGCTGCAAGCAAATGACCCTTGTCACCACCCCCGGCGCGGTTGACGCAGATTCCTATTTGGACCTCGCGAGTTTCAAAACTCGGGTCACAAATTTGGGTTTGTCTGCGTCGGGGGCGGATTCGGTTCTTGAGGCTGCTTTGCGCCGTTCTGCGATTTGGCTGGATGCGAATTTTCGCCCCCGTTGGCCCGGCACGAAGACAAACGGTCGCTCTCAATCGCGTGACTGGCCGCGTAAAGATGCATACGATCTTGAGGCATATCTTCTTGATTCGGCCACGATCCCCGAAGAAATCCTCTTGGCTCAAGTCTATGCAGCTGTTCAAGAGGTATCCAAGCCTTCTTCGTTGTCCCCTGTGTTCATGAATGGAAACAATGAAAAAGTCTTGGTGGAAATGGACAGTATGCGGTGGAAGACTACCGCAAACGCCCACACCCTTGAAGAAATGAAGCCCGTGCTGATCAACGTTCAGAACGCGCTCTCAACTTTGGTTTCGTTCAAGTTTGCGCCAGCCTTTGGGGTGGTGTGATGCCAGAGGATTGGGACCGTGTTTCGTCCGATGTTCTCGAAGCCATCGATGATGTTGGTTTTTCAGTCACTTTGACTAAAAGGCCGACGAAAGTTGGTCCGGAATATGCCCGCGTCTCCGAGGAACCGGAAGTGCTGTCAATGCGCGCTGTTTCTTTGAGGAACAAGGTGTTTGGCTACGCGCAGGGCATGCCGACCAGATACGACGAAGTGCTTTTGGTCCCTGTTGAAAACGGGATCGACCCTGTGGAGAAAGACTCTGTGGAAGTTAACGGGACTAAGTACACCGTTGATTCCATCGAATCGATAAGCCCGGGCGGGGTTGTCGTCGCCAAAAAGCTTATGTTGAGGCGATAACATGCCCTCGTACCAAGACGTAATGTTGGGCATGAAGAAAGCGATGTATGACGCTGACCCGTCATTTCAAGTCGAATGGCCCAACTCAACACCCGACGCGTACACGTTCCCATACGTCGAGTTTTCGTTTTCGTTTTCGGAATCCTTTGACGAAACCTTGGGTTCCACAGACGAACACATCAATGGGTTCGTGAACATTGACGTTGTGGTGGAAAAAGACACTTCGACGGAAAAACTCGGGGAAATAATCGACTTCATCCGGTCGGTATTCCCGAAGGGGCGCAGAATTTATTATGGCACCCCTGCCACGATAACGATGGTTACAAGCCACCCAAGCCCAAAACGGCTTGTGGAAACAACGACGCACATGAAAACGCCAGTTATCATGACGTTCAGAACGGAGTAAAACGATGGCCGCATTGACCTCGACTACCATGCAAGGGGCTGGCCAGCGGACGGGTACGCCCAACACGCTGACTGCTTCTGACACTTTCACTTATCTCCCCGGCACCGGGCAGATGCTCCTCATGTACAACCCCACAGGTGGCACCGTTACCCCGAACATCAAGGGTTCGGCGGCTGCTGCAGCGGCAATCCCGGGGCTTGGTGGCACGACCACGGCTTTCAACTCGGGTCTTGACGTCGCGATCCCGACCTTGCAAATGGTGCTCGTCAACCTTGACGACTCCCGCAATTACCTGCCCGATGCTTCGGGTATTGTTACCATCACCAACGGCACGGGCGTCATTGCCGTGCTGTTGAACAACTGAGGGGGCTGACATGGCAACCATTGCTCCGACCATCAAGCCCACTTGGCGCGGTGCTTCGGCTGGTGCTTTCGCCCAGCTTACCCTGACCACTTTGGCCGGGGGTGACACTTTCAACTACGTCAAGGGCACGGGCCAGATTCTCGTGCTCCTCAATCCCACAGGTGGTGCTATTTCGCCCGTCATTGTCGGCGCTGGCACCACCTGGAATACGGACGGCGCGGGCGCAAAGAGCATTTCGGCTGGCTACGCGGCGTTCTCCATCGCGGCTGGGCAGATCAAGCTGATCCCGCTCGACACGATGGAAGGCTTCTTGCAAGGGGCCATCGTTATCAACTCCAGCGCTGGCCTCAAGGCGGCGCTGATCAACCCGGTCGCCTAAGGAGAACTTCATGGCAAAAGTCAGCAATCCGGGCAACCGCCCGATCACCCTCGCAACGGGGCACGTCATTCCGGCCTTTGGTTCGTTGGAAACCACCAACGACGTGCTTCGTGGCGTGGACAACGCCAACACCATCAGTGGGTTGGCCAAGTCGGGTCAGATCGTCGTGACTTTCGACGCTGACGTTGACCCGGAAACCAATTCTTCGGTCGTGGTGTCCATCGAACCGAACCCCGAAGTCTTGGCACAAGCCGAGGCTGATCGTCAACTCGCGGTCGCCGCCGCCGAGAATGCTGCGGCCATGGCCGCTGTGGCTGAAACCCCGGCGAAGAAGAAGTAACCCCCCGCCCATCAACTTACGCTGAAAGGAGCCTGCAATGGCCTCGCCTACTTCCTACATCGGGGCGGTAATCGCCGTTTCCGTCGCTACCCCCGCCACCATCGACTCTTCGGGCTTTGGTGCGTTGTCCTACACCACCGTTGGCAAAATCGTGTCGTGGGGCGCGGTCGGTGACACTTCGGACAACATCGCGATCCCGCTTCTCGCTGGCCGCGTCGAACACGTCAACGGTGCCGCCGATGGTGGCGAAATCCCCTTCGTCGTTCGCTATGATTCGGATGCGGGCCAAACGCTGCTGGTCAACAACTCGAACAACAACGTCACCGTTTCGGTCAAGATCACCGACCCGGATGGCAAGTTGGCCTATTTCTACGGCATCGTGGCCAACATCCAGGACCAAGAGCGGAACAACTCGAACTTCAAGGGCCTGACTGGCGTGTTCCGCGTCAACTCGGCGACGGTTCGCGTGTAATCCTGTTTGAGCGGCCCCTATCCCTCGAAGGGGCTGTTCGACGGTGGCCGGGGTGGGGTTGGCTTCACTACCCCGGCCATTCGAAGCCAAGAAGCCGTGAGGAAAAGAAATGACCACCAGCAAAGTCGACTTCTTCAAGTTCGACAACCGGGATTCAGAAGAAAAAGGGCAGCTTGTCCAACTCTGCGACCCGAACACCCGCGAACCCCTCGAAAGCGAAGGCAAGCCCTGCAGCGTTCTGTTGCGGCTCCCCCATTCGCATTCGTTCCAATCGTTGGTGCGCGACAGACTGCGCTCCAGCGTTGTGTCTACGGACGACGACAAGCAAGGGGACATTCCCGGTCTTGCGGTCCTTGAAGACACGCACAACACCCTCATCGATGCCGCGCTTCCTTTCATCATCCGCTTCGAGAATGTCTACCTCACTGAAAAGGGTGAACTCGTCGAAGTCGGTTCAGACGAAGCGCTTATCCGCCGTCTTCTCGACTTCACGTTTCCCATCTTCGGGAAACTGGAAGATTCCGAGGAAATGGGGATGCTCAACTGGCCGTTCGCCAGTCAAATCCTCGATGCGTCCCAAAAATCCATCCTTAAGCTGGGAAAATAAAAGCCAAGCTGCGTTTGTTTTCAGCGCAGCTTGGCTACTTAAATTCCATACCAGAGGGATGGGGCAAAACCAGCAGGCTGGAACTGGCCCTCGAAAGAAAAGAGGACCTACAGCTTCCCAAGTTGGGGCGCGAGGTTTATCTGGTAGAAGCGCTAAAAGCTTTGGGGTACACTTCCCATGTGTTCGAAGGGGAGCGGCCCCTTAGCTGGAAGGACGTTTATTACTACAAAGAGACTTTCGACCCGCTGCTGAATAAGTGGGAAGTAGAGACTCTTCTAGAAATGAGCGCCGACTACCTGAATGCTAAGATAGAGGGCGTGAACCCTCTGTGCATTCCGCCCGTGGATCGAGACAATGTTGAGCCTACAAGCGCAAATCAATAAATTCGCCGAGGGCACGGAAAAGAGACTGACGAAGCTTATGCGTCGTACTCTCACCGAAATGATGGACATGGCCCAAGAGCCTCAACCGAGCGTCATTCTTACGGGCGGAACGTTCGAGGTTGGTAAAGTCCCTCTCTTGTCAGAGGATTTGTGGTCGTCTCTCGTAACCACCATAAATGGCGCTGTTCCGTCCAAACCCGGCGTTAAAAGCTATCTCTGGCGTATTTCTCGCATGAAAATCGGGGACACGATTACTTTCGAGTGGACTGTCCCTTATGCCCGCAGGATCGAGTTTGGTTTTGCGGGCCAAGACGTATTGGGGCGGTTCTACAACGTGAAGGGTCGCCTTTTCGCAACAACTGCGTATCATGCCGTCCCCGGCATTTTCGCAAGGCTGTCCAAAGAGGTCTAAGCCAGTGGCTGAGGATTTTGCCAACATAGTCCTAAGCGCGGATACCAAGAAGCTTATCAAAGCTATTGAGGATTTGCGCAAGCTTGGGGCTGCAGGCGGTGACACCGAAAAACGCTTGAAAAAAGCGATGGACGCCCTTGAGGCCGTGTCCACCAACTTCAATGCTAACATGACGAAAGCCGCCCAAGCTTACGCTGCGTCATTGAAGACAAAAGTGGCCGACGAGAGCAAGGCCCAAGCTGCATCACTCAAACAGCAACAGGAAGCTGCCCGTAAAGCCGCCGCCATCGAAAAAGCGGCTCTGATGGAAACGCAGAAGAACGCTCGTCTCGCCGCACAAGCCAAAGCCGCAGAAGAAAAAGCGGCTCTGATGGCTACGCAGAAAGCTGCTCGTCTGGCTGCTCAAGCGAAGCTTGAAGAAGAGCGCAAAGTTGCAGCTGAATTGAAGGCTTCACAAAAGGCGCAAGAGAAAGCAACTCGCGATGCCATGAAGGCCGAGGAACAGCGTGTTCGGCAATTCAATCGGTTGTCTGCTGAACTGGACCCCGCGATTGCCGCCGCACAGCGCTACAACACTATCCTTCGTTCTCTCAATGAATCCGTAAGAAACGGTTTGGTTCCTCAAGAAGAGGCCAACCGTTTGATGGAAATTGCCGCCCGCGATTTCAGAGTGGCCGAGGAGGCTAACAACCTGTTCCATACTTCGTTCTCTCGGAGTATGGGCGGGTTTTCGCGTGTTGCCCGGGCCAACATCACTCAATTTGCGTACCAGATTCAAGACGTTGGTATCCAGCTTCAAGCTGGTCAAAACGCCATGATCATCTTCGCCCAACAAGGGTCCCAAATCGCTTCTTTGTTCGGGGCCGAGGGTGCGATCGTCGGCGCTATTATCGGTTTCAGTGGCGCGATTGCCAGCGTGTTGTTGCCTTCCCTCATGAGCACCAATACGTACATGGACGACTTGCGGGACGCCACGTCCGCGTTGAAGTCCAGCATTTCAGACTTGTCCGCTACCGCCTCGCAAAGCCTTGAGGTCATTGCCGACAAGTATGGCATCATTGACGAGAAACTCGTCCGCCTCATTGAACACCAGAAACAGCAACAAGAGGGTGCTGCCCAACGTGATCTTTTGGTGGTCTTGGACACTCTTCAAGAGAAGTACGGGACGCTGATGGAGACAGCGAAGCAACAGTCCAAGGCTGGTGCTTTCGCGATGCAAGACTTGACGGAACAGCTTGGCCTGACCAAAGGCGAAGTGGTGAACCTCATTCAAGCTTGGGATGAACTGAAAAACGCGTCCACTCCGAAGGAGCAATACGAGGCCCTCGTAAAGATCGACGATTTGCTGCAAAAGAGCACCGAATCCACTACCGAATTCGGGTCCAGTGTTACTGACGCTGCTCTTTCGATGAAAGAACTCCAAAAAGCTACTGGCGATGCCAAATGGTTCATGAGCGAATTGGTGGCGGGCCGTCCTCTTAAAGGGTGGCTTGAGGGGGCCATTCAAGACGCCACCACCCTCGGGACTCGCTTGTGGAACGCCGCTACCGCCTTCACCGCCATGGTGGCGAAGAACCGTCCGGCGTCTAAAGAACAAATTGCTGGTGGTTACAACCTCTACGGAAGTACCCGTCAGCAATCCGAAGAGGCCCTGCATGCCACAGTTGAAGCCACGAAAGCGGCTTATCAATTGTACGGTGCCACCCGCCAAATAGCAGCGGGGTGGTATGTTGCGGAAGACGCCGCATCGGGCGCTGGTGGCGCAGCAACAGAGGCCATGACTGACGCCGAGAAGGCCATCAAAGCCGCCGAGGAAGCCGCAAAGAGTTATGCGGACACCATGAGCGGTTATGTGACCTCTGGCATCGAAACTGTAGTCAGTAATATGGTGGACGGGTTCAAAGGTGGACTGAAAGGTATTTGGACTGTTTTCATTAACACGATCAAACAAATGATCGTATTTGCGGCAATGAACCGTATCAAAATCGGCATGGGCCTTTCGCCCTTGGCCGGGTCTACGGCTCTTGCAAGTGCCGCCAGCGGTGCTACAAGCGGCAGCGGGTCGGGTTGGATGAGCGGAATGCTGTCGGGCGCTGGTGGCGCTGTTTCAGGGTTCACTACGGGACTCACCGATGTGGCCACGGGTTTGTTTACCAGCGGTCTTGGCGGCGCTGGTTCGGCCATCACGTCTGCGCTTGCGGGCGTAAGCGGCGGTGGTCTTGCGGGCCTCGCCACGGCGGCTGGCGCTTTGGCCCTCCCGATTGCCGCTCTCGCTGCAGCTTTTTCGTTGTTGCGCATTCGAACGAAGAAACTGGACGAGGGTCTTGTCGTTACTGCCGATGGCATGAACACCACGGTAGAATCGTTCGAACGGGTGAAGCGCAAATTCCTCTGGAATAGCTGGACCAAGACAACCCACGGCAGCGTGGGTTCTGAGATTTCCGACCCGATCGGGGCCGCTGTTGGCAGTATGGAAAAGGCCATCATAGTGGCCGCTAGAACCCTCGGCATCGGACAACGTGCCTTCCGGGACTTTGCGTACGAACTCAAAGTTTCCACAAAGGGCATGACCGATGCCGAGGCCACCAAGGCCGTGCAGGACGCGATCGGGAAACTTGGCGACAGCTTTGCCTTGATGATTCCGCACCTTAAACGGTATATCCACGAGGGCGAGACGGCCACCGAGGCTCTGATGCGCCTCAATACCGCTATGTCGGCGGTGAAGTCCATTGCGCACACTCTCGGCCTCGAATTCACAATGACCGGGTTGCGCGGGGCAAATGCGGCCTCTAAGTTGGTTGACGCTTTTGGCGGTTTGGACGCCATGAATAGCGCCACTTCGACTTATTATGAGACTTTTTACAGCGAATCCGAACGCATGCGAATTGCTTCGCGTGATGCCGCCCGCGCGTTGCGTCAGATCGGCCTCACGATGCCGAACACTCGCGAACAATACAGACACATGGTGGACTCTCTGAACCTGAACACGGCAGCTGGCCGCAAGGCGTTTGCGGTTCTCACCAGCTTGGCCAGCGTTATGGACTTTATTCTCCCCAAAGTTGACGATACCACCGGGGCCGTAGACAATCTTGGGAACGCTTTCGACAAGCTGGTCGCTAAGCTTAGAAAGTCGGTAAACAAGCAGATTTCGGACATCTTGGGACCCACCAAGAAAGCCTACAATGATGCGGTGAACAAGGCCCGCGATTGGCGCAGCGCAACCAAGTCTATTCAAGACTTCATCGCCGGAATGCTCGGTAAGGTGTCCGAACTAACTGGCCCGTACGCCGCTCTTTCGTTCAATCGTGGTCAATTTAACCAAGCCGTGCGCAGCGCCCGCAATGGAAACGTAAACGCGGCCAGCCGTTTGCCCGAGTTGGCAGCGAATTTGATCGAAAGCGTATCTCAGACTTCGCACACCGCTGCAGAAGCCGCCGTCGAGCAAGCAAAAATCCTCGCCGGGATGCAGGGCGTAAGTGACTACGGGAACAGTGTCGCTGCTCAACAGGAAGCACAAGCGGCTCTTTTGAAGAAGCAAATCGACGCCCTTGAGGCCATCAAGGCTTATGATGGGACTAACGTTAAAACGCTAGAACAAATGCTGGCGCGTCTTGATTCGGTGAACGACGCTATCGTGGCCCAAGGTGGCGCTTCCACGAACAGCCTTGAAAATCAAATAATGGAATTGATCTACGCCCTTCAAGGCAAGACTCGTACGAACAACGGCGACCACCGCCCGCGCCCCAATTCTGCCGTTGTAGGACAAGACAACCCGGTTGCTTCGGAAGTTCGCGGCCTTCGTAGTGAAATCGCTTCTCTCCGTGACGAACAGGCCCAAATAAACGGGAAAACCATGATCGACATCAAGCAGATGCGGAAGATTTTTGAGGACTGGCAGGCTAATGGAATGCCAGCGGTGCGGGCATGAGAGTACTTGTTCCAACAACCGTTCAGCCATCGAATTATCTGACGGCGCTTCAAGACAGCAACTACGGGTACACGAACAGCGGCGACTATGCAACGTCGCCTGTTTGGTCAAGCGCTGCTGCTTATGCGATTGGCGACAAAGTTATTGTCGAGTCTTCGTACTCGATTTATCAGTGCATTGTCGCCCACACGAACCACGCCCCGCCAACTCCCCCGCTTACGTCCAACACGTGGTGGGTTCGGATCAGTGCCTCGAATGCGTGGAAACCTTTTGACGCGCTTGTCAACACCAATCGGTTTGCGGGTTATGACTCTGCTCCTTCTCAGTCGGCGGGTTTCTCGCGTTTCCGGCTGGTCGGAATGGGAGCATTCGACTCAGTGGCTATTTTGAATGCTGATGTTTCGTGGATTCATGCCACTTACACAGCGGTGGGAAACTTTGCTCTTCCGGAGTATGAGCGTTACATCTATTGCCTTGACGATTCTCTTGTGTTTGATGCATGGGAGTATTGCTTTGGCGATTTGCCGTACCGGAATAACTACGTGTTTGACGGCATTGATGGATGGGGAACAGGCATCACCGGGGACGCGCCTACGCTTTCGCTCGAAGCGGTTAACTTCCAGAGTTTGGGCACAGTGCGTATTGGCGAGATACTCGTCGGCCCTTCGTATGATCTGGGCAAGTGCCACTCCGGGGCGAAAATGTCGCTCGTGGACTATTCGGTGAAAACCGTCGATGCTTACGGGAATCTTTCGATTGTGTCGAGGTCTTACAGCTTCAACGCCACTTTCGAGATTGAAGTCCCATCGTTGCGCAGGTCCAGGGTTACGCAGCTGATTGCTGACTTGCGCGCCACGCCTTGCGTGTTTTATCCAACTTCTGACGACGCCAATGACGGCATAATCATCTACGGCGTTATCAAGAGTTTTGACATGATCTTCGAAACCCCCGAGCGGGCTTATTTCTCGCTTGAAGTGGAAGGACTGGCCTGATGCCCTTGACACCCCCCACCACCCCGTCGCGCCTTGTGCCTGCCACTTTTCGGCAGGACATGGACACTTATCTGAGTTGGCTCAGCAATACGCTCGTTCCGGCGCTGAACACATACTCGGGAATGACCAACAGCGGGACATTTACAAGCGGTTCCATCGCTTCTCCCGGGATTACCTTTTCCGGAGATACTGACACCGGGCTTTCCAACGTCACACCCGGCACGGTTCACGTCTCGTCGAACGGAGTCCAGGTCGCGGAGTTCTTCAACAAGGCTTTGCGGTTCAATGTGGGCGCTGGCCTGAACGCGATGGGGCTGGGCAACTTCCCAATCCAGATCGAAGGCACCCCCGGTTTCTCGGGCGCTGGCATCGTTATGAAAAACAACGATGCAAGCAACGTCGGGCCGTACCTTCTCATGGGGAAATCGCGCGGAACAGCCGCAGGTGATGTCACGCTGCTCAACGTCAACGACATTCTTGCGGCGTTCAACTTCTACGGCGCAGACGGAACCACCATGCGGCCATCTGCGGCCATTCGGGTCATTACCGAAGTCGCTGGTGCCAGCAACATGAAAGCTGGTTTTCGTTTTGATATTGGCACCGGGATCGCGGTCACAGAAGCAATGCGACTGGACACCAACAACGTCCTGTCACTGGTCGGAGCCGCTTCTGAGCTTCGGATCGGCGGCGTGGCAGCGGCCAACCGCGTTCTTGTTGGACGGCAGACGGGCTGGGCGGCGGCTACTGGCACGGCCACCCGCACCACCTTCGCCACCGGCTCGGTCACGCTGGTCGTCTTAGCGGAACATGTCAAAGCCCTGATCGATGACCTCATTACTCACGGCCTTATCGGCACTTAACGAACCAAAAGGAGCCAAATCGATGAACTACAAACTTCCTGCTGAACTTGGACAAGCCATCCACAATTTCCTTGTCGCCATGAGCGACCCGTCCAAGGTGGCGGCGCATCTTTCGGCCATGCTGGCAACTGGTGTGGTGGGACACACCCCGCTGGTCCAAGGTTTGCAGCTGCTGCAGCCGATCGAAGAGGTCGCCCCGGAAGAGGTCGCGCCGGAAGCACCTGAAAAGCCGAAAACCAAAGCCAACTAAGGACTTCTCCGATGAGCGGGCTAACTTTAGAAGAACTGAACGAACGGTTCGTGTACCGCCGTGATCCGGGGCGCGATCGTTGGAGTGTTCTTACTTCGAAAACTGGCCCGCTCATTGGGGACTGCGAAGATTACGCCCTTACGGTTTTGTGGATCGAAGCAGGGCATGATGTTGCTGAAATGCACCGCATGGTGCTTAGAGGGAAGGCGGCGCTGTGGCGCACTCACACAATGCCCGGTCCTGAACACACCCACATGATGTTGTGGGTCAAGGGCAAAGGGTGGATCGACAACACGCACAAGAAATGGTCGAAAACACCGCATTTTGCCAAAGAAGACAAGATCGGTCCGGTGATGTTTGCGGCCAGCATGATACTCAAGGGGTAAGAAATGAACCACAAGTATCTGTACCCACGTCAAAGACAAATCGAGGTACTCGGGGCGTTGTACGCCGGGGGCCTTGGCGTTTACACGGGTATCTCCACTGTTTCGGGCGGCGTTGCCCCCCTTGCGTGGATTGGTGGCAATCAAATCGGCATCGCCGAAGTCCTCGTCACCGCGTCAATGATTTGGGCCTTGGGAATCCGCATCAATGGGGCGTGGCGTTTTAGCCCATTCTTGCGATTGGCGGGCATGTTGGCCCATTTCTCGATGGCCGTTTCGGCGGTCATAGCCGGGGCGGGCACTTCGGCGAGTTACACCTACGGTTGGGTTGCAGCTTTACTATTTATCGGCGCGCGTAATGCCGCAAGGGACTGTTTCACGGCATGGGGCGCTAAATGGCAGACGCAGACTTGATCGAAAAGGCACTGGCTTACGCCCCTTGGGTGGCCCCCATCCTAGCGGCGGTTATCTTGTTACGGAAGGAAATCGGCGGGTTCCTTTCGGCGGGCAGAAATGAAACCGCGCTCGAAGGTCTTATGGGCAACATGGTTGGGTTGTTCCAAAAGAACTTGGAGTATTTTGCCAACGTCGAGAAGGGCATGGCAGAATGCGCGCGCAATACCGCCACAACGAATGAACACCTTAAAGACGTTCTTGAAGTGCAACGCGGCATCAAAGAACAAGTGATGCTGCAGAACGCGAGGCAAAAATGACGTACTCTCTTGGCCCGAAAAGCCGCTTGCATCTGGTTGGGGTCCACCCCGATTTGATGCTTATCATCGAAACGGCAATCAAGATCACGACGCAAGATTTCGGCGTGACCGGGAAAGCCGTGCGTACCGCCGAAGAACAGCACAAACTGTTTCTGCGGGGCGTGACGCAAAAGGACGGCTACAGGCACAAGTCGAACCATCAAGTCTGGTCGGACGGTTATGGTCATGCAGTTGACCTTACCGCCTACGTTCCCGGGAAAGGTTTCGACCCGGATTCGTGGGAACTGTACTACCCGATTGCGGCAGCGATGTCGCGTTCGGCCAACGGCCTCGGGCTTGGGTCGCGTCTGACGTGGGGCGGCAATTGGTTCGAAACCATGGACCGCTACGGCAGCACCCCGGACGACATGCGGGCGGCGCGCGCACGTTACGAGAAAGTCCACCCCGGCCCCGATTTCGTCGACGGACCTCACTTCCAAATCTCCTGAAAGGACATCACATGACCAAAGGCGAATATCGCGTTGGCATCAACTTCAACCCGTCCAATGATAACATCGTGGACCGACTGAAACGCGCCGCCGCTGACTTGATCGACCTGATTGACTCGATTCCGATTGGCGACACCCAAAACATGCAAGTGACCGAAGTGGCCAGGACAAAGGCGCTGGCCCAAACCGCCATCGAAGAAGGCACCATGTGGGCCGTCAAGGCTGCAACCAAACCGAAGGATGAATGACATGACCTCCGAACAATTCCTTGGCGCAGTCCGCGCTCTCTTGGCTTGCCTTTCGGGCTGGCTGATTTCCTCGGGGACGGCAGATGCTGCCACCACCCAACTCATCACTGGCTCCCTTCTCGTCCTCGCAACGGCGGGTTGGTCCTTCCACGCCAATTCCGGCGATGTCGGTCAACAAATTGCGGGCCTTGTGCGCGCGCTGATCGCCACGGCGGGCGGCTTCGCGGTACAGCGCGGTTACATCGATCAGGCCACGGCTTCCCAACTCGGTGGCGCGATCGCCACGCTTGCCGTCGCCGGGTGGTCCGTTCACGCCAAAAGGCCGGGCCGCAAGCAATAACGAAACTCTCGCCTGAAAGGAAAAACAATGGCGCTCTTCAATGAAAATCTCAGAATGACGGACGTTGTTGAAGCGACCGTTACCCGTGGTGGCGGGTCCGAGGAAGGTATCAACCTGAAAGGGTTTTATACCATTGAGTGCTTCGACGCGGACGGCAACCTGAAATGGACCGACCACATCGAAAACCTCGTCACCACGGCGGGCAAGAACGACGCCCTCGACAAGTATCTGGCCGGGTCGGGTTACACCGCTTCGTTTTTCCTTGGTCTTGTCGATGGCGGGTCGGCTCCGACTTTCAACATCGCGGACACGATGGCTTCCCATGCGGGGTGGACCGAGAACACCGGGTATTCGAACGCTACCCGGGTCGCGCCTGCTTTTGCGGCGGCATCGGGCGGATCGAAAGCAACCAGCGCGGCGGCGGCTTTCAACATCAACGCGGGTGGCACGATTGCGGGCATGTTCCTCACGACCGTCAACACCAAGGGCGGTGCCACGGGCATTCTCTTCTCCTGTGGAAGCTTCTCGGGTGGCAGTCGCGCCGTGGTGAACGGCGACACCCTGAACGCCACCTACACCCTGAACGCCTGATAACAGGACACAACGCGAGGTAACGCCATGGCTTTCCTAAACCGCATCCAGCACACACATTCCGACAAACTCGACCGCTGGCTTGGCGCGGGACAGACCGAGCATTACTCGCAAATGTTCCGTAACTGGTACGGTCCCCCGGTCGCTTTGGCCGGGGTGCCTGGAAACGTGTACGTCGCCAAGGGTGGCGATTTTGTGGGTCCGATCAAGGGCGGTGCATTCGGAAACCTGTGGGATTTTGCCGTTCAGCGTCAGCGCCGCATTCTTCGGAAGACTCTGGAGAGGAATCGTCACAAGCTGAACGCGGGTTTTGCGTCTCTTTCGGACCTGATCAGCGAGGCCACTTCGGGCGGCAAGTCGCAACTTTTGGTGTATTCCAAGACCGGGGCCAACCCGACGAACGTCGCAAACGCTGTTTCTTT
>Ga0213919_1000362_pt1 | contig 20848 bp, 18 predicted proteins | sample McNCre317MG_FD_161056 | JGI IMG/M metagenome (GOLD analysis project Ga0213919, IMG submission 161056) | Freshwater microbial communities from McNutts Creek, Athens, Georgia, United States - 3-17 MG | ecosystem: Environmental > Aquatic > Freshwater > Creek | place: USA: Georgia | collected... | reverse complement strand
GAAACTCGCATAGCAGGTGCAGAACATGATGCCACCTATCTATTGGCCGAAGTAGAGATAATTGCCACCTACAAGCTGCTTAACGTCAACCGCACAAGACTGGAAAACATCTTCCACCGCTTGTTTGGCGCAGCACAACTCGACTTGAAAATAGAAGACCGCTTTGGACATCCGGTCAAACCGAGGGAATGGTTCCTGGTGCCGCTCCAAGTGATTGACGAAGCGGTTGAGCGCATTCGGGATGGATCGATTACTGATGTGGTCTACGATCCGAAGACAGCCCGGTTGGCCAGTCAAACTTAGTAACGATTGCAACGTCGCCGGCTGGCCAGCCGTTCCAAGACGCTTAAGATGACTGCGCAAGAATTGACGGAAAATTTACGTCAGAACGTCAGCGTCGATTGTCATAGAAACCTTGGCCGGTAGATCACAACAAAACGATGGAAAGAGAACTTGCCTAGTCATGAAAATAACAAGAATACATCGACTCCGTGCTTACAGAATATTTCGTGATTTTAGTTGGCCGAATGCCGGTTTGCCTGATTTTGGGCGATTCAATGTGATTTATGGATGGAACGGATCTGGCAAAACATCATTGTCGAATCTATTTCGTCAAATTCAAAAAAGAGAATCCATCACTGAAGGTGAAGCTGAAATTGTCGTTGATCAGGGGCGCGTTTCCGGTACAAATTTTAATACGGCGACTTTGCCGGATGTTCGAGTTTTCAATCGTGACACCGTTCAGAGAAATGTCTTTGATGTACCGAACCAGCAATTTCCTCCAGTCTTTTTTCTTGGCGAAGACAGTGTAATTAAACAAAAGAGGATTGAAGAATTAAAAAAGAAATTGAGCGCAGCAGTTGATGAACAGATGAAATGGGAGAGAAAGAAAGTTGCTGCTTCAGGTGCCGTTGAGGCATTCAGCGCAGAACAAGCTAAAGCGATAAAGAATTTGCTGGCCGTCGCTGGCGGAGGCCCATTCAATAACTATAACGCAGCCAATTTCAAATCTGCTGTCCAGCGCCTTGCCGGATCCGATCCAAAACCAAATGAACTGACAGACCAAAAGAGAGATGAGTATCTTGCATCGAGAGAGAGTCGTTCGATGGACAAGGTTCTCGAACTCGAAATGACATTTCCAGATTTTCCAGGATTGACACAGAAAACTCAGCAAATTCTACAACGATCATTGATTTCAAAAGTTATTTCAGTACTGAGTGAGAATCCCCAAATTGCATCTTGGGTCAGTGATGGACTGGGGTTGCACACAGGAAGTAATTTTTCGAAAACTTGTCATTTTTGCGATCAGCAGCTACCTGAAAGTCGCATCAAGACTTTAGAAAACCACTTCAACGACGAATTTAAGCGATTCCAGAATGAAGTTGATACCTTAATCTCGGAAGTGGAAAGATCGCTCATAATTATTTCGAAAATTGATTTCCCTTCAAAGAGTGCGTTGTATTCCCACTTGCAGGCAAAGTATGTGGTGAAAACAACTGCGCTTGGAAATCATGTTGTGCTTATAGGTATGTATCTCAATGCATTAAATAACGCATTAAAGGCGAAAAAGGCCGAACCATTTAAGGTCTTTGAGTTGCGAAGTTTCTTGATTGGGAAAAAGGATAGCGACGACCCATCATCGAAGCTGGAGATAATCTTTCAGGCAGTTATTGCTGGCGGTGCGCAAGCCGCCAATATTATTGGGGAGAGTACGTTCAAAGAAATTAAAGAAATACTCAGGGAGCACAACAAGCATACTGATAATTTTGCGAAGGCAGTATCCGATGCTCGTTCTGAATTGGCTCAAGACGAAGTTCTAAAGTCACTGGTTGAATGGAAAGCGAAATCTGATGCCGTCACCGTGGCGCAGAATAAATTTTCAGAAATCCAGGAGTCAGCATCAGTACTCAAATCAGAAATCGTGCATTTGGAGACTGAAGTTCGTCAGCATCGTCGGCCGGCAGTGGAGCTAAATAAAGAGATTGCTTCTTACCTTGGACGTGATGAATTGCGATTCGAAGTTGAGCAAAACGGCTATCGCATTACCAGGAATGGACAATCGGCTACTCACCTTAGTGAAGGAGAGCGTACTGCTATCGCATTCCTCTATTTTTTAAAATCATTGAATGGGACGGATTTCGACATCAAGACAGGTATCGTTGTAATTGATGATCCGGTATCTAGTTTAGACACTAACTCTCTATTCAGTGCATTCGGATTCATGAAGCAGCGCACTTTAGAGGCAGGTCAACTGTTTGTTCTAACTCATAACTTTACATTTTTTCGACAAGTCAGAAACTGGTATTACAACATGAAGGGTCAGAAAAGCGACAACATTGCGAAACATCCCGCACGATTTTATATGTTATCTCCAACGCAAGAGAATGGTCTGCGTTCAGCTACGCTTGAAGCACTTGACCCATTTCTTCATCAGTATGAATCTGAATACCATTATCTATTCAAAAGAGTTTATGAGGAGGGGCAGAGGCCGCTAGGTCGAGGGTTGGAGACGCACTATGGAATTCCCAATATTGCACGTCGGTTGCTTGAATCGTTTCTGGCATTCAGAGTGCCTGATAAGGCAGGTGAACTGTTCCAAAAGATGGAAGCTGTTGATCACGATCATCATACGAAAACAAGAATATTACGGTTTTTGCATACATACTCTCACATGGATCAGATTGCAGAACCTGATCATGATTTGTCGGCGCTCTCTGAAACACCAGCGATAATGAAAGATGTTCTAGATCTTATACAAGGTGTGGATAAAGATCATTATCAAAGTATGGTGAAACTGGTTGCTCAAGCCCCAGAAGCAAGTTGATTTCATTCTTGGTTTAAAATCTAATTCGACTAGAAACCAGGATTCGAACCACCGGTGAAATTGAATGTGACTTGGGATTGCATTCATTGGTTGCAGCCGATGCTTGAATCTGCGTTTGCAATCAATTGATCGGACAATTTCTACGAAGGTGAGCTAAACTTCATACACGGAGGCGTTACAAAGAAACTCTCCGCTGAAATTGAGGCCTGCGAAAAGTCCTTATAAATCATGTGCTTGTGTGGGGCGACCCATCCGAGGGTTCGAATCCCTCCCTCTCCGCCAGAACATTAGAAGTCCTTGATTTAGAAGTAAGTTCCTGAATTTTCGCAGTTTTTAACTGTTTTGCTACATGAGAGTGCTACAAAATGCACTCGCTGCGAAAATGTCAAATAAAATTCCATACCTGCACCGTCGTGGTGACACGTTTAGTTTTCGTATCGCTGTTCCCATCGATTTAATACCTATTATTCGCCGCCGAGAGCTGACCAAAGCGCTTGAAACCAGCGACAGGGTGGCTGCCATACCTCGCACATTGCAGCTCGCGGCGAACGCTAAGAATCTATTTAATGAGTTGCGCAATATGACAAAGAAAAATTACCCGCCACCGGTCGGGTATGAATTTGAGCTGAACCTGGACGCATTTAAAAATCCAACTGGCGTTAAGGTGAAAGCGGAATTGCACGAGACTGAAGCATTGATCTACGCAATTAGAGAATCAGCAGAGGCACTGCGAAGGAACCAATTGCCCAATCCACCACATGCAATAGAACCCTATCTTGTTCCTGCACTTCCTGTCCCAAAATCGGATATGTCTTTAGCGAAAGTGGCGGAGCTATTTTTAGATGATTATCCAGTTAAAAAAGAAGGAATGCTCAAAAAGCATAAAGCATGTATTCCTGCATTTCTGGAGGTCGTCGGCGACATCCCGATGAATCATCTAAAACGAATACAAGTTAAGGAATTCTTTCAATTGCTTCAAAAGTTGCCACCGCGTTGGGCCGACATGAAGCGGAGTGAGGGACTATCTATAAGACAGATTGCAGAAGGTGAATACGCTGCCCTCATTAGCGAAAAAACCTTTGATTCAACCTACAAGACAAGCATTAACCAATTTTTGTCTTGGGGGCATGAAACCTTTGGTGATCAAGGGTTTCCAAAAATCGAAATTGAGATGATTAAGTATGAGGGTGAGTTTCTTGCAGGTGAAAAATCTCAACGCGCATTCAAACTCGGGGAGCTAAAGCGCTTATTTGAAGGAGAAGAAATGAGCAAATATGCATCTTCCTTAGATGCGGCGCATTATTGCTGGCTACCGTTAATTGGATTATTTACAGGTGCACGTGTTAATGAAATCTGCCAGTTAAATCCGCAGCAAGACATACGGCGGGACGATGAAACATCAATATGGTATTTCTTTATCACAGGTGACACGGATGCTGCCGACGATATCAAAAAAAGAACAAAAAACCTGATTTCAAAACGTAAAGTGCCAATTCATTCAAAACTGATGGAACTAGGATTCTTAAAATATTTTGAAAGAGTAAAGGGAACTGGCGCAAAGCTAATTTTTCCGCAATGGTCTCCATCAAGAAACCGCGCAAGTGGTCTTGCTGAAAAATGGTTCAGAAACTTTTTGCAAGAAACTGGATTGCGTGATGAGACTAAGGGCGAAAGAATTGTAGGTATGCACGCATTCAGAAGTACGTTATCCAATGCTGCGAGAAATGCTGGCGTCGATGAGAGTCATATTGTTGGACATATCGTTAAGGACTCAGATAGGACGAAAGAGGGGTATCGTGGCGAATTGGCGCTTCCAAACAAACAGGCGATCCTCGAAAAGATACAGTTTGATGTCAACTTTATTGCGCCTGCATAGTTTCTCTGAAATCTATTGGTGTTGAAGGCGAGCCTGTAAATTATTCTGTGTAAGTCCCGACGGTATAATCATTGGTGATCGGTAAGCCGGTCACCAAATTCCATTACAAATCGATTCAACGCCATTCTCCAGTTTTGAATCGGCATTGTCCATTTCTTTGCAGCTTGCTCGATTGCCAAATAGATGATCTTGCGGGCCGAATCATCGTTCGGGAAGACCTTGCGGCGCTTGGTGGCAGCGCGAATGACGCCGTGTTTCTCAAAACCCAAATGATCGGTCAATTCTGCGTTCAAGGCAGTCTCGACGGTCAGCTTAAGAAGCTCACGAGATAGTGCGTTTAAATCCGCCTCGGATTTGATATCTTTGGCTAGTTCGGCCGCTAGAGCCTGTAGTTTGCTTCGTTCCATTGTTGTAGTACCTCTCATGACGGTTTCCTCAGTAAGAGGTTAATAGGCCGTCGGTACTTACACAAATTTATTTACAGGCTCTGGGAAGGATTTCATACAGCTTAGTTATCACCCTGTTCAAGTGCCACATTGAATGTTCCTACGTTGTATTGCTTGTCACGGCTAACATCAATTACCGGAGTGCCAATTTCGTTCAGGAACTTATCTTTTCTGAATATCCAGCCAGTGTAGTCCTTGTCTTTTTTTCTCTGCGCACTGCCTAATTTTTTCGTAAGCAGACTTTTTATTTCGGCGTACTGTGGATATCCAAAATCAATCGTTAAGTACATTAAATAATTTGGTTTACCCGCCCATTCCCTAGAATCAAAATGCACTGACTTAATTCCTGACTTGATTTCATCGCAATCGTAACGAATATCGATCCCACTTTTTTCCTTAATCACATCTTTCTTTGAGCAATGCTTACTGAAAATCTTGTCAAGGTCTTCGCCTGTTTTCCTGAAGGTGGCAGGATCAGCCAATGAACTTATAACTTCAAGAAGTACGGGATTTGCCTGATTTGATTTGGTCTCGAATTTTTCAGTGGCATCAGCTGCATAAACAGAGACTGAAGCAAATAATAGAACTATTGTGCAAATACGTCTCATCATCACTCCATTACTGATAAATCAATACTGCTGGTCGGATCAATCAAATCTGCTCGCCTCTGAAATGGCAGTGCCTTTTTTTGCGATAAGCCTTTTCCAAGTTCAATGGGGTCTTCTGTCGTCGCATACATTTCCAGATGCAGCATTGAAATCTTCATACCATCCAATTTTCCAACTTCACCTATAACCTGCCCGCGCGTAATTTTTTCGTGCTTGCGTACATGGATAGAGTTTTTGACGATTTCGCCGTAACGCGCGATGAATGTACCATGGTCCACTTCTAGGACGTGCGTCCCCTTATAAAAAACATAGGACTGAATTACCACACCATCGGCCATCGCGCGTACTGGTGTGCCAACTGGCGCGTATAAATCGATCCCAGCATGCTTGCGTGTTCCTTTATCCCGATTAGAACCAAAACGACGTGCACCTGTTTTATACGATTCCGCAGGTTTTTTCTTTAACGGAAAGAGCAGACCCGAGATAGTCTTTTGCATAGGCATGACAGTTAGCTTTTCCTGGGCGCTTGCCGGCATCTTAATGACTGCGTTAGGATGTCCTTTTGTATTGCGTGTCGGGTTGACAGTTGCAGGTCCGATTAAGTCTGATGTCATTCGCTGCCAGATGCTTTCAATCGCATCCAAGGAATCGAACGCAGGCTTATCTGTTAACAACGGGGCCGGAGTAACTGCACGTGGCACCGGAGATCCTTTATGAACTTCGGTCGTTGCCTCTGCTTTGACTTTGGGGCTCAAGAAAGCAAGCATCATGTCCGTATCTTGAACAATCGCAGTTTTAAGCGACTTAAAGCCACCCGTTAATTTTTCAACGAGCACTTCAATTTGGTCTCCCGTGTTAAATCCTCTCAAAGTGGTGATGAATCCACTGCCATCTGTTTCTGTGGCCTTATGCAGTGATCCATTTTTTCGTACCTGTACTTTCAGCCCTTTGATCGGGGCACCAGTCTTCTTTTCCGCAAAAGCCAAATTTACATCAGTCATATGCCGCTCCTTCAACTACTTCCCATTCGCCATCGCCAACAAGAAGTGTGACTTTTTCCTGTGTATCCGTGTACAACCTCTCTGTGCGGCCGTAGGCGTCCAGATTACCTTCCTGAACAGATCCATTTGCGCGCTTGAGTGCGTAGGGCACGCCCTGAGGCGCGCCTATGACCTCGGCTGCGTCAACTCGCAAACTGTATTTGTCGGCCTCTGGTTGAGTGTCGGGGGATGCAGCAGGCGCCATTGCCGCTACAGGAGCCAAATTCTTGCTGCCTAATATCACAGGAGGACTTGTCTCGCTAGACCAAGTCGAAGCAACTTGAGAAGAGATCAGCGTGGCACCACAAGACACTTTGTCACCGTGCCTTGCAATCGCTTTTCCTTCGCTGAAAAAATCAGGTGCACCCGTAACGATAGGGAATGGACCACCGCGGCATTTTCGACAAGTTACCTTGTGGCCTACCATTGCTACAGGTTTGCCGTCTGAAGTGACAGTTGGGTCACCTTCTATTACAGTGCCGCCATGAGAAGTGCGGTCACCTTGTACGATCCAAGGTCGAGTCATCAATACTCCAGCCAATTTTCAATAGGCTAGTGTATCAAAATATTATTTATTTGCTAATCATTTATTGCTGTGTCGTTTTAGAAATATTAGCTTCAAGGTGCGCTAATTGCAGTGCGAAATCCGTAGCCTTTAAATCGGAAATAATTGGCATTTTAATTCTGTCATGCTTCCACGATAAAGCCATACAAGCCCGCACATAGCGCAAGCGTTAAGAGCTTCCAAGGCCGAAGTCATTCTTGTAAGGAACTCATCAGTGTGGTCATTTTTAATTCTTCTTCTGTCATGGTGGAAGAATTTGCATTTTTAATTGGTGCAATACCATTTAGCGCCGCCAGTAGTTTATAGCGCCATTTTTGTGATGCTTAATGGCGTAAATTCTTTCAAAAATATTGTTCTTAGAGGAGCTATTCCGGTTTGCTTCGCAGCTTGCCATGCTCATCTACTTCGATATCTTCTGAGATATCAAATATTCCGTCATCGCGATAAGTTGGTGCGCCTCTGAACATTCGAAACATATTGGGAATCGCAGTTTTTAGTATGTCAGCGGTTTGTCCATCGATCTGGTTGGTAGAGTCAGTCGCATCAGATGTTTCCACTAAATTTGAAACTTTTGAAGTTGGATTTGTTGTTGTCATCTGGTTTCTCCCTATTCAAGTAGTTTGAAACAGCATCAATCATTACGTTGATGTGAACTTAACGCTTTGTTTATTTCGATCTTGCCAAGCTTCAATTAAAACGTTGCTACCTTATGATTATTTCACATAACAATACATTCTCATTATTAGATTTTTGCAGCAGCTTGGCTGTATGAGATTAAGCCTGCTGGTGTTATGGACAATGGCGAGCAATGAAAAATCAAGAAGCTTCTGGAAAATGCTTCTATTGATTGAATCACCGACTTACTCAGACTTCAGGGCGATATTTACTCCGGAGTAATGCCACCGCCTGGTCAGTTGTAATCTCGCCAGTAATGACACGTTCCTGCAAGGCCAGATCTTCTGCTGACATAACTAGCCCTTCAAGCGCGAGGGAAGCATTCGCTTGCCTGAAGCCTTCCCGGCGCTGTTGTTGTAGATCGACAGATGGCGGTGTCAATTTTGTTGATAGTAATTCGCTAAGTGAATTGAAATCGTCATTCATGTCAGAAATCCTTTAGTCAGTTTAGCCCATCAAATCAAAACGTCGATTGGTAATCACTTCCTTGGCTATATCGATCTTGCCAGTGCTTGAGATAGGACGATGCTCCGCCTCATTATTCCATACTACGATCACATTTTCGCTATTGGACTTGGCGGCGGCCTGACTATAGTTAAAACTTCTGGTCTGCACATGCTTTTCGTCTGACACGATGTATTTGTCGTGATGGATCGCATAATTTGAAATGGTTTTTGTCGGTATTCCAGCATTGACCAAAAGATTGAGTGCTGTGAGGATGGATTGCTTGCGACAGATCATCCATCAATGAAGGTTGCTTTGCGATGGCGGTTGATGCGACGAGCGATAGTGCGAGGAATAGTTCTTTCATCATTTCTTTATCTGGCTTTAGGTACGTCTTCCCACCGCGTCGTATAGCACGGTGTCTTGCTTTCGAATAACGCCGCCCATTTATGCTGTATGCCTGCTGATGCAAGATAAATCGTATTGCGTCCGTTCGATTCATTCAAGCTATCCATGACCTGCATCACTTTGTCTGAGCGGTCATCAAACCCGCGAAACAGGGACGCTTGCCGTACTGACGCTGGTGTCAGATCCAACAGCATGACGCCGGCTTTTTTATACAGATAGCCCGGTTGGTAAATCCGTTTCAGGCCATACAACGCGGCAGCAATCAGGCGTCGAGTATCGTTGGTCGCTTCGGTTAAAGGGACGGTCATGCCATTGCTGTACTGCGCATCCTGCTCTCTGAAGCGGTTGGTGTGGATGAAGACATGCACAGCACTACAGATCGAATCCTGTTGGCGTAGTTTCTCGGCAGCGGTGAGCATGTAGGTGGAGACGGCCTCTCGCAATTCTTTGTACGTTGTGACCAGCGTTCCAAACGATCGAGACGAGATGATTTGCTTTTTGGCTGGCGATACTTCATCCAGACTGAGGCATGACACGCCATTCAATTCATTGACGGTGCGTTCCATCACGACACCGAAGTGCTGCCGCAAATCCTTGGGCGATGTGTCGCGCAACGCTTGCACGGTGTCGATGCCCATGTTACGCAACCGCTCCGAAATGCGTCGCCCGATGCCCCACACTTCTCCCACATCCAGTGATGAAAAATAGGTTCGCGTCTCGCTCTCGCATAAGGCGGTCAGGTCGCACACACCGTTGAACTCCGGCTTTTTTTTGGCGAGATGGTTCGCAAGTTTTGAGAGGGTCTTGGACGGTGCGATGCCGACACATACGGGCAAACCCGTCCATTGCAGCACACGTTGCCGTATGTCCTGCCCCATGACGCTGTGCGAGTCCCACATGCCGCGCATCCCATTCAAGCTGACAAAACTCTCGTCGATTGAATAGACCTCCACATGCGGGCTGTAGTCGCGCAGGATGGTCATGACGCGGTTGGACATGTCGCCGTAGAGTGTGTAGTTGGATGAGAGGGCAATGATCTTGTGTTTGCGCGCCAGGTCCTGCATCTGGAACCACGGCGTTCCCATCTTTACGCCGAGTGCCTTGACCTCGTTGGAACGTGCCACTGCACAGCCGTCGTTGTTGGACAGGACGACGACTGCCCTATTCTGTAGTTTTGGATTGAAGACGCGTTCACAACTGACATAGAAGTTGTTCACATCGACCAGTGCAAAGAGCTGACTTGTTGAATGGGTCACGACAATTCATACCTTAAATTTGCGCACGACGGCTGTGACTACGCCCCAGATTTGCAACTCTTCTGCATCCTTGAATCGTATTGGTTGATACGCCGGGTTTTCTGGACGCAGTTCCAGCACGCCGCGTCGTCGGTAAAGACGTTTCAGTGTGAATTCGTTGTGGATGACAGCAACGACGATGTGTCCATGCTTGGGTTCAAGCGATTTATCCACCAGTACTTTGTCACCTGGATAAATCCCAACATTGATCATGGAGTCGCCTTCCACCTCGACGTAAAAAGACGATGCCTTGTTCTTGACCAGGTGCGTATTGAGGTCTAAGCCTTCCTCCATGTAGTCCGAGGCAGGCGAGGGAAAACCGGCAGGAATTTTTTGGGCGAATAACGGGATCGCCAATGGCGCGGGGTGCGCAGCAAGGGCGAGCGGTATTGGGGAAATCGCTGGGGAATTGTCTGTACTGGATGCTAGAAACGTGGTCATGGCGTTATTACTTATTACTGTATGGATGTACAGTATAGTCCAACAACGCCCTGGAGCAAATGGCAGGATGTCATTTATTATGGAGCCATCCATCAATAAGGCGATCCACAATGTGCATCAACTACTGCGCACCAACCAAAGAAGACATTACCAAAACATTCAAAGCGCAACTCGCCGCCGAAGCCAGCTGGCCAGACGAAGTATGGAAGGACTACGCAGCGCCGATTATCCGTGCCGGTGTCAATGCGGAACGCGAAGCGGTAGTAGGCACCTATGGCATGGTGCCCAGAAAGCACATCCCGGAAGGTGTGAAAGTTTTTGACACGATGAATGCGCGTGTCGAGACCGTTGGTGAAAAACGATCTTATTCAAAAGCATGGCGAACAGGACAGACCTGCCTCGTACCCTTGCAATGTTTTTTTGAACCGAACTACGAGACAGGTAAACATGTGAGGTGGCGCATTGAAATGGCCGATCATGCACCGTTTGCCGTTGCCGGTCTGTGGCGCGAGTGGGAGGAGCATGATGGCTCGATATCGCTCTCGTTCACGCAATTAACAATCAACGCCGACCATCATCCGTTCATGAAAAGGTTTCACAAACCGGATGATGAAAAACGGGCGTTGGTGATTTTGCGTCCTGATGAATATGATGCATGGCTAACCTGTCGCGATCCAGAAATCGCAAGATCGTTCATGACACTGTACCCGTCCGAACTGATGAACGGCCTTGCTGCACCGAAGCCATCGCCATCAAAATTTCGAGGTTTTGATTTGCTAAGTGGTGTCTAGAAATTTTGACCTAGTGATATGGTAAAACTGAAAAATACAAATGCGTTCTTTTGAATTAGAGTCCTTCGAACAACTCTTCAACAGAAATTCCAAATCCAATCGCCACACGTTCGATGCCGTCCAATGACAGATTAGACGTTCCACGCTCGATTCGGCTCATATAGCTGCGGGCAAACCCGCAGGCGTCAGCAAAGTCTTCTTGAGAAACCTCTGCGGTCTGCCGTAGCGTCTTGACACGTTCACCAAATGATTTTCTGAGTGTATTCACGCATCAGAATGTCTCTTAATGTGAACTAAAGCGCCACGCTCTAATCGTGACATATAATTGTGTCAGTAACACTGATTCAAACACAATCATTGCTTAAGGAAAACTAAAATTGAGAACGCTAATTCTATTGACTGGCCTTGTGACTTCCTTAAATGTCGTGGCGGCACCTGACCCAAAGTATTGCGAATTGGTGGGTTCACTGGCCCGTGGTATTACAGAGGACCGAGACAGGGGAGTGGCATACAATGCAGAATTAGGGAAGATACGTGGTGCAGCCGAAGGTATGCCAGGTGCAGAAGACATTCTGACAATTTCCAAGGCCGCTTTAAAAACATCGTATCTCGATATGCCGAAACTCACGCCAGAGGGAGCGTATAAGCTGTATTACTTTTCATGTATGGCGTCAAAGTAATGAAAGTCAGTTAGCCATTCCAGTAGAGAAGTGCGCTCTGCGTTACATTCTTCATTACGTTACACCTTCTCACATTACCTCTTCCTGACAAATGGCTTCGTAATCCATCAGGAAGACGAAAGCCCTTTTGATAGATTGTGGTCGAGTCACATCCGCAAAGTGAGCAGAGCGCACTATCTGGAAGGTATTGGTTTCTTCCCGCAGCATCAGGTTGAGCAAGCGCAATGATCTTCTCGATCACTGCGGATACCCATTTGCCGTATCCAAGTTTGGAATCTAACTTTCTATAAGAATTTAAAATTAGCAGAATCTCTTCGCGATGCTGCCGGTCATGTGGCAGCCCAAAGTCCTGGATGATCGAATTTTTATTTGGCATAGCGACCGTTCATACAACTACCAACGCGACTATATTCTTGCCATCTAAAATCACAGGGCGTACTTCATGATTCTTGCAAAGATGTCGATATGATTGGATCAGCTCACTTTCATTTGTGGTCAGTGTATCTGTCATCAACAACGGATCAAGGATTTCCATTAAGTCTGGCATGTACATCGACAAGTAAATTCTTAGAAGCATTGGCACGTCTAGTCCCAACATCGAAGAGAGAAATGGTATGAGCTTGACAGGCATTCTGAGTTTTCCATTTTTGTACATTTCGACAGTTTTGGTATCTTTATGTCCCATCAACAGTGAAAGCTGCAAATCACTGACATGCAGTTGAATTTGGCGTTCAGAGATTAGTTTGATAAATGCATCCGGCTTAGATTGATCGTCTTTGTTCATTGATTTCTCCCAATTAGTCGGTCAGCGAAATGCAGACCGTACAAACTAATCATAGCTTTGAGACGACTTGGGGAATGAAGGCAAAGTGACGTGAATAGCAGGCAATCGCATATCCGTTGCAGTTAGAATGTCGGAGATGGGGCCATGATGAAGAATGCGCACAGCAAAGCAGAATCCGGCACATTCATCGAGCAAGACAAGGAGCTGACGCTGACTTGGCGCGTATGAAAATGAGCGATGCGCGATCCTTACACAAGTCAGCACACGAAGTGGAAAAGCAAGAGTCCTAGATCTAAAAGGATTTGCGCGGTGGTCATGCCTCCTTCAATCCGAGGTCGAAATTACACCAATACTTATAGTTTCATCTTGCGAATCTGCTGGCACATTTTTACCAACTCGCTTCAGTGATCGACTCAATTCGTTGAGAGCTGCACCAAACGCGCGATTGACTCCCGCATCAGGTTTAATGCGGAGACCCTTTGGATGTTTTATAACCCATGCAGCACCGTATTTTTTCCATTTTATATTATCAATATCCTTATATTTAAATCCGCATCCGATTTGAAATGAAGTGGAACAATATGAACGAAGGATTTCCACAAAATTTGGGAAATGACCAAGTGTAGGCATTCCGGCTTGTTCACATGCGCCGGCATCCAATCGCAGCTCCGTACGCAGGAACGGTGTCGGAACCGGTTTGCCATTGTCCTTCGTTTTTAGGTAGATGGATAAGCGATGCCCAGCTATTTTGTCTTCATAGATAACGGTCGTCAGCGGAGCAGGATGCGAAGGACGATCAGGCAGAAATCGTTTGCAGCCGAGGTCAAAGTATTTTCGTTTCAATTGGCCTGCATCGGGATGAGTATGTGGAGCGATGCAGTGCCGGATTTGTTCTTTCAGTTGCCGGAGCAGATACAGCTCATTCGAGCCGGTTGGTAAGTGAGCATCTATCGCAATCTCAAGATGTGTAACCCGTGATGCCGGAAAATTGTCAATCAAGAAGCGCAGATCATTGATCGTTGGATCCTGAACAGTGATGAAGCAACCGGCGGCAATGGAACCACCCTTGCGCCAATCTCTCGATAGCTTAAGCCGCTCACCAATTGTGTCTGCCGTTGCCTTCATTTGACTAGGGGTAATAGAGGAAGGCCAAGAGATCGTGATGCAATCAATCTTTTGCTTGAGCGGTTGAAACGGTGTCAAATCAACCCTGGTTAAATCGGCATCCGGTCGCAGGGTGGCTAGTTGGATGGCAAGTTTGTTTTCAAATTCGGCAGAAGCATCAAGGTTGGTAGTAGGGAAGATCATGAGCGATCCTTTCACATGCGGTTACGTGATCAAAGAGAGGCTGTCACAACCGCGAATGTGATGCCTTCAAAACTTATCATAGCTCACTGTTGACTTAGTTTTTTCCGAAAGGTATAGGCGGTTTTCTAGGTGGGTTTTAATGCGTTTTGAAGGGTTTCTGATTTTGAGCTAGGTAGGTAGTAATGAGCAAAATGGCGAGCTTATAACGTCATTAAATTGATTTGAACGTTGTATCTGATTGAGAGCTAGATGAGCGTTAGGGCGATATCTGAAGTGATGCAGAAACGTAGTCATGATCGGTGTCGGACGATTTTTGCTTTTTTTTTAGTTACTTCATTGAGTAAGGCAAACTTTAAGCCATTACAACGAAAGCATTAAGTAGAGCCAGCCTTTGTATGTATGCAGTAAGAGAACCTATATCAATGACCTTAAGTGCATAAGGCTTTCTGTTGGAAGGGATAGGTAAAAAGCTCTACCTATATAGACGAGCCAATTGAGGAAATTAAAATCTTTAAAATCAATAAGATAAGTCAGTAGTGATGTATAGGAGTTCCTTCTTTTTCCCATGTTGGGCGACCGTTGGCGGCATGGGTGAGTTATAAAAGGCAGTGAGGGGGGAATAGTAGTTATGCGCGGCATATTCTGCGACAATCAGTCTTCATTGCTAATCCGAAAGGCAAAGCATTCCATTGCCTTGTTGATTCACTACAAACTACAGTAGGTCAAAGACTTGCAAGTCCAAACCTCAAACCAAGAACATGATCAAAGATTTTAGAATGACGCTCTGGGCATCCCTATATTTGCCACCATCACACATTGCTAAGCCTGCGGTCGATTTCCTTGCCAGCACGGTTGGCAATAAGTCACTAAGCCAAGATGCCCCATGAATGCAGTAGAAATCGAAGCAGCCATATCGGAACTGGCACTTCAGCCCTTTGACGCTGAGGAATTCCCGTTTGCGTTCCTGGCTGCTTTTGGAAACAAAGACACAGCCCTCAAGCGCCTGCGTACAGGTAATAACAACTCCTCGGATGTGCCAGGCGGCGTCCTCCAGCGTAACAACATCCATATCGCTGTGTGCGACGCTGGTAACGTGGGTGAGACTCTCAAGGCTTTGCGTGTCAGCCTGGCCACCACCAAAGCCAAAGCCAAGTTCATCCTCGCCACCGACGGAGAGACCCTGGAGGCCGAAGAACTGGCCGGTGGCGAAACCATCGCCTGCACCTATCTGGATTTCCCGGATCACTTCGGTTTCTTCCTGCCACTGGCTGGCATCTCCACCATCAAGGAGATCAAGGACAACCCTATCGACGTGCGCGCTACAGGTCGCCTGAACAAACTGTACGTCGAACTGCTGCGAGAAAATCCGGATTGGGCCACGGACCAGCGCCGTGCCGACATGAACCATTTCATGGCACGCTTGATTTTCTGCTTCTTTGCTGAAGACACTGACATCTTCAATGGCGAGGGACTGTTCACCCATACTGTGGAACAGATGAGCGATCGCGATGCTTCCAACACCCATGAGGTGATTAGCGAAATATTCCGCTCGATGAACATCAAGAGCGCAGAGCGCCCCATTGCCCAGCCTCGATTACCGATCTGGGCCAGTGGCTTCCCATATGTGAACGGCGGACTGTTTTCAGGCGACACCGACGTGCCTCGCTTTACACGCATGGCGCGCACCTACCTGATTCATGCCGGGAACCTGAACTGGAAACAGATCAATCCGGACATCTTCGGCAGCATGATCCAGGCCGTGGCCGATGATGAAGAGCGCGGCGCGCTGGGCATGCACTACACCAGCGTGCCGAACATCCTGAAGGTGTTAAATCCCTTGTTCTTGGATGACCTGCGCGCACAATTGGCCGAAGCCGGGGACAACAAAATTAAGCTGCTGAACCTACGCAAGCGCTTGTCGCGCATTCGCGTGTTCGACCCGGCCTGTGGCTCGGGAAATTTTCTGGTCATAGCCTATAAGCAGATGCGTGAAATCGAGGCAGAAATTAACCGCTGTCGGGAAGAGTCGCACTTGGGCAGCGAAATACCACTGACCAACTTCCGGGGTATTGAGCTGCGCGACTTCCCAGCCGAGATTGCGCGCCTGGCGCTCATCATCGCCGAGTTCCAATGCGACGTGCTGTATCGTGGGCAGAAGGATGCACTGGCGGAATTTTTGCCATTGGATGCGCAGAACTGGATCGTTTGTCACAACGCATTGCAGTTGGATTGGGTGAGTTTGTGCGACCCTGACAGGACAAGCGTGAAATTCGTGGCTGACGATTTATTTTCTACACCATTGAATCAAGCAGAAATTAGTTTTGAGAATGCTGGCGGTGAGACCTTCATTTGCGGCAATCCGCCCTACAAAGGTAGTAAGTGGCAGAGCGAAGAACAAAAGTGGGATTTGACCAAGGCTTGGGCTAAGCATCCGAAGTTGGCCAAGACTACGGACTATGTAACTGGATGGTTTGCAAAGTTTCTCGATTACATTGATGGCGTGCCAAACGCCGTGGGTGCGTTTGTGGCAACAAATAGCGTATGCCAAGGCCAACAGGCCATTGATGTATGGCCTGCGGCGTTCGAGCGCGGCTGTGAAATCCGCTTCGCGCACACTTCGTTTAAGTGGGCGAATCTTGCCAGTCACAACGCAGGCGTAACCGTGGTGATTGTCGGCCTGAGCAAGAAATCCAACGTCCCCAAGTTTCTCTACGAAGACGATTTGGTCAAACAATGCGCGGCCATTGGTCCGTATTTAGTACCAAACAGTTTGGCCTATGTGCAGAAAACGAGTGAGCCAATTGGTGAACAATCCCCAATGTTGTTCGGCAATATGCCGCGCGATGGTGGCCATTTATTATTGGACAGCGGCCTCGCCTCCGAAGTGATGAATGATGACAGCATACGTCCTTATCTAAAAGTGTTTATGGGTTCGGATGAATTGATTAATGGAAAACGGCGCTACTGCCTATGGATTGAGGATGACAAAACGGAATCTGCGAATTGCAGCGACTTCATTGCGCGGCGCATGGAGTTAGTGTCGGAGAATCGTAATAAGTCTGATGCGGAATCGACACGTCAGTTTGCTAAGCACCCACATCGTTTTGTGCAGATTGCAGGAACTGCAAAGAAAACGGCCATAATTGTTGCGACGGTTTCCTCCGAATCGCGTGATTATTTGCCCGTGGGTTTTGTAACCGCAGAGACCATCGTTAGTAATCTGGCCTTTGCTCTATACGATGCGCCACTATGGAATATGGCGTTGATTGCGTCACGAATTCATTGGGTCTGGATCGGCACAGTATGCTCACGGATGCGAACCGATTTTAGGTATTCCAACACCCTCGGCTGGAACACATTCCCCGTGCCGTTGCTGACCGAACAAAACAAGGCTGACCTGACTGCTTGCGCCGAAGGCATCCTGCTGGCGCGGGAATCACATTTCCCCGCCACCATTGCCGATCTGTACGACCCGGACAATATGCCTGACAACCTGCGTCGCGCTCACGAACGCAACGACGAAGTGCTGGAACGCATCTATATCGGACGCCGCTTCAAAAACGACACGGAACGGCTGGAAAAGCTGTTTGAGCTATATACGAAGATGACATCGGCAACAGCCAAGGCGAAACCTGCAATGAAAGCAACAAGGGAGAAGAAAGCATCATGAGCGAGCAAGCCAGCAATCCGACCAATTCCTACACCGTTCCATCGGTCTCCATCGCCACGGCGCGTACAGGCGCGTCAAGTAAGGCCAATGCGCTGGGGATGCGTACAATGCAGGAGCGCGCCTATGCCAAGCGCGGCGAGCAGTATCTGCTGATCAAATCACCGCCAGCATCGGGCAAATCCCGTGCGCTGATGTTCATCGCGCTTGACAAGCTTAACAACCAGGGCTTGAAGCAGGCCATTGTTGTTGTGCCGGAGCGTTCCATTGGAAGCAGCTTTGCAGATGAGCCTTTGAGTCAACATGGATTCTATTGGGATTGGCAGGTGGCTCCGCAGTGGAGCCTGTGCAATGCCCCTGGGGTGGACGATGTGAAGGTTGCCAAGTCCAAGGTCAAGGCCGTGGGCGAGTTCCTTGCAAGCGCCGACAAGGTGCTGGTTTGCACCCATGCCACCTTCCGCTTTGCAGTGGAAGAGCTGGGCGTCCAAGCATTCGATAATCGACTGATCGCCATCGACGAGTTTCACCATGTTTCCAGCAACCCGGATAACAAGCTGGGCAGTCAGTTGGGTGCTTTCATCGCCCGCGACAAGGTGCATCTGGTGGCCATGACTGGTTCCTACTTTCGTGGGGACAGCGAAGCAGTGTTAGGCCCGGTGGATGAGGCCAGATTCGAGACGGTCACTTACACCTACTACGAACAGCTCAACGGCTATCAATGGCTCAAGTCGCTAGACATCGGCTATTTCTTCTACACAGGCCCTTACGTTAATGCCATCTCCAAAGTGTTGGACCCGGCACTGAAAACCATCGTCCATATTCCCAATGTGAATGCCCGAGAAAGCCTGAAAGACAAGCAGCGCGAGGTGGATGAAATCATGCACGGCTTGGGCGAATGGAAAGGTGTTGACGCGGCCACCGGCTTCCATCTGGTACTGACCCATGATGGCCGTACCCTGAAAGTAGCGGACCTGGTGGATGACAGTGATCCGGCCAGGCGCTCCAAGGTGCTCACTGCGTTGAAAGACCCGGCGCAGAAGAACAACCGCGACCACGTGGATGTCATCATCGCACTGGGTATGGCGAAAGAAGGCTTTGACTGGATTTGGTGCGAACATGCACTGACTATTGGCTACCGCAGTAGCTTGACTGAAATCGTGCAGATCATTGGCCGCGCCACCCGTGATGCCGAGGGTAAGGAACGATCGCGTTTCACCAACCTGATTGCCGAACCAGCAGCCGAACAAGCCGCCGTGGCCGAGGCGGTGAACGACATGCTCAAGGCCATTTCTGCAAGCCTGCTGATGGAGCAGGTACTGGCGCCGCGCTATGAGTTCACGCCAAAGAATGCTGGTCCGAAGGAAGGCTTCGATTATGGCGAGGGAGGCTATAAGGAGGGTGGACACAACGTTGGTGTAAATGAGGAAACCTGCCAGTATCACGTAGAAATCAATGGGCTGGCAACGCCGCAAAGCTCGGAGGCAACACGTATCTGCAAGGAGGACTTGAACGAAGTCGTCACCAGTTTCTTGCAAGACAAAACTGTGCTGGAGCGCGGCCTGTTCGACAAGGAAAATACTCTACCCGAAGAGCTTACCCAGCTACGCATGGGCAAGATCGTGCGCGAGCGTTACCCGGACTTGACCGAGACCGACCAAGAGGCCATCCGCCAGCACGCCATAGCCGCAATGAACATTACGCAGCAAGCCAAGCTGGCCATAGCCCAGGCCGATGCCACCGGTGGAGGCACGGCGCAAGGCAGTATGGCGCTGCTGGATGGTGTGCGCAAGTTCGTCAATGTGCGAGACCTGGATATTGACCTGATCGACCGTATCAATCCTTTCGATGCCGCCTATGCGGTGCTGGCGAAAGCGATGGATGAGAAATCACTTCGTCAGGTGCAGGCCAGCATCGCGGCAAAGAAGTTAAATATCCCCGAAGAAGTATCCTTTGAATTAGCGAAGCGCGCTTATCAGTTCAAGAACGAGCGTGGTCGTCTGCCGGACATTAATGCCGCCGATGCGTGGGAAAAGCAGATGGCCGAAGGGGTAGCTGCGTTGGCGCGTTACCGTGCGCAAGCCAAGGCTGCGCAGGCAAAGGGAGAATCCGTCAATGACTGAAATGAACGCTGACGAACTGCTGGCTGCCCTGGGCGTAGAAGTCACCCCGCTCAAGGCATCCAGCCGAACCCCAAGCGAGGAACGCATCATTGCTGGCTTCGAGGACATCCTGCGCTTCCATCAAGCCCATGGCCGCGCCCCGCTGCATGGCGAGGGGCGTGATATCTTTGAGCGATTGTATGCCGTTCGCCTAGATCAGCTACGTAAGTTGCCGGAAGCGCAAACTCTGCTGGCTGAGTTGGATGGATCTGGACTATTGACAGCTGGCGCAGCGACAACCGGAACTGATGTGGATGACTTGGACGAAGACGCTTTATTGGCTGAGCTTGGTATTGGAGATGATACCGCCGACGTGAACGACATCACCGTGCTGCGCCATGTACGTTCTAGCGTTGAAAAGCGTGCTGCGGAAGAAATTGGCAATCGCACAGCCTGCAAAGATTTTGAGACCTTCAAACCACTATTCGAGGCGGTGAAGCGCGAGCTGAAGTCAGGTGAACGACAAACACGTTCGTTCAAGGTCAGAGCTTTAGACGAAATTCAGCAAGGCACGTTCTTTATCATTGGTGGTCAGATCGCCTACGTTGCCGAAGTGGGTAAAGAGTTCACTACGCAATATGAACGCCGAGATAGTCGGTTGCGTGTCATCTACGACAATGAAACAGAAAGTGATGTATTGCAGCGCTCCCTACAGCGCGCTCTTCACCGTGATGAGGCAGCACGACTAATAACCGACCCAAGTGCCGGACCTTTATTCAGTGATACATGGGAAGAGGATGACATTGCAAGTGGCACTATCTATGTGTTGCGCAGCCTGTCCAGTCATCCGTTTATTGCGGAGCATCGCGAACTGATCCACAAGATTGGCGTGACCGG
>Ga0213919_1000360_pt1 | contig 20877 bp, 21 predicted proteins | sample McNCre317MG_FD_161056 | JGI IMG/M metagenome (GOLD analysis project Ga0213919, IMG submission 161056) | Freshwater microbial communities from McNutts Creek, Athens, Georgia, United States - 3-17 MG | ecosystem: Environmental > Aquatic > Freshwater > Creek | place: USA: Georgia | collected... | reverse complement strand
CGAGAGCAGGTTCTTTTGATTTGTATTGTTCACTTTTAAATAAATCGGCTTCATTAATAGCTATAAGTCTGTTGGCACAATTTAGTTTTGCTTGAATGATGACTTCTTTATTGATGTCAAAGCCTAGTATTTGAGTAAAAGGCATAGCTTCATTTGATGTATTCAAATGCTTTTTTTTCTCCAGAAATGTTTTTGACTCTATTATGAGTGGAAAAAATTGATAAGCAAAAGAACGATCTAAATTTAGTTTATGAGAGTCATGGGCTTCAATGAGAAAGGTTCCTGATCCGCACATCGGATCGATTAAGGAAAAAGATTTTTGGACTAAATTATTTTTTAAGGCACGAATTAAAAGAGCGGCGAAGTTTTCTCTTATGGGTGCAAGTCCAGTAAGGGGCTTATCTCCACGCTTGTGAAGTCTTTCACCTGTTGTATCTAGACTGATTGTGATGTCATCATCTAGGGCCCTAAAATAAATGTCTGGAAACTCATTTTTTAATTTTGGATCGAGCGCTATTTCGAGAAATTTCTTTTTGATTGGTTGCTTTTTATAACATTCGTTAACACCATCAATGATGGCCTTTGATATTTTTCGTGAATCAAATAACTTTGAATTTGTGCTTGATGATTGAACTTCAGGCTCCTGTCCACAAAGATAATCTTTCCATGGGATCTTAGATATTTTGTTAAATAATTTTGGAAAATCCCGTGCCTTAAATTCAGCAATTCGAAGGAGAATTCTTGTAGGACATCGGAGTAAATGGTTAAGAAGAAGACCACGCTCTAAATCACATTGAATAAGTAAGCCACCTTCTTCAATAGATTTAATAACAAGTTCACGATCAAAAAAAGCAGTATTCCATTTCTCTAAGAGTTCATCTTTTCCTATATGGGTAAGTCCTGGTGGATAAATTAGATAAAAATCTCTTGAAGAATTCATTATGGTCATTTCATGTTGAACTTAAAAAAAATCTGCCTAACTAAAGCGTTAGGCAGATTTTTTATTGATAGAAGATTATTTTTTACAAGTATATTCAATTGCACCAAGAGTTAGATCAGCAGTCATCGCTGATTTATCTAATTGAACTTTAACACCTTTTGCTTTAAAAGTCGCATTATAAGCGTCTTGAGAAGATTGCTTTAAAAGTGTTTCAACTGGCTTTGCATTTGGAAGTACTGCTTTTGTAACAACGCTAATTTCTCTTACGCTGTATTGTGGAGCAAGGGCCTGAGTCACAACTTTAAGTTTTACATCTGATCCAATTGTTGGAATAATAGGAGTCTTGCAAGATAATGTCGTAGTCTTTGGGTTCCCTGCAATTTTTCCAGCAGCAAAAGAAACGTTTGATAATAAAAGTAAAGATAAAAGAGTCATTTTCATAAAGCATCCTGATTAAGGTTATAGGGTTGGATGCTTATAGCACATCTAGATTTTATTTTGGTTTTTTGTGTGAGTTGTGTAAAAAAGAAAGTGTGAAAGAGAATTACCAATAAATTCCGATGACTCCACCGAAAATTCCAGAAATTTTTGTATCATAATTATCTAATTTTCCTTGTGAGAGACCCCCCTCAAGCTTAACTTTAGCACCAACACTTTCTTCACCAGCTTGTGAAAGTTCATATCCTAAAAGAAGACCTTTGTTTGTTGATTTTCCCTTCACTTTTATGGCGGCAAATTGAGTGCTTGAGAGTTCACCCTCATAGTTGTAGGCATCGTAATAGATGTTTGTATAAAAAAGATGTTGGGTACTAATTCTTTTCCCGACAAGTAAACTCACTTCAAAACTTGTGACTTTTAAATCAGTTGAATAAGTACGCACTGAAGAGCTCGTTGAATAATTAATTGAAGTCTTTTCAGGGTGATCATGGCCATAAGAAAGAGCGATTGATCCCTTATAGCCTGAAGCTTTAGCAAACTCTGGTTTTCCTAATACTTGATACTTAAATCCATACTTACCATCCATCGTAAAAAAATCCATTCGCTCGAGGAGTCCTAAATTGAGTGGAGTTGATAAAGCATTACTCACATTGATTTGATTAATGTTGGTTGTCACAACGGGCAAATTAAAAATAACAGGGTCAAAAGCTTCACTAATAACTACTTTATGAGTCATTTGATAACCCATTCCTATGTCGCCTTTTAGTCTTTTGCCTTTAGCTTCTGGAGATAAAAATTTAAAGTTATTCATGGTGTATTCAAGCTGAGTTGAACAACTTGTCAAAGTGCCCAAAAGGAGGATGAAAGATATTCTCATGCAATTGCATGGCAAGAGCGTATATCTTTTTAATGGTATGAGCATGGATTTTCCAACATGGTTTCATCATAGATTTAACTACTTAATGAAACTTGTCAAAGAACATTTGTTGATAAGTGTGATTGAAAAAGAGTCTAATTCAGACTAAATTACTTTTCATAATTTAATAGGGTTTAAAATTTATGAATTCAGATGTTAAAAATAATAAAGATGAATCTCTTCTAGCAAAAGAATCTAGTCATGAAGTGCATGTTCATGGACCTCATTGTAATCATGGCCATCATCACGAACTTTTAAAACCAATCGTGAGATCTGCACCCAAAATAGGTCGCAATGATCCTTGCCTTTGTAACAGTGGAAAAAAATATAAAAAGTGCTGTGGGCAATAAGAATTTAGTACTTGGGCTTCATAAGCTTTAAAACGTTTCCATCGGGATCTTCAAAAACGAGCATATGACCCCATGGAGCATCATCTTCGCCTAAGATCTTTCCTTTGTGTAATTCAATTCGTTTTTTATCTTCACTTACATCGGTAGATTTAAGAGTCAAAGTGGCTTGGGCACACACACCATGGGAGTCGCGAGGAAGGAGATAAATTTTTTCTCCTTCTTCAAGTGGATGCAGACCAATTTGCACGTCTCCGCAGCGAAGTGAAGTCCATCCATCTGCGGAATACATAAGTTTCATTTGCAAAGCTTCGGTGTAAAACAATATAGATTTTTTCATATCGCTTACATTGTAATAAATATCTTGAACTCCAGTAATCATAGACACCTCAATTAAGATAGAGATTGTTTTACTCGGGTAATGAACCCCATGAATAAAGCCAACACTCGAATCACTTACTTTTTTCCATTAAAAAATTGTTTTTCTGTTATGATTTTAGCATGAAAAAAATTTTATCAAAAGTATCAAAAATCAGTGGAAAACCTATTATTCCTGGAGATAAATCTATCTCACATCGAGGTCTTATTTTAGGCGCTCTGGCGACAGGCACCAGTGAAGTCATTGATATACTCGAAGGGGAAGATGTTCAGTCGACGGCAAAATGCCTAGAGCTTTTAGGAGTAGAAATAAAAAAATCTGGAAATAAAACATTCATTAAAGGCATAGGTGATAAGGCCCATTTTAAAAGTGATTTAGTTTTAGATTGTGGAAATTCCGGAACAACCATGCGAGTGATGATGGGAGTCTTGGCGGGCATGCCTATTACGGCAACTTTAACTGGAGATTCTAGTCTCATCAAAAGACCAATGAAAAGAGTCTCTGCTCCACTTCTTCAAATGGGCGCGCAGTTTAAACTTACCAATGAAAATTTTGCGCCATTAGAAGTTCATGGAACAAAACTTCATGGCATTCAATACGATTTAAAAATAGCGAGTGCTCAAATTAAAACTGCCATTATGATGGCAGCGCTAAGAGCAGAAGGTGAAACGACCATCACTGGAGAAATAGGAAGTAGGGATCATACCGAAAGACTTCTTCCTCATTTTGGAGTTCATTTAAGTGTAACGGAAGAAAAAATTACGGTTAGAGGCGGACAAAGTTTAAAAGCAAACATTGTCAAAATTCCAGGGGACCCGTCTACTGCAGCTTTTTGGATTGGAGCGGCCAGCATACTTCCTGATTCTGACATCGAAATGGCCAATATCTCTTTAAATCCCACCAGGATTGGTTTCATGCAAGCTTTAAAGCGCATGGGAGCTCAAATTGAATTTGAAGAAACAGAAAGCCACCCAGAACCCGTCGGGAAAATTCGCGTGAAGTTTAAAGAGCTTTCTGGTGGAGAAATCACAAAAGAAGAAGTGCCAAGTTTAATTGATGAAATACCTCTCATTGCCATACTCGCCACTCAGGCGCGAGGAACGACCATTGTTCGTGGAGCAGAAGAGCTGCGAGTAAAAGAAAGTGACAGGCTTTTAGCAGTTGCGACCAATTTACAAAAAATGGGTTGTGAAATTGAAATCTATCCAGATGGGTTTAAAATAGAAGGCCCTCAAAAACTTCATGGGGCAACGATAGAAACTTTTAACGACCACCGAATTGCTATGGCCTTTAGTATTGCGGCTTTAGTGGCCAGTGGAGAGACAACTATTTTAGATGCTGAATGTGTAGCGGTCTCCTACCCAAATTTCTATGAAACTTTAACGGAACTATCAAAGTAATGATTGCAGCACTTGTAGGCTCACCCGTTTCTCATTCACTTTCGCCGAAGCTTTTTAGCTTTATTGCCGAAGAAGAAAAGTGCCCAATGGACTACAAGGCCTTGGATGTTCCGCTTCTAAATGCCAAAACGTTTATAGAATCTTTAAAAAAGAATAAACACATCCATGGATTAAATGTGACTATTCCGCTTAAAGAAGTTTTCATAGAACATATAGACGAATTAAGTCCTGCTGTAAAAATCATTGGTGCATTAAATGTCCTGCATTTAAAAGATGATAAAATTTTCGGATACAACACTGATGTCATCGGCATTGAACGAACTCTAAAGGACAGTGATTTTCATTGCGAAAACAAAACTTGCTTAATCCTCGGAGCAGGTGGAGCTGCTAAAGCTTCTGCCTATGTTTTAGGACAAAGTCTTGCAAAAACGGTCTATGTTTACAATTTGTCTGATAAAAATAAAGCCCTTGTCGAAAATTTTAAAGTGCATTTTCCTCATACAAAATGGATGGCCATTAATGAGATTAGTGAGAGTTCGAATATTGATTTGAAACTTGATTTGCTAATTAATTCAACGCCACTTGGAATGACAGGTAAAGAGTCGGGAAGTGAATTTTTTAAAGTCATCGACCACTTAACATTTAATAAAAATGCCCTGGCCTTTGATTTAATTTACACCCCCCTTGAAACAGAATTTATAAAAAAATGTAAGAGCTTCAATCTTAAAACCGTTAGCGGTTTAGGAATGTTTATTTATCAAGCTCTTGCTACTTGGAGTATTTGGAAAGGGGAGCTTTCAAATGAAGCTCAATTAAAATCAGATTTAGGCTTTTATTTAAGAGGTCTTCTTCAGGTAAAACAATTAAATCCAACGTTTTATTTAACTGGATTTATGGGAGTTGGAAAAACTCAGACCGGATTGGTACTAGCTCATCTTATAGATGCTCAATTTATTGATACAGATAGCTTCATTGAAAAAAAACTTAATAAAAGTGTCTCCACAGTTTTTCGTGAAGATGGAGAGCCATTTTTTCGCAATGAGGAATTTGAATGCATAAAACTTCTGGCCTCTGAAAGCTCTCCCAAAAGCCGAGTCATTTCTCTTGGTGGTGGAGCTCTAATGAAAGAAGAAAATTGTCAAAGGATTTTAAGCTCTGGTCATCTTGTTTATTTAGAGGCCGATGTTCCAACTCTTAATGAAAGAATAGCCAAGCACGAAAAAGAGACAAACACGATTAGGCCGATCTTAAAAGATTATAATGAGAGTGAGCGAATAAAAAAAATGCAAGAGCTCTTAGCATGCCGAAAAACTTCCTATGAAAAAGCCGAAATAAAAATAAATACAGATTTTTTATCAGCCAAGAAAGTAGCATTTAAAATTCTTATGAACTTTGGAGAACATTACTCTTCTGGAGAACTTAAATCATGAGTGGAAATACATTTGGTACTCTATTTAGAGTCACTGTTTTTGGAGAGTCTCACGGAAGTCACATCGGCATGGTGATTGATGGATGCCCGGCCGGTTTGACGATAGACTTAGACTTTATTCAAAGTGAACTCGATAGAAGAAAGCCGGGTCAATCAAAAATTACCACCCAAAGAAAAGAAGATGACCATTTTCAAATCCTCTCCGGAGTTTTTGAAGGAAAATCTACTGGCACACCCATTGCTGGACTTATTTTAAATAATGACCAACGCTCGAATGATTATTCTCATATTCAAGATAAATATAGACCATCTCATGCTGACTATACATACGATTCAAAATATGGCCACCGAGACTATAGAGGTGGAGGCAGGTCTTCTGCTAGAGAAACGGCCGCTAGAGTAATGGCGGGGGCGATTGCAAAATTAATTTTAAAAGAGCATGGAATCGATATTTTTGCTTATGTCTCTAAAGTAGGAACTCTTGAGATGTCGAAAAAGCATCATGAGATCGATCCCAAAGACATTGAAAAAAATATTGTGAGATGCCCAGATGAAGCTTCTGCCTTAAAAATGATTAAGTACATTGAAGAGATTAAGGCCAGTGGTGACACCGTTGGCGGAGTCATCTCTTGCCAAATTAAAAATACTCCCGCCGGTCTCGGTGAGCCGGTGTTTGATAAATTGCACGCAGATCTTGGGAAGGCCATGCTGAGTATTAATGCCGTGAAGGGTTTTGAGTATGGCTCTGGATTTAAAGGATCTGAATTAAAGGGCTCTGAACACAACGATGAATTTACTAAAGTTGGAGAAAAAATTCAAACGAAGACTAATCACTCTGGCGGTATTCAAGGGGGAATTAGTAACGGAATGGATATTTATTTCAACGTGGCCTTTAAACCGGTGGCCACCATCATGAAAGAGCAATCAAGCATTACAAGCTCTGGTGAAGAAACTAAAATTAGTGGTAAAGGTCGCCATGATCCCTGTGTGGTTCCAAGAGCTGTGCCCATTGTCGAGTCCATGGCCGCCATTGTCCTTGCAGATTTTTTATTAAGAAATAAAACGTCCAAATTGGGGGATATTAAGTGATCGCTCAATTTGCCGAAAGACTAAATCATGTTCATGAATATTATTTTTCAAAAAAATTAGATCAAATTGCACGCATGAGGGCCTCTGGATTAAATGTCATCAATCTTGGCATCGGAAGCCCAGATATGCTTCCTCCTAAAGAGGCCATCCTTGAAGCAAGCTCTTCAATGCAACTGCCTCATGTTCATGGTTATTCAAGTTACAGGTCTTCACCTGAATTAAGAAATGCACTCGCATTATGGCTCAATGAAACTTACAAAATAAAGTGCGATCCTCAAACTGAAATTTTACCGCTCTTAGGATCTAAAGAAGGCATTCTCTATTTATCAATGGCCCTTTTAAATCCAGGGGACACGGTCTTAATTCCCAATCCAGGCTACCCGGCCTATTCTTCAGTGGCGCATTTAGTTGGTGCAAAAATTATTTATTATAATTTGCGTGAAGAAAACCATTGGCTTCCAGACCTAAGTGAAATCGAAAGTCATGATTTGAGCCGTTGTAAATTAATGTGGATAAACTATCCTCATATGCCCAGCGGAGCGAGTGCTGATGTAAATCTTTTTAAAAAGCTTAAAGACTTTTGTCAGAGAAAAAAAATCGTCTTATGTAACGACAATCCTTATGGACTTGTTTTAAATGAATCTCCACCACTTAGTCTAATTTCGTCAGATCCAGACTTAGAAGTCGTTTGCGAATTAAATTCTTTTAGTAAATCTTTTAACATGGCCGGATGGCGAGTGGGAGTTTTTATCGGTCACCGTGAACTAGTGAACGCCGTCATTAGTGTAAAAAGCAATGTTGATTCAGGGATGTTTTTACCAATCCAACACGGGGCCATTAAAGCTTTAAAAATTGATCAGTCTTGGCATCTTGAAAGAAATGAGATTTATAAAAAAAGGCGAGACATCATTTGGGACATTTTTGATTTACTTCGTTGCACTTACCAAAAAAATCAGGTGGGGCTTTTTATCTGGGCGCGAGTCCCTGATACAATTTTAAATGTCGAAGAGTTTATTGATGATCTATTACTTAAGGCCCATGTCTTTATCACACCTGGAACAATCTTTGGATCTAATGGAGATCGCTACATCAGAGCTTCGTTGTGTTCAAGTCTTGAGTCTTTAAAATTGGCACAAAAAAATATAGAAGGATATATAAAATGAAATTGGCCGTCATTGGTTTAGGTCTCATCGGTGGTTCGATGGCCTTAGAACTTAAAAAAAATCAATTTGTCTCGGAAGTCTACGGAGTCGATCTCAATAAAGAATATCAACGAGAAGCTCTTTTATTGGGCCTTGCTCAAAAAATTGTGACTTTAGAAGAGGCCATAGAGCTTAGTGATATCATAATTCTTTCAACTCCAGTGGGTGCCGTCTTAGATTTACTTCCAAAAATTTTAGACAACTTAAAAGATCATCAAGTCGTTATCGACGTGGGATCTACTAAATTTAATATTTGTGAATCGATAAAAAATCATAAAGAGAGAAAAAAATTCGTGGCCAGTCACCCAATGGCCGGAACGGAGTTTTCAGGGCCAAAAGCTGCTCACTTAGGACTTTTTAAAAATAAGGCCACCGTCATTTGCGATGCAGAGGAATCAAATCCAGAAAGTGTGAAACTTATATCAAATCTCTATGAATGTTTAGAAATGAGGGTTTTATATATGACGGCAAAAGAGCATGATTTGCATGCAGCTTACGTGAGTCATCTATCTCACATCAGCTCTTTTGTTTTAGCTAATACTGTCTTAGACAAAGAAAAAAACGTGAATGCTATTTTTAACCTCGCTAGTGCCGGGTTTGAATCAACGGTGAGGCTTGCTAAAAGTTCCCCGGAAATGTGGGCACCTATTTTTAGTCAGAATAATGAGAATGTTATTGATGCTCTCGGAGAATACATAGAAAGGCTTAAGATTTTTCATTCCCATTTAAAATCTAAAGATTTTGAAGAGACTAAAAAATTAATGTATCGCTCGAATGAGATTATCAGAGTTCTCTCTCAAATCGGACAAATGAAAAAATAAGAAAAAGGTTTTGTGTGGAAAAAAAATTATCAGAATACGAAAGGAAATTAGAAAAGCTGCGTTTGGAAATCAATAAGCACGATCGCGAGCTTTTAGGTGTGTTAAAGAAACGTTTTATGATTGTTAAAAAAATTGCAAAATTAAAAGCTCAATATAAAATTTCCATTCTTCAAAAAAAAAGGTGGAAATCCATCATAGAAGATCGCGTGCGCTTAGGAAAAAAATTAAGGTTAGATGAAAAATTTACAAAAAAAATTATGCATCTTATTCACAATGAATCGATTAGAACTCAACTACACATTAAAAATAAAACGAGGAAGTAAGATATGACAAATGCCCTTTGGACCCCAGACTCGTGGAGAGGAAAAACAAAAAATCAAATCCCAGTTTACGACAATGCGAGTGAACTTAGTGATGTTGAAAAAACACTGGCCTCTTATCCTCCATTAGTTTTTGCTGGAGAGGCCCGAGCCCTAAAAGCTCGCCTAGCCAGTGTCTCTAGAGGAGAATCATTTTTACTTCAAGGTGGAGACTGCGCTGAAAGTTTTAATGATTTTAATGCGACAACTATTAGGGACAATTTTCGAATCTTACTTCAAATGGCGGTGATTTTAACTTTCGGTGGGAAAAAACCCATCGTTAAAGTAGGAAGAACAGCAGGCCAGTTCGCTAAACCAAGATCAAATGCCGACGAAACGAGAGATGGTGTCACTCTTCCATCTTATCGTGGAGACATTATTAACGGTTATGCTTTTGATCCTGCTTCAAGGAGACCTGATCCCGCGAGAATGGTGAGAGCTTACGTCCAATCAGCATCAACTCTTAATTTACTTCGCGCTTTATCTCAAGGAGGTTATGCCGATTTAAATCAAGTGCACAGATGGAACTTAGATTTTATCAGTAAGAGTTCTCAATCTTCTCAATATGAGGCCCTTGCTAATAAACTAGATGAGGCCCTTTCTTTTATGAAGGCCATTGGCATCTCAAGCAGCAATACGCCACAAATTACTGAGACAGAATTTTATACCTCTCATGAAGCTCTATTATTATATTACGAACAAGCTCTCACAAGACGTGACAGCACCACAGCGCGCTCTCAAGATGGCTATGAAGGTGACTGGTATGATTGTTCGGCCCACATGCTGTGGATTGGTGAGAGAACCAGACAATTAGATGGGGCCCATGTGGAATTTCTTCGTGGAGTAAAAAATCCAATCGGACTTAAGTGTGGACCCTCTATGACACCTGATGATTTGATGAGACTCATAGACAAATTAAATCCAGATAATGAAGCGGGCAGACTGACTCTCATTACAAGAATGGGCCATGAGGCGGTGGAATCTAAGTTGACTCCTATGTTGAGAAAAGTCAAAAAAGAAGGTCGACAAGTCGTGTGGTGCTCAGATCCTATGCATGGAAACACCATCACAACGGCCAACGGCTTTAAGACCAGACCTTTTCAAAGTGTTTTATTAGAAGTGAAAAATTTTGCCCAATTACATGAAGCAGAGGGAACTCACGCAGGTGGAGTGCACTTTGAACTCACGGGGAAAAATGTTGAAGAATGCATTGGGGGAGATCAGGCAATCACGGCAGAGATGCTTGCCTCCGGAGGTTATGAAACTCTTTGTGATCCAAGGCTCAATGCTACTCAAGCGTTGGAGCTTGCTTTTAAGCTAACGCTTTAAGAATAATCTTTTTTATTTTTGCTGATGCAGTCGCGACATCATAGGGCTTAATGAGGTAATCGGAGATCTCGAGAACCAAAGCCTCTATGATGATCTTTTTTTCATTTTCAGTAGACACTAAAATGAAGGGAACTTTGCCAAGTTTTTTAGTGCCTCTCACGTTTTTTAAAAGTTCAAGGCCATTCATTTTTGGCATGTTGATATCGGAAATGATTAAATCAAAAGGTTCATTTCCTTTGGCGGCCATAATAATTTTTTCAAAAGCTTCCACACCATTAGTGGCCTCTGTGATATGGGTGACTCCCATGGATCTTAAAATTTCGTGGAGAATTTCTCTATAAGATGCCAAGTCATCGACAATGACTATTCTTATATCTTGAATGGATCTTCCTTCACTCATGTCATCTCTCCAGAGATCTAAATAATTTCACGGTAACTACTTTCTAAAGCTTAAAGCCTAATGATTTGTTTTTCAACGCAATTTGATGATCCAATTGATTCTTTAGAAAGATTAAACTATGTTATGTGAAAGTAAATTTGTCGGGAAAAAACTATGAAAGGTCGACTCACATTAATTCCAACACCACTTTCTGAAAGTGGGGTCTTGGAACCAAAGGCCCTTGAACTTCTTTTATCAGCAAGTAGTGAGGAAAATCGTGAGTCTTCTATTTTTGTCATAGAAGATTTAAAACCAGGAAGAAAGCGTTGGTTAGAGTTTGGTCTTCCCAGGTCTTGTGTAGAGCACTTTGTTTGTTATAACGAGCACACGGCAGATAAAGTTTCAAAAGAGTTATTAGAAAAATTAAAACAGGGATTTAACGTTTATCTGATGAGTGATGGAGGTCTTCCGGCATTTTATGATCCAGGTGTTGAGCTCGTCGATCTTTGTTATAAAAATCAAATTCAAGTAACATCGACTCCCTTTTTTAATTCAGTGGCCTTGGCCCTGGCCCTTTCAGGATTTTCACATAAAAAATTTTGGTTTGAGGGTTTCTTACCTCTAGATGGTAATGAGCGTCAAAAGTCAATAAAAAACCTTTTCTTAATGAAATCAACCAGCATTTTTATGGATACTCCTTACAGATTAAAACGTGTCTTAGAAGAACTCATTGAGCAATCGGGAGGCTCAAAAAAACAAGTCTTTTTGGCCATGGATTTGAACTCTAACTCTGAGGAATTAAAGAGGGGAAGTCCCAAAGAAATCCTAAGTCAGCTCTTGTCTAGCGAAAGTCCTCTTAAACGAGAGTTTGTCATAGTCATATCAGAGTGAAGAAAGCCCTTACATATGTTAAAAATGAAATGACGAGTAACGTGATTACGTGGTACTAGACAACCCTATGCACGAAACAAGAAAACGCGATCATATCGAGCAAGCGCGAAATGCCCAAATCTCACCAAATATGGTGGACGATCGATTTTATTATGAACCCCTGATGTCAGGCCACCCTAATCAAGATTTTGATATTTCAGTGACATTTTTAGAAAAAAAATTAAATGCACCTCTTTGGATTTCAAGCATGACAGGGGGAGTAGGTGAAGCTCGCCATATCAATCTACACTTAGCTAAACTCTGCAAAGAATTCGGCCTTGGAATGGGACTGGGATCTTGTCGAAGTTTACTTTCAAGCAATCAGTATTTTGATGATTTTAATTTGAGGCCAATTATTGGTTATGATTTTCCTTTTTATGCCAACTTTGGCATCGCTCAAATTGAAAAAATGTTAGAAGTAGGGGACACGCATAAACTCATCGAGCTTTGTAAAAAGCTTGAAGTCGATGGCCTTTTTATTCACATCAATCCTCTTCAAGAATGGCTTCAACCGGAAGGAGATAGATTTAAAAGATCTCCACTTGAAACGCTAGAAAAATTTTGTGAGATAAAAAATCAAAGCGACTTAAAATTAATCGTGAAAGAAGTGGGCCAGGGCATGGGACCAAAAAGCCTAAAGGCTCTTTTTGATTTACCTATAGATGCATTTGAATTAGCTGGATTTGGTGGAACGAATTTTTCAAAAATAGAATCTCTCAGAAAAAAATCGAATGAACAAACACAGTGTGACGAAATTCTTTTCCATGTTGGTCATACTCCAAAAGAGATGATTTGTTTTCTAAACGAATTAGGCATTGAAAATAAAAATATCGCTCACATTCCCCTCATCATTTCTGGTGGAATAGAAAATTACTTAGATGGATATTATCTTAGATCACTTTCAAAAAATCCTTCCATCTACGGACATGCCAACAAATTTTTATCATGTGCTGAAAATTATGATGAACTTCAAAAATTTACGACAGATCAAATTCAAGGTTTAAAACTAGCAAGTTCTTATTTGACCTTAAAGGAGACACTATGACTAAAGACTTAAGAATGAATTCAAAAGAGGTTTTAGTGGATCAAAAAGCGAGCTTAGATGAAACTCAATCAAAGAAAAAAATTCTGAAAGGTTTTTCAAAGCTTTCAAAAATTGAAAAAATTAATCTCGTCGCAGAAGAGTATTTTGATGATGCTGAAAAAGCCAAGACAGTGCTTAAAAAATTTTGGCACAATGACGAAAAAACTCAAAAAATTATCGATGAATTCAGCGAAAATACCCTCACTAATTTTTCCTTTCCTTTTGGCGTCGTTCCCAATGTGTTAATCAATGGAAATGTTTATTGTGTTCCCATGGTTATTGAAGAAAGCTCCGTGGTTGCTGCTTGTGCTAAATCGGCTAACTTTTGGCTCACGAGAGGGGGATTTAAGGCCGAAGTCTTGGGAGTGAAAAAAATTGGTCAAGTGCATTTTATTTGGAATGGTGAAAGCACTAAACTTAAAGAATGTTTTGAATCAAACAAAGCTCTACTTCTAGAATCGGTGAGTGCCTTAACTTCAAACATGGTTAAGCGCGGTGGTGGAATTCTCGATTTATCACTGGTCGATAGAACCAAAGATGAGCCCGGCTATTATCAATTAAAAGGTGAATTTGATACCCGCGATGCCATGGGAGCAAACTTCATCAATAGTATTTTAGAAACCCTTGGAAGAACTTTTAAAGAGATTGTAGCCAGTGAAAAAAGTTTTTCTGAAAGTGAAAAAGAACTTCAAGTTATTATGGCCATTTTATCAAACTACACTCCTGAATGCTTAGTTCGAAGTTCAGTTGAATGTAAAATTAGTGATCTTTATGATCCAAGTTTAGGGATGTCTCCTGAAGAATTTGCTTCTAAATTTGCAAGGGCCGTTCGCATTTCAAAAATAGATGTGACGAGAGCCGTGACACATAATAAAGGTATTTTTAATGGAATCGATGCCCTGGTGCTAGCGACCGGAAATGATTTTAGAGCAGTAGAAGCTTGTGGACATGCTTATGCTTCAAGAGATGGTGTTTACCGTGGTCTTTCCAATGTTGAAATTATAAATGACACTTTTAAATTTAGTCTTGATATCCCTATGGCGATTGGAGCCGTTGGAGGACTTACGTCCCTTCATCCCATTTCAAAATTATCGCTTGAAATGCTCGGAAGTCCAGGGGCCCTTGATTTAATGAAAGTGATTGCGACCATTGGACTTGCTCAAAATTTTGCAGCCTTAAGATCGCTCGTTACGAGTGGAATTCAAAAAGGGCATATGAAAATGCACCTCATGAATATCTTAAATCACCTAGAGGCGAATGAAGAAGAAAGAGAAATGGCCAAAAAATATTTTGCCAATGAAGTTATTTCGTTTAAGTCAGTAAGAGATTATTTATCTAGTTTAAGAAACTATGTTTAAGACATTGAAAGGGCGAATGAATGAATCAAATGAACTTGAATCAAATTAATAATGACCTTAAAAAATCTTGTCCTGAAAAAGATCAATACTATTTTGGTCATGGAAAAGTCTTACTCTCCGGAGAGTACTTTGTTTTAGATGGAGCTCTCGCTCTTGCTCTTCCAACTAAAGTTGGCCAGTCACTTTCAGTGAAATACGCTCAGTCTTTTTCTCCCACACTTTCTTGGAAGTCTTATGATGTAAATGGGAATTTGTGGTTTGATAGCCACTTTGAATTTTGGCATTTTAAATGTATCGATGAAAAGCCAAGTGAAGAGGCATTATTTCTGCAAAAAATACTTCAGCAAGCAAGAAAGCAAAACCCTCATTTCTTAAGAGACAATGTTGATGTGAAAGTAGAAACACGCTTAGGTTTTCCGATTACTTGGGGACTAGGAAGTAGTTCATCACTCATTTATAACATCGCCCAATGGGCCTATGTTTCGCCTTTTGAGCTCTTATTTAAAACTCATGGGGGCTCTGGCTATGACATCGCTTGTGCCCAATCAGATGGGCCAATAGCCTACAAAAAAATCTCTTCAGGACCAAATTGGTCACCAGTGTATTTTAGCCCTAGTTTTAAAAATAATTTGTACTTTGTTTATTTAGATAAAAAACAAAATTCTCGCGACGCTATCAAAGAATATGCTAAGAAAAAACCTAACGATGCTTCGTTGATTGCAAAAGTCACTGAGCTTTCTCAAGAGTTTTTAAATTCTCAAACCTTAAAGCAATTTCAAGCGGCCATGACGGCACATGAAAATCTCATCTCTGAAAGTCTTGGGATTTCTAAAGTAAAAGAAACTCACTTTGGCGATTTTCCTGGGGCCATAAAATCTCTGGGGGCGTGGGGAGGAGATTTCGTTCTCGTTGCCTCAGAACATGATTTAGACTTTGTTAAAACATATTTTGGATCTAAAGGTTTAGAGGTTGTTTATCGTTACAGTGATCTCATCTCTGATCCTGTGGAGACAGAATCTAAAGAGAGTGTAAAAATGGGATTTTCAAATCATCTACTTCATTAGGATATTGAATTGAAAAATCTAACAAGTTCATGGAGTTCTCCGGCCAACATTGCCCTCATCAAATATTGGGGAAAACACTCAGATCAATTGCCCATGAACCCATCAGTGAGTTTTACACTGAGTGAATCAAAAAGCATTTTTGAAATCAAAACGTCTCCAAAAGAATCTCAAAGCGAAATTTCCCTAGAATTTACATTTGAAGGAAAACCAAATTCAAAGTTTCAACAAAAAATTGAACAGTTTCTCCTTAAAAGAAGAGACTCTTTTCCTCATTTGTTAGCGCATCATTTAACCATGAATTCTCAAAATACTTTTCCCCATTCTTCTGGGATAGCTTCATCTGCCTCCTCCATGTCAGCCTTGTGTTTATGTCTTTTAAGTTTAGAATTAAAGCTTTCTAATCGATCACTTGATAAAAATGAATTTTTAAAAGAAGCCTCCATACTTTCAAGACTTGCTTCTGGATCGGCATCTCGCTCACTATTTCCTTTTATCGTTTCATGGGGAGAAATTGAAAAGAAAGCTAACACCAGTGATTTTTATGCAAGTCCTATAGAACCTCAGGAGATTCATTCTAAATTTCATCATTATTGTGATTCTATAGTTATTGTTGATTCAAACGAAAAATCTGTCTCTAGCCGTGCCGGTCATGAGTTGATGAAAACTCATCCTTTTGCTAACGAGCGATTTTTAAGAGCAAAAAAAAATTGTGAAATGCTTTTATCGGCCCTGAAAAACGGTAATGTTAATACGTTTATAGATATTGTCGAAGAAGAGGCTTTGATGCTTCATGCGCTCATGATGACTTCAAAGCCAAGCTATATACTCCTAAAACCTCAGTCTTTGTTGGTCATAGAGAAGCTTCGAGAGTTTAGAGTAAAATCTCAAGTTCCAGTTTGTTTTACGATCGACGCTGGTCCAAATATTCACATACTTTATCCTAGTGAATATTCTTTAGAAGTTAAAAATTGGATGAGTCTTGAACTTAATGATTTTATGATTCTTCATGATCACGTTGGATTGGGCCCTGAGCTTTTAAGTAAATAGGTAATAAAATGAGTCGCTCGCAAATAGAAAAAAAGTTTTATTCAAAAGTTCTCCTCTTCGGTGAATACAGTGTAATTCAACACTCAATGGGGCTTTGTATCCCTTATACTCTTTTTGATGGACGTTTAACTTTTAGGCGTGATAACCGTGTTAGTATCGATTCTGAACTTAAGGCCTTCTCACTTTTTTTAAAGCAATTGAGTGACAGCAATCAATTGTGTTTTCAATTTGATATTACCTCATTTGAATTTGATATTTCACAAGGGCTCTATTTTGATTCAACGATCCCTCAAGGCTATGGTGTGGGTAGTTCTGGCGCTTTAGTCGCGGCCATCTTTGATCGATATGAACAGGAAAATCATTCAACACTTGATATCAGTAAATTAAAAAAAATCTTTTCTCAAATGGAGTCTCATTTTCATGGAGCGAGCTCTGGCATTGATCCACTGATAAGCTACCTTAATTCACCTATTTTAATTAAAGGAAAAAATGATTTGGGCCCAGTGACGATTCCTCATTTTCCCAAAGGAAGTGGAGGGATCTTTCTTTTAAACACTAAACGCTCGAGAAAAACGGAGCCCCTGGTAAACTTATTTTTAGAAAAATCAAGCAATGCTCATTTTAACGATCTCTGTGAAAATGCGCTCGTCCCCATAACTAACGATTGCATTAAAAATTTTCTAGCGGCCGATACGACCACACTCCTTGAAAACTTTAAACTCTTATCAGAATTCCAATATGAATACCTTTCCCCCATGATCCCTAAGCTCTATCGGGATTTATGGATAGAGGGGATCAAGTCAGGAAATTATTCTCTGAAACTCTGTGGTGCTGGTGGCGGCGGATTTTTAATGGGTATCACCAGTGATTTTCAAAAAGTTAAACAGGTCCTGGCGACGCATGAGATTCGCCTCCTGTTAAGTTTTTAAATTCTGAAAGCGCCATGAAGTGCCCTTGGCTTTTATAGTCTCCCGTTTTAAGGGCACCATTAAAAAGATTTTTTTCGACTTCAATTTGAGAGTTAATTTCATGAGTAAAGTTTGTACCCAAAAGTCCTCTCTTGGCCTGCATTCTAGCTACTGGGGATTGAGCGAAAATATTTTTAATAACTTCATTAGCTGATAAATTCGTTAAGGTGAATCCACCGAGCAGGTTAAAACTTTCTATGTTAAACTCTATTCCACTTAATAAGAGGCTTCTGAAGATGTTTTGATTGAGATAAGGGCTTAAAAATGAAAAGGCTCCGGAAGCAGGAGTGACTCCTTTTGATAGTTGATTAAAGCTATATTTTGAATCAACCGATGCCACTCTAATGTCTGCTGATAATGCAAGTTCAATTCCTATTCCTTCTGTGCCTTGTTTTAAATCCATGACTATAGTTTGTGGTAAGCAAAAGAGTGACTGGCAAATGGTCGATAATTTTTGATGGAACTTTTTAAGTTTATCCTCATCACTATTTTTAAATTCTTCTGGTTCCATTCCTTGAATGAAATGATCTCCATAGGCCGTGATTAAAAGTGATTGAACTTCTGGGTGACTCGCGCACCATGCGAGAATAGATTCAAATTCAAAGAGGGACTCGATGTTGAGATATTTTTTTCTAAATTTAATTTCTAATGACTTTGTGTCAGTTAAAAGAGTCGTGGCAATAGTGTTGTAGCTGAAAATGGGAATTCGTGTGAGTGCTTTCATGTACCTTCCTTGGTCATAGACACTAATAAATAAAAAAGAGACTCATTCTCTTTTTCTTAATTGATTGTTTCAAATTTTAAAAATGTATGTCAAAGGGGACTTGAAAAAAAATACTTTGAATGTCTGTCTTTTGATGATTTTATACTTATATCTGTAAAACTTACCCGAACCAAAGAGTTTGAGTCGGGTATGCCCAGCTTATTTTTTTGCTTTTTTATCGTGTTCACTTTCAAGGAACCTTTCTGCTCTGATAGCCGCTTGGCAACCTGATCCAGCAGCAGAAATGGCCTGGCGATAATATGGATCTTGAACATCTCCACAAGCAAAAACCCCTGGAACGGAAGTATCTGGGTGGCCGCCCATCGTTTTAATGTAGCCGTGTTCATCGAGTGTGAGTTGGCCCGAGAGGAATTTTGTATTCGGTTCGTGACCGATACCTAGGAAAAATCCATCTGTCGGGCGTTCGCTGATCACATTTGTTTGATTATTAATGACTTTAAGTCCAGTGACTCCTGTTTCATTAAAAAGAATTTCTTTAACTTCTGTATTCCAAACCACTTCAATTTTTGGATTGTTAAAAGTTCTTTCCTGCATAGGTTTACTTGCTCTAAAAGAGTCTTTTCTGTGAACGAGATAAACTTTTGAAGCAAAACGAGTAAGAAAATTTGCCTCTTCTAAAGCGGTATCTCCACCACCCACAACATGGACGATACGATTGCGATAGAAAAAACCATCGCAAGTCGCACACGCAGAAACACCTTTACCAATAAGCTCCATTTCATTTTTTAATCCAAGGTACTTGGCCGAAGCTCCGGTTGAGATGATGACGGTCTCAGCAAGGAACTCTTGACCGTTGTCACAGATCAAGTGAAAAGGTCGTTTTTTTAAATCAATTTGCGTGACTTTGGCAGCTAAAAACTCTGTTCCAAAACGGAGAGTTTGTTTTTTCATATTGGCCATGAGGTCTGGTCCCATGACTCCTTCAGGAAATCCTGGAAAATTTTCCACATCCGTAGTTGTCGTTAATTGGCCTCCAGGTTCATGGCCTTCGATCACGAGTGGTGCAAGTCCAGCTCTTGAAGTATAAAGAGCCGCCGTGTAGCCAGCAGGACCAGAACCGATAATGATGACTTGTTTGTGCATAGGAGACTGTGACATTTTAAAATCCTTGGATTAAATCCGACTGAACTATTCTGTCATAAGTGAAGCTTTTAATTCGGCCGCAGTTTCTTCTTCGTTTTTAATTTTGATCTTAATTTCAATTGGTCTGTCATCGAGCTCTGGGTTCATTTGGTAGTAAGCACTCACAGTTGATAAATCACCTGGTGATGGGGCTTCAGCGGTGGTCTTGAAGATTTCACCGGTGACGTTGCACTCATATTTGTAGATTTTTTTGATTTTCTTTTTGCTCATTGTCATGGACCTTTTGAAAGAATTTTAACAAGCTTAGTTATAGTGAAATTTTCTAAAGGAAGCAAGGATTTCCCTCTTATGTGCAGAGCGTTTTGTTTACGTTAAACTAGTCCTAATGATGAAAAATTTGTTTTATTTCCAAAAATTGATTCTGGTGGTCCTATTTTTACTTTTGTTTCCAAAAAGTTCCTTCGCCATGAAGCTTATTGAAGTTAATCTCATGGAGGTCTCTTCTTCTCAAAAAAGTATTGTGGTGGATAGAGGTCATTTAGAAGATTATGAAGAGGGTCTCATTGCTTCATTTTATTTACAAAAAGGACCTAAAGAAAGCCCGAAAGTTTTTTTAATTGGTGAAGCTGAACTCGTGAAGAGTTTTCCCACGAAATCTTATTGGCTTTTTTCAAATTTTCTAATTCCTAAAGTACTCGAAAGAAATACTAAAATTTACATGCATACGATTAGTCAAGTGACAGCAGGTAGACCACTTAAACTTAAAAATCGTCATATTGTTGCCTCGGAAAAAGAATACCAAAATTTCGAAGAGTATCTCAGCAAGAATGGCGAAAATGTACCAGAACGTTTCATAAAGGCAGGAGATCCCTATGCAAAATCTCCAGATCTCTTTCCTGAAAATGAAATTAAAAAAGTAAGCCCTGAGTCTGATGTTGTAGTGACGACTTTTGAAAATTATCAAGAGTCACCAAAAGCAAAATTTAGCGAGGAATATGGTGATTTTTCAACTGAAAAGCTCTATATCGGAAATCGAGAAGTGCAATTGGGAGATATTAAAAGAGCTGAAGACCGATTATTGTTTGAATCCATGAGTAAAGGCTATGTTGAAAAAGTCAACGGAATGAAATATGGATTAAAAACATTTTACAGAGAACAAGAGAAAGTTGATGGAATGTTAGAGTTAACGAATAAGGGTCTCATCCCTAGTGTCTATGACGAAGTCAGGGAAAATCAAAGAAAAGAGCAAGAAATAAGTGAACGTGTTTATGCTAAAGTCAGACGCGATGGCGATATGTGGTCTGCCGACATGAATGATAAAGACTTACGAAGATATTTTGTCATTACAGGTCTTGAAAAAGAAAAAAGAAGAAGAGAATTAGCACTCAATGAACTCGAAGGACATGAAATTATGTTTCACTATTCGGGTTCTATGAAATCTCACGGAAATCAAGAGGATCCAAATTATCAAGGTAAAGGTTTTTCACTTGGGATTAGTTATGACTTGCATTTATCAAGAACATCACAAAAC
>Ga0213919_1000359_pt1 | contig 20883 bp, 6 predicted proteins | sample McNCre317MG_FD_161056 | JGI IMG/M metagenome (GOLD analysis project Ga0213919, IMG submission 161056) | Freshwater microbial communities from McNutts Creek, Athens, Georgia, United States - 3-17 MG | ecosystem: Environmental > Aquatic > Freshwater > Creek | place: USA: Georgia | collected 2017-06-12 | reverse complement strand
AAATTTCCTGTAAGTCGTCAACAATCACATCGTAATCAATATATTTCGGATCTGTATATTCACTAAAAGAACTCTTACTACGATGAATTTCTTTTAACATATCCTTGTTGTTAAGATAATTGATTTTCTTAGTCGGTGCTATAATCATCATTTCTTCGGGTTCGTCACCGTCTTCGTCTGTGATGTTTATCATAAATTTCGTCTCCTAATTAGGGTTTCGTGTAGTGTAACAGGGTATCGTCTAAGTGTCAAGGGTTTCAGAATTAACATACCAGTTTATGACCAAGATAAATAAGCAAGATAGGAGACAAACGGTATGCCACAACAAGATTTCAGAGCAAGATTACAGCCAAAGAGCATAGACCAAGCTCAGACTATTCTTGGCCCCCGCGATCCTTCAAATTTATTATTTCCACTGTACTCCACACGAGGTGTTTTGTTTCCTTATACGCCTGCTATTACATCTGGTAGTGTTGCAGAATATGACGGCAGTAGCTTCATTCAAACAAACTATGGATATAATGCTTATATTCGATCATATCCAAAGCCTATAACAATTGCTGCAGAATTTACAGCACAGTCAAACGATGAAGCACTGTATTTATTGGCGGTACTCCACTTCTTCCGTGCAGTTACGAAATCCTACTTTGGTATAAATCCGTACAATCGTGCTGGTACACCTCCCCCGGTATTGATATTTAATTATCTAGGAGAATTCCAATTTAATAATGTTCCTGTGTTGGTAAAATCCTTTGATTACACATATGATGCCAATATTGATTATGTTCCAGTGAATACAACTAATAATGCTATCTATTCTGCAAACATTGGAGTAAGTCTTCCTAGATCGTCGACTGATGGATTTACGTATGTTCCAACGCATTTAGCAGTTTCAATAGAATTAGATACACAATATGTTCCTATTAAGCTAAGAGATGAATTTAATCTCGACGAATTTAGAGACGGCAGACTATTAGGAAAAGGATATATCTAATGGCACAAAATTCAAAAGATACCAGCCAGTATCTGGCAACACCTATCAAGGATTGGTACCTCGACTTATGGGTTCCTAGGAATGTTCCTGCTAGTGACTTTGATAAGTTACTTATTATTCCACCAGCATTTGATCAAAGGCCTGACCTATTAAGTCAACAAGAATACGGAACACCCAGACTATGGTGGGTATTCTGTATAAGAAATCCGGATCTAATTATCGATCCTATAAATGATTTTGTGGCAGGGCTTGAAATTTTTATTCCTGCTAACATTTTAAAACAATAATATGGCAGATATATTTAAAGGATTCATGTCCCCGGCGGACGCAATATCGCAAATTCAATCTACTAAATCAGCTATCAATCAATCGGCTGCCGAAACTGCGCGACTTGCTAGATCAGGTGTGTCCCTAAATCAGTCAATGGCCGAAACTGCAAGATTAAATAGGCAATCACCGGCAGCTAAAGTTATCCCCGGAATTGCACACAAGACAGATAATATTGTGACAACACCGGCAGTAGAGGATTTTGATAAGATTGCACTTAACTTTCAATTCCAACCTAACATCCTTGATAGTTATGATGTTGCCACCTACCATTGGAAATTGTTTATTACAGATCCAGAAAGTTCTGCAAAGGGAACAATTTTCAATTCATCTAATCAAACCATTATTGCTGAATCTGGTGTATCAGACCTAACAATTGATAAGGTTGAAATTATAGGAATTACCACACCGACCGTAGAATCGGGAACAGGTATTTCCACAAATGTAAAGTTTGAAATTATAGAACCATCCGGTGCAGGACTCATGGATAAGTTATTCTATCAATCTGTCGGCCTCGGTATAGGCAACTGGACAGTTATGCCTATCTATTTGCAATTGGAATTTAAGACACGAGAGCCCGGCACGTCCGAGGCTAACCTGGGATCAATGGGAAATCTTGAAGGACTGAAATGGTTCTGGACAACTAAATTTACCAGCACAAAAGCACACGTTTCAGAAGTTGGCACAAGGTATGAAATTACAGCAATTATTTACAACGAATACGCTCAAGCAAATTCAAACTTTGTTATTAAACAAAATACTGTTTTAGCAGACATTGAAAACTTCGGTGATGCAATGAAGCAATTAGAAGATAGATTAAACTCTGCTCAATTGGCTACATTGATTAATAATGCCAGCATTCCAGATTCATATAAGATTGTTGTCGACCCGGAATTAGCAAAATATAAGATTACACCAATAGATAAAAATACAAATTCACGAAGATCAGATAATTTCTTAATATTTGAAAATAAGGATGCTACCTTTTCAGCAGATACGGCGCTCGATAAGGTTATTGATACATTATTATCACAGTCTCCAGATTTTCAGAAAAAGATGCTGAATGCGCCGCGGCCCGGTGCTGACGGAGTTCCTATGACACAGGAACCCAACCAAATGAAATATATATGGAGAATTTTTACTGAAACCAGACCATTAAAGTATGATCCACGTAGACAGGACATATCCAAAGAATTTACAATCTTTATTGTAGAATATAATATAGGCATACTTGATGCTAATGTATTTCAAACGTCGTCGCCGCCACTCACACTTGCCGATGAAAGAAAGAGATTATTAACATATGTGAAAAATAAAATACTTAAGAAAAAGTATGATTATCTATTCACTGGTCTAAATGATCAAATTCTTAATTTTGATTTAACTATAAACAATGCATATACGGCAACCCAGGCTAGATTCGGAGGTATATATCTAAACTCTGCAATGTCTGCTAAGGGTGTTGTAAATCAGGATCATGCTGTTGAGGACGCAAATGTTTCGGCTATGTTAAACACGGCTATATCTATGCAGAATAGTGCAAAAACATCTAATACCGTTGAGGCTACCAAGGCATTTGAGGAGGCGCAGGTTGCTATAAAAACATCTAGTCTACCTGTTGAGGTTCAGTCGAGATATCTCACTTTGTTAGAAAAATCTAAGCCAGAGAGTAGACTAAATTATCTTAAAGAAGTTCAGGACAGGGGTGGCATAGATAATAATGGAGAATTAAATTCTGTAAGAACCAGAGCTACTAATTTAGCTAAACCCATCACAGAAAAAGTTTCTCTTAAACAATATAATTTTATTTCGGATGTTGATCCAACCTCTACTGCATCTCTTGATGCATATGCAAATTTTGTAAAAGACTCTCGTGGGAAATTGCGTCCTATAGCGAGAATGGAAGCCATGCAAGATAGGCAAATTGGTCAAGGTGTTGAATCTAATAGTAATTCGGGAATACAAAAATTATCTAACATGTTTTCTACCGCATTACACAGTGGGTTAGATGGATCTTTTCAAAATATCAGGCTAACAATTAAGGGAGATCCGTTTTGGTTATTTCCTCAACCAGTGGGACATGAAGGCACACAGATATTCAACTCCCAAAAAGAACAATCCGAAGCAATTGAATGGCTCAAGAATGCACACTTTAAGGCAACCGATTCTGTAAATATTGTTGGCACAGATAATTTCTTTATTGTGAGATTTAGAACCCCTCGACTATTCAATATTGACGAAAATCCTGATACAAATACACCAAATAGTGATGTTGAAACATTTAGTGGTGTTTACAAGGTAACAAGAGTAACAAGCAAATTTGAAGGTGGAAAATTTACACAAGAATTAGAAGCTATACTTGATCCCGAAATTAGAGTGCTGAATGTTGTAGATCAACTCGAAGCTGCTTCTAAATTACAGAATGTTCCAACATCGCCGACCGACCTTGTATCTAAGAATTTGATTCCAGCTACTGCTGTAAAAACACAAACAATCATGGGCGGTATTCCTACAGATAATCTATTGTCCCAAGTGGCGGTATTTAATAATCAGCTTACGAACCAGATTGCTGGTATTCAAGAACAGGTCAGAAATGCAAAGGGTCAGATTATTGAATTAGGTAGTAAAACTGTAGGAGATGCTTCAGCAAGGCTAACATCAAATATTCCTACAGCTATTCCAAATCCACTGGCCGGATTACCACCAATTTTTCGCGGATAACATATGGCATTAGATTCTAACGCACGAACAACGAGATCAACACCCAGCGAGCAAAGTCGCCAACTTGGCAGAACAACCGGTCTATACGGTGTATATGTCGGGTTTGTTAAAGGCGTAGCTGACGTTCAAAAGATGGGAAGATTACAGGTATGGATTCCCGAATTTGGTGCACCTCCGTTCGAAGAACAATCTTGGATCACAGTAAATTATTGTTCGCCTTTTGCTGGAGCCACAAACGTCAACACAATTAGTAAAACTGATTACCAGAACTTTGATATGACCCAGACATCTTATGGATTCTGGATGGTTCCACCAGATATCAATAACCAAGTTCTGGTAATGTTTATTAACGGCGATGCATCTAAAGGAATTTGGATTGGATCACTCTACGATCAGTTCATGAATAACATGGTTCCGGCAATGGCCGCCAATGTGAAGAATTGGCAGTATCCAGGGAAAGAAATTCCCATTGCAGAATACAATAAGAATAACAGATCGGTTACAATACCCGACAGGGCCATAAAGCCTTACGAAAAAACAAAGTTTAAGGGATTAGGAAATCAGGGCCTTATAACAGATCAGGGACGCGGCGTAACAACATCTAGTGCAAGACGTGAGGCACCAAGTAACGTATTTGGTATCATTACACCGGGCCCTGTGGTTGATGTGAATGCATCACCGGATAATATTCGTAGAAAAGGCGGATCGTCCTTTATCATGGATGACGGTTCCGGAACTGAATATGTTCAGCTTACTACAAAATCCGGTGCACAGATTAGATTAGATGAAACAAACGGATTTATCTATTTAATTAACCGCGATGGTACAGCCTGGGTAGAAATGGACCAAAATGGCAATGTTAGTATTTTTGGTGCTGCAAATATTTCTATGCGTGCTCAACAAGACATTAATTTACGTGCAGATAGAAATATCAATATTGAAGCTGGCCAGAACATATTCATGAAAGCTGCCAAGGATACCGTAGACTCTACAACAACCTTTACATATGATATCAATAATATTCCTAAACCGCTTACCATCCCACTTTACAAATATGTCGGTGAAGGTAAGGGAATTGGTGGCAATATTGTAACTCAGGCATTTGGTAATACTCATACAACCGTTAAGAAAAATTCATACATTACCATTGGTGAAAATCTTGAATTAAAAGTTACCGGAACAATTGATATGAGTGCAGACGGCGAATATAATCTAACTGCACCATCTATTAAAAATGTTGGTGCAGTAAAAATTCGTGGCACACTCGATGTTACTGGTGCAACAGCATTAGGTAATACACTAGGTGTAAATTCAAGTATTAACGGTAGTTCATTAAGTTTATCGGGCGGAATTACAGCCGGAACAATAGTCGGAGATTTCCCGGGACTAAGAAGCGGACCTGGTGCAACAACAGGTGGTCCGGGAACCGCAGGACCAGCAGTCAACATTGCAACTCCACCAGCAGTAACACCTGCAGAAGTAAAACAGCTAACACAGAAAGTTAATATTCTTGCAACATGGGCTGATCCAGAATCTAAATTCAAAAGAAATTCTGAAGGTATTCAAACAACGGTTAGTACCTTTCCAACCTACGAACCATGTCCCGAACACGAGACATTTACATTCGCATCTATTGCAGGATATAAACCGACACAAACAGAAGGTGCTAAAACTTATCAGGGATCTGCAGGGCCAGGTAACCCAAATACAACATCGCCTGCACCCAATACTGATCCTGGTGCCAACAACAAGGATCTTCCTACAACACCGGCAAAAGAAAGTGTTGTATCTAAAGATTTCAATATGGCGGCATATGAATGCCAGCTTAAGATTCACGAAGGTGTAAAATATGTTTCATATAATGATTCATTAGGTTTACCAACTGGCGGAATAGGACACCTATTAAGAACAAATGAAATTCCACAATTTCCCGTTCCTACACCAATATCGCCAACACAGGTATCCACATGGTTCCAGTTAGATGCACCTATTTCTATATCTGGTGCCCAAAGATTGTTAGGCATTGATGTTTGGGGTAACTTATCAGATGTAAGAAAAAGAGCATGTGCTGACCTATGTTATAACATGGGCGAAGCTAGACTAGCCAAATTTGTAAGATTCCTGGCAGCAATGAAGGCAGGAAATTATGATCTTGCCGGCGCATCTTTGAGAGAATCTAAGTGGTTTACTCAGGTCGGTACACGCGGTCCTAAAATTATAACAATGATTGTTCAAAATGTTGATCCTAACGGATGTGATAGACGAACTCAATCATAGGATTAATAACACTCCATATAATTCTCTTGATAAATAACAAAAAGGGAATATATGGCAGCACAAAATCAACGAGGATTAGTCCAACAACAACGCATTACAAGGGTGCCATATTTTGTTGGCTTTAATACCGTTAATCAACCTAATCCACCATATTCGCTAACCAACGTTGAATTGGTTAAACGTGATATCCTAAATCACTTTGCCACACCACTTGGTGCAAGAGTAATGTTACCTGCGTTTGGTACTCGAATTTACGATTTATTATTTGATCCATTTGATGAGTATACTAAAAATGCAATTATTGAAGATGCTGTTCGAGTTATACAATCCGAACCACGTGTTGAATTGGTGTCTGTTGATGTATACCAAGAAGATCAAGCACTAAATGTTATTATGGTATTATTATTTAAACCGGAATCGATAACAGATAATCTATTTGTTTCATTCAGCCTAAAAGATAGAGAGACTTTCTAATGTCAGAATCAATTCGCCAGTCAAACCTATTCGCTGCCGAGGACTATAAGAAAGTCTTTAAAGCATACCAATTCATCGATTATACTGCTTATGACTTCGATACTCTAAAGCAGGCTCTAATCAATTATATTCAGACCTATTATCCTGAAGATTTTAACGACTACATTGAAAGTTCTGAATTTATTGCAATTATTGAATTGCTTGCATACTTCGGAACAAGCCTTGCATTTAGAACTGACCTAAATAGTCGCGAAAATTTCATTGATACTGCTGAACGTAGAGAAAGTGTCATTCGTTTGGCACAGATGGTCAATTATGTACCTAGCAGAAATATTCCCGCAAGTGGTCTATTTAAGATTGCCGCTGTACAGACAGACCAACCATTAACAGATGCAAATGGTGTAAACATCAACGACGTAACAGTCTTCTGGAATGATCAAAACAATCCAGATTGGTTTGATCAGTTTATACAGATTTGTAATGCAGCATTTAGTTCACTTAACCCGTTTGGTCGTCCTACAAAGAGTGGCAAGATCGGCGGAATTCCGACCGATCTATACCAACTAAACAACGTTACAGGTCTAAGTGTAGCCTACTCAACAAACATCAGCATAAATGGGCAACAATATCCAATTGACGTTTGCAATCCAGATTTTGTTACAAACGAAACAATCTTTGAAAGACATCCAAATCCTGCAAATGCATTTAACTTCATTTATAGAAATGATAGTCTAGGTGTATCATCTGCTAACACCGGATTCTTCTTGTACTTCAAACAGGGTAATCTAATTAACATTGATACCAACTTTGAGTTTCCTGTTCCTAATAGACTATTCCCTATCGAAATACAAAATATTAACCAAACCGACGTCTATGTTCAGGAAACAGACCAGAGCGGTAATGTATTATCACAGTGGGCCAAAGTTCCAGCCCTTGCAGGTGAAAATATTATCTACAATAGTATTCAGTTTTCTGAGAGAAATATTTTCTCAGCTATCTCTGGTGCAAATGATACCGTAACTGTTAGATTTGCCGATGGTAACTTTGGCAATGTTCCTACAGGGCTATTTAGATTCTGGGTTCGTATTAGTGCAAATCAGGCACTCGTAATTCGTCCTACAGATGCACAAGGTTTGCAAATCAACATTCCTTATATCGGGTCGGATCTACAGAATTACACATTACGTATTGTATTCAATCTTGAACAGACTATCGGTAATGCTGCTGCAACCGAAACCGATGAACAGATTAAACTTCGTGCCCCAGAAGTATTTTCTACACAATCTCGTATGGTCAACGGTAGTGACTATAATGTATTACCGTTGGTATACGGAAACCAGATTGCTAAACTACAGGCAATTAACAGAACCTATAGTGGACAGAGCCGTTACCTTGATTTAAATGATCCTACCGGCTTTCACAGAGATTTGATTATCTTCGGTCAAGACGGTGCATTGTTTAGAGATAATCAAAATGTGTTGGCACAAGTTATTGAGGATTCGAGCAATTCAGGTAATATTGAAACTATTCTTATTAATACAATACAAGAAGTATTAAGAAATAGTAAGATAAGCACATTCTTCTACGACGAATATCTTTTGCAGTTTGAGGAGAAAATTAGGGTCAATCCACCAAACACCGGCCGTTCTCTTTTAGATTTGGTGCCTACCGTTGGTGACCCAAGTCTTTCTTTATTCTGGAAAACAAGCCCAGTAAAGTTTAAGAATGACACGGGTTTCTTTAGCGATAGTCCTGCAACAGATAATTCCCAGATATTAGTAAACACGTTAAATCCACTCAATGTCAACGGCGGAACATATCAGCCATGGGGATTTATAACAGATGGCTCAGTATTGAATATGGGCAATCTTGCATCACCGTTAACGATCAATTCTGTGCCGGTTAATTCAGTAATTCAATACGGACTGCCATTAGTTGTTAATCCATTGAATCCTTTTGCAAATGTAGGCCCTATCGAATTAGGAAAAGAAGAACAAAACACATTTCAGGCATTAAAGGTATATCCAGCATTTAGAAATGATTTGACCACAACCGAAATTGACGAAATTACCCTGGCAATTAATGCAGGAATTTCGTTCTGGTTATATTATGATTTGCTGACAAATGAATGGCACACATCAACAACAGCAACCCCCGGATTGTCAAACCAAGTTGACCAACCATGGGAATATGCAGACCCACTTCCTGGCTCAATTTATTCAGATTGGGCACCAAATGCAGCTGGTGGTCTACTCTATGTTGCAATTGCAAGCAACAACCAAATAGGAACTACTACCTATGATATCACTGGTCGTGGTCGAGTTTATGTATTTGAATCTTATAGAAATGTTAGATTCTTCTGGGAACCTAATCAAGTTGTTATCGATAGTGCTACAGGCCTTGCATTACAAGATAGTATAGAAATTATGCCACTTGTTAATACAAATAACACAGTTAATAATAATGAACCTGTAATAACAGATCCACCGAACAACTTTCTGAAAGTACAGGTGCCATTCAACATCACAGGAGTGTTTATTCAAGACGACGGATATTTAGATACATCTAAGGTTGAAGTTTCATTGGTAGACTCCGATAGTGACGGTATTCCTGACGATCCGGAGGGATTTGATCGAATTATTACACCAACTGATAGAATTGTATTTGAACTGGTTGATAATGAAGTTACTGGATATCAAACCACACGTCCTTGGGTATGTAATTGGAACACCCTTCTCGAAAATTATACCGGAGATTTATTTGTTTACTTCCCCGTTAATCCAACAAATCCTACATTGTTGTATAGTCCGCCCTACATTGCTAATATGCAATTGACATTGACATCTGAAATTTTAGACCCCGGTACAGTAATAACCCCTGGGTTTATTTACGTATATATGGATGAAGTTGATTTGATGTTTGTTAACAATTTATCACAGATAGAATTTAACTGGGCTCCTGTCTCTCCACCATACCCAGGTACAGATGCAACGATTGCAAATCAACTGACAGCATTTTTCAACAACGATGTATCTACATTCCCGTGGATGGCAGGAACAGATTCAGTAGTAGATAAACAAGATATAATGAAAAATTATTTCTTTAATAAGTCATATATCTTATCATCTATTAGTCCGCCTGGATTTGGTGTGTATTACGCATTGAATTTTGAAGATACAAATGATCTTGTAAATTATCCCACAGGTAGGTATATACTACAGAGCATAGATAGGTATCACTTCGATAAGAATGGAAAGGTATTTACACAGAATACAACGGTACCAACACTCGAGAGAATCCCGTTGTATTTCAAATGGAGTCATTATGCTCCTATCGATCAGCGAATTGATCCATCTGTAACAAACATCATTGATATGATTGTTATTACTGACAGTTACTATAGAGATGTTATCGTCTGGAAAAATTCAAATGGAAGTGCATTAACCTTTCCTTCACCACCTACCACCGAAGAATTGAGAATACAATTTCAGGATCTTGACAAATATAAAATGGTTAGCGATGCTATGGTGTGGAATTCGGGAACATTTAAATTGTTATTTGGAACTACTGCAGAATCGGAATTACAGGCAACATTTAAGGTTGTTAAGGCACCATCAACTAACATAAGTGATAACGAAGTCAAGACACAGGTAATTCAGGCAATTGATACTTATTTTGATATTAGAAACTGGGACTTTGGTGAGAAATTCTTCTACACAGAATTAGCCGCATTTATCCACCAGCAGCTTTCGAGAATTATTAGTTCGGTTGTTATTGTTCCTAACAATGCTAATTCACAATTTGGTAACTTGTTCGAAATTGTAGCGACACCTACAGAGTTATTTTTATCAACTGCTACCGTGAATAACGTTCAAATCGTAGACAATTTGACAGATCAAAACCTCCGCGTCTGAATTATATAGGTAGATAATTTCTATGATAAATAGTAGGTAGACACATTACCTACTATTTCGGAAACCTACATGACCCAGTATATCAAGAAACTGCCAGCAGTTTTTCAAACAGTTACAGAAAGAAAATTCTTTGACGCCACGTTTGATCAAGTTTTCTCAAAGAAAGATAGCGATTACCTAGCAGGATATCTTGGACGTCGTGATCCAGGTTTCTATAATCCGATCTCCGACTTTTATCTACCAGAACCATCTAAGAACCGTACCTGGTGGCAACTTGAACCGACCGCTTACTCGCGCAATGCAGAGAGCGAGAAGACAAATATTTTCTTCTACGACGACTTATTAGAGCGCATAGAATACTACGGCGGTAATACACTTAATCAAGATAGACTATTTGAGTCTGAATATTATAGCTTTGGACCACCAATTGATTATGATATGTTTATTAACTATCAGAATTATTACTGGGTCGAGCAAGGTCTTCCTACCATTAACATCAGTGGTGTATTGGCTACAGATATTATCGGCAAGTCATCGTACACTACTCCGCCTACGGCTACTCCTCCAAATCTAACATTAACTACAGGTATGACTATTCTTTTAGTGGATGATCCACTAAATCTGGAACCATTGATTGTGGAGAATTTTGGAAATTGTAGGGGTATTGGGCTTGTACCACAATTTCCAGATTTTACTTCTGGCACATTATTTGAATTTTTACCGTGGGATGGTATTCTTGAACTTTCTAATGGCAGATTAATCAACAATCAATTCTGGGATGCCACATCGTGGGATACGCAGGCAATGCCTAGCTATGGTGATTATATTACCATAGAGCGCGGTGCGCAAGATAGAAATGCATGGTCCAGAACAAATAAATGGTTTCACATCGATGCTATTAATGCCACAGTGGCCGCAACAGGTATCGCATTTCCATCAAATGCATCTCGCGCACTAAGACCTATTATTCAGTTTATTGCTGATTTAGAGCTATACAAATCAGGAACACAATTTAGAGACGAAATTCAATACGGATTTAGAGATGATGCCTTTGGGTTTCCTATACTACTCTCCGATTACCAAAATCAACAACTTTCGTTTATTAATGCTAACCTCGACATCGTAATGCAAGACGGTGATCTAGTTTGTTTCATGAATGACCTTGCACCGGTGGTGGCAAACTTTTATCCATGGGACACGGCAAACTGGGATATTGCTCCATTTACCGAATGGGATGCAGGTGACTTTACAACCATGAGTCATTATATTTTCCAGGCAAATCTACAAGGCGATGGAACAATTAATTTTGCACCATATACATCTTGGGCAACACCTGTCCTTGAAGGTGATATTGTCTTCATTACAGAAGACGCACCATGGAACGGTGCTCAACGAGGACAGACCTGGTATTTCAGTATGGGTATATGGCAGAAAGCCTATAATGACAAGGTATCTGTAAATCAGCCACCGTTGTTCTTGTTGTATGATCATAATGGAATTCCACTTGATGATCCGGTTACCTATCCCGAAAGCACATTCTACGGTAGTGAAATATTTTCTTACAAGGTTAATTCGGAACCGGGTGCAACTGTTGATCCTGTATTGAAATTTCCAATCATTTATACAGGATTAGGTCAAGCGACTGACATAGTATTTCAGAATGACTTAATCACCGAAAGATACACATATACATCAGATAGAATGGACATCGATGGTTACTACTATTACAAATTAATAACCGAACCTATTCTTTACAATAACTGGAATTTATACCAACCGTGCCAGTGTGAGGATAATGGGTCGGCACCTACATTTGAATCATTTGTTTCTGGTCCAGGACAGACAATATTCAACACATCTCTCAATACTATAGCAAATTCGCCGACACAATCATACCTACAGGTATTCGTTAATGGCGTATTCCAGAGAGAGGGCGTAACTGGTGCATACCAGGTAACTGGTGCCAATCAAATCACATTTAACATAGGCCTGGCATCAAATGATGATGTGGTTATCTATAGTTCATCTGAAATTGCTATTCCACCAGACTACGAAAGTTTTATATCACTTGCCGCACAAACTATTTTCAATACAACTCTTGCCACATTACCTGCAGCCCTAGATAAATCATACCTACAGGTATATGTGAACGGTGTATTCCAATTAGAGGGAATTACAGGAGCATACCAGGTAACAGGCCCTAATCAGATTACCTTCAATGCCGCATTGGCATTGAACGACGATGTTGTTATTTTTGGTTATTCTTTGGTGGATAATCCACCGGACTATAACACTGTACCAGCACTTGCTGCACAAACTATTTTCAATACAACAATTCCCACATTGCCTGCAGGATACGGACAATCATACCTACAGGTATTGGTTAATGGAGTTTATCAACTCGAAGGTGTCACAGAAAATTATACAGTAACAGGCCCTAATCAAATTACTTTCAATACAGCATTAGCATTGAACGACGATGTTGTCATTTTTGGTATAGATCTCGGTAGCGGCCCTGTCTTCTGCCCTGCTACAAGTAAGCAAAGAGTTATTGACAAATATGCTGTTGGTTACGGTACTGAATATCAATTTAAATTAAGTGTTACTCCATACGGTTATGTTATAGGAGGGGGCCCTTATCAGCCGCTTGCTGATGTCATAGTATCTGTAAATGATACCGAGATTCTTCCTCTTGATCTGTTAACAAATCCTAATGGATATACTTTTATTGAAATCAATAATAACATATATGTTGATTTAGAATTATATCTAACAACATTATTCACAACCACTCAAACTGTTGTACCTGTTGTAGAAATTCAAACTTATACTCATGGTTTATTAGATCCAGCGGCCACCGGATATTTTGCAATCCCTCAACAATTAGAAGCAAATCCTACACAGTTAGAAGTCAGCGAAATTAGTGCAAGTGATTTAATTCCGCAATTTTCGTCTATTATTGCTAATCAACCTGGCTTTACAGGTGTTGCTTTTGGAGGCAATAATAATTACAGAGATTTAGGTAAAAACAGAACATTAGGAACATTTATCCTACAGAACGTAGCACCAATACTGAAATCGATGTTGGTGTCATCGTCAGATGATCTTGATTTTATTCTTGCTGAAAGATTCAGTCAAGATGAATATACAAAATTTAAGAATAGATATCTAAGCACTGCAAAACAGCTTATTAATCAAGAATTTAGCCCAGTTCAATACAATAACAATACAATTGTTATTAGTGCCTGGGTAGGTGAAATTCTACGAATTCTCAACATCTCTAAAGAATTTTCCAATGCATTTGCATATTCCTATATGGCAGCACAGGGATCGCCATTTGCAAATCAATCATTCACCGGTAGTGGAAATAGTTTAGTTACCTTAACAGATTATGTTGACTTAAATGATCCACGAAATGTTTTGTATGTATATGATGTAACTAATCCAACACAAGAGCAAATTCTTCTTGTGGGAATTGACTATGAAATTATTTCTACCAATCTCTCAATAGATGTTCAATTAAATTTAGGTGTTGGTATTAAGGATGTTTACTTCACTCTGTATAAAGAACCGCTCCCTACATACATTCCGTCTACTCCTACGAAGATTGGTGCATACCCAATTTACATTCCTAGAATTGAATTAGATGCAACTTATGTAAATCCTACAAATGTTATTATTGGTCATGACGGATCAAAGACAATTGCATATGGTGATTATAGGGACGATCTATTATTAGAATTAGAAAAGAGAATCTATAACGGTCTTCAATTAAGATTAAGAGATCAATATCGTGTTCCTTTAAGAGTAGAATCGGTCGAAACAGGATATTTTAGACAAACAAGATACTCAAGGCAAGAATTTTTAGATATTACCGTTTCATATCTAAATAAATGGTCTGCCAAGAATAGGGCAAACTATCGTACCAACGAATGGCCTACCGCAAGTCTAGAACCATCTGTAGTTCCTAGTTTTGTGCCCGGCGTCGGAAATATATGGAAACTATATAATTACACTGATGCTGTAACACCAACCGGTGACGCACTAGATTTACCAGGTAATTGGAAAGGAATTTTCCAATACTATTACGATACTTATAACCCAGATACACAACCTTGGAATATGCTGGGCTTTAGTGACGAACCGTCATGGTGGAGATTTGAATACGGAAATCCTGTATTGAATCTAGCAGGTCAAGAAGTTTGGACATCTACAGCAGCCGGAAACAACAACATGTGGGCCGACCTCGAGGACGGTATTATTCGTCAAGGTCCGTGCGCAATCTATAATCCAATAACACTTATTGTTCAGCCACAAAAAATGTGGGCACGCCCCGGATTATCTACGCTCATTCCGGTTGATGCGGCCGGCGAAATTATTCCTGTAATGACTTTATTCAATGTTGCATTTTCTGGAAATTATTACGCACCGTTTGATGGATTTGAAAAGGATTGGGTATATGGGGACGGAAGTCCTGTAGAACAGGCATGGATGTCAACATCGGCTTATGCATTTAGTGTACAGGAATTCTTGTATCTAATGAGGCCCGGACCTTACGGTGAATTAATGTTCGACACCATAGGAACAGAATTGTCTCCTGACATGATTACCATTCCTACCACAGGTCCAGATTTAACTACAACCGTTATGTCTAGTATCAATTGGCAATATGTGCAAAATGATCTATACACAGACGACGATCCATTCTTTGCATGGATGCGTCCAAAAAATGCTGACCAACTTGTTCATGCTGAATCAGTTGACGGTATAATTCAGATACGATTCGGATATCAGCGTTGGATTAGTGATAGAATTCTTTTATTAGGTAAGGACGTCTCTTCTACATTCGGTCAGAAGGTAAGAACGCTTGATGTAAACTTAGCTAATAAATTGGCCGGTTTTACAAACAAAGATACTACCAACATGTATCTAGAATCTATTACCGGCGGATCAACAACAAATAGTCTAATTATTCCTGCTACTAACTTTGATGTATTTCTACATAAGAGCCCTGTAGTTGATACCTACATCTACAGTGGTGTGGTAATTCGTGCGTTGGCCGATGGTACCTTTGTAGTCTACGGATACGATTTACTGCATTCTGAGTTTACCGTTTTTGATAGATCTACCGCCAAACTAATCGACGTTACTGTCGGCGGAACACCAGCACCGTTCCATTATTTTACTCCGGGCGCTACTTACGTTCAGGGAGACATTGTACGATACAATGGTGTTTTCTATATTAGTCTTGTAACTCAAACTGTACAGAAATTTGAAGCTAGTGGTTATCAGAAATTAAAAGCATTGCCAATTGTGGGTGGTGTGTCTGTGACATATAAACCTGAGTCTCTGACAACAATTACAAAAATACCTTACGGTTCTATTTTAAATAATGCTCAAGAGGTATTCGATATGCTCATCGGATGGGGTGCCTGGTTAGCATCTCGTGGTTGGAAATTTGACGAAGTAAACCAAGATACAAACCTATTGAGTGATTGGCTCGGATCTGCAAAACAGTTCTTATTCTGGTTAAATACCGAGTGGGCACCTGATGCATCTATACAATTAAGCCCACTCGCAAATAGGGCAACACTTGAGGCTATTCGCGGATACCCAGAAGACGTCGAAGCTATTTCAAATGGTGTATATAGTATTCTAGATAAGTTTGGTGTAGCAATTCCGCCAAACGGTACAACAACTGATAGGCAAGGCGTGACAATTACTGTCGAGCCTGCTGACCTTGCGTCCGGTGGAATTTATTTCCTACAGGTTAATACAACAGAAACAGAACATATTCTCATCTTTGATAATGTTACAAACTTCAATGACATAGTCTATTCGCCGTTGTTACGTTCGAGACAGCAGAGATTGCGTTTCAACGGATTTAGAAGTAATGGTTGGTACGGAAAGATGGAAGCACCAGGTTATCTCATTATTGAAGATCAGCTTGTACCTAATTACGATAGCATTGTTGATGCTATGCGTTATTACTATGACCCTAACGTTGCGTTAGATAATCCGAGTCTTGAAGACCTTGGTCGTCATCTAATTGGTTACGAGAGCAAGAGCTACCTCGATAACCTGCAGGTGTCAAATGATGTCCAATATCTATTCTACCAAGGTGCTATTAGACAGAAGGGTACAAGCCAGGCATTTGAAAAGTTATTCAGATCTACCAAGGTTCAGTCTGATGAAATTATCGAGGTATTTGAAGAGTGGGCACTAAAGCTAGGAGATTTTGGCAATACTGTTGAGCAGGTCTCGACTGAATTTATTCTCAAGCCCGAACAGAATACAGGCGAAGTAATTGTTGCCAGAATGAATTATGTTCCCTCTGAAATTGGGGTCGTAAGATTAATTAACATTGTCAATGCAGAAAATACATATATTCAAGTTCCAAGAATTATTGTAGATCGTCCAGATCCTACACCCAATAGTCCTTGGATTGATTTCTCAACAGCAGCCGTGTATGGAGTAGGTACTGTTGCTCGAATTGTAAATGATACAGGAAATTTTGTATATTATTCAAGTAATATAGTACAAGGGCCCGGGCCTTTTGTCGAAGCAAACTGGACACTAACACTTGAAACAAGAACGGCGAAAGCATATGCCGTTCTTGATACGGCAGGTAGAATTTCTCGCGTAGAAATAATTGATCAGGGATATGGCTACCTATCTGCACCGGACGTAGATATTAATAGCGGCCTCGAACCTAACAATCTTGACAAGTTATATAGTGTATGGCAAGGTCTTATTGTTAGAGATCCTACCCTAGATAATATTGTCAATATCGATATTGATCAAGTTGATAAATGGATTGTTCGTCCTACAGATACAGAGCTTTCTTTAGGGTTTCCATTAACAGATAGAATTGAATATCCATTACCTAATGCAGGTTATGTAAACTTCAACGATGTTGATTGGTCATCTTTTGATGTATCGCAGACTGCCGTAAATTGGGGTACCTCAGTACTCAATCCTGCAGAAAATGACACGGTTTGGATTGCAAAGACATTCACAGAAGACTGGAGTGTTTACAAACTAGTAAATGAAAATCAGTGGTTTGATGTATGGAAAAATGAGGCTGATGAATTATTCTTGAGAACACTACCCGGATATCTAATTACTCCACAACTTACGAATGGTGCCAACGACACAGATTTCGGCAATATGGTTGTATTGCAGGTAATTGAGGCACAAGCAACTCCCATAATTGACGACGGTGAACCAAGTTCTAACGCGACTGCGACTGCGACAATAATTCATGCTGCAACAGCTACGGCATCGAGCCCAACTGCACCACCATTTGGAGAAATACACTTTATTACAGTCACTACGGCTGGTGCCGGTTATACATTTATACCTACTGTAATTATCTCGGATCCACCAGTGGGAGGTACGACAGCAACGGCTATAGCCAATATAGTCGATGGTGTAATCGTGAGCATCGATATTACAAACACTGGTTCTGGATACTTAGTTGCTCCGACGGTGACTATTGAAAACCCATATAACGTCGGACAGATATTAGAATTAAATCCTGTAAATATTGGTTCCGGATATATTGTTCCACCGGGTGTAACTATTTTAGGTGACGGCGCCGGTGCAACTGCAAGTTCAGTAATCACAGACGGACAGGTAACAGGATTTACAATAATAACACCTGGTACAGGATATACCATAGCTACAGTATCCATAACAGCATCGCCACAGTCACCTGGTGCAATCACATCGGCAATTATAAATAAAACAGGTGCAAACTATACTTCGGCACCAGCAGTAACTATCATCGGCGACGGCGTAGGCGCGACTGCGGAAGCCGTAGCTGTCTCGGGTGCAATATCTGAATTAAATATTACTAACACAGGCTCGGGATATACATTTGCAATAATTCAGATAGCTCCCCCACCAACACTAAGTGGTGAAAATAACTTTGCACTAGGGTTTGCATTTAATCAAACACAAACCGATATTGATCCAACATACAATTATTATAACCTCTTAACATTAAATGCAAACCCGATAACTCTTAATGAAGTACCTAATTACGAAAATTTCACTAGATTAATGTTATTCAAGACCATGCGCTTCTTGGTCGAACCTGGCGTAGGCACACCTTCTTATGTTTCTTTGGGAGATCATATTTGGGTAGACGGTGTTGACTTAACACCACCACACTGGAATGTTTATACATCAGTTGTACCCACAATTCAAATACCTACTGGTCATCAGATATTCAGGACACAAGAACCACTTATCAATACTTCATTGTTTGAAAGTGCAAGTGTTTTTGGAACACGCACAGGAACTGAACTAATTCAGCTACCTGTCTATGACCCATTTAAGAATATCTTACCGGGCCCTGCAAAACAGAATATTACATATACATCGATGCAGGATCCTGCAAGATATAATGTTACCGCCGATCCTAGATTGTTTAATGAAAATATTACCTTCGGACCAAGACAAGTCGGTCAATTGTGGTGGGATTTATCTGCAACAAGATATGTATATTATGAACAACCAATTTCATATAATGCAGATGGCACACCAGCTGAATCCGAAGTAGATAATCTAGTTTATAGACGAGATCACTGGGGACAAATTTTCCCAGGCGGCACTGTCAATATTTACGAATGGGTTGAAAGCGATGTGGTGCCAGAACTTTATACCGGCACAGGGACACCACGCGATATTACAACTTATGTTCAGATAGTTACATCTAATAGATTCACAAGTGCCACAGAAGTTAAATATTATTTCTGGGTCTTGAACACAACTAACATTCCTAATGTTGAAAATAGAACAATGGCTGCACTCGATGTTTCGAGACTATTGCAATCTCCTAAGAGTCAGGGATTTGCATTCTTCTCACCAATACAGCAGTTACTGACAAACAATTCTTACATGTTCTATAACGTTCAGGAAATTCTTGCATACCAGGGTAACAATATCCAAGTTCAATACAGGTTAACAGAACGCGACGACCAAGAGCATACGCAATGGCAATTCTTTAGAGAAGGTGACCCAAATTCAATTGTTACAGATCAATATTGGAACAAGATGGTTGACAGCCTCTGTGCATGGACAAAGGTACTACCTACGTCCGATGAATGGTTGTATGGGATTCCAGTAGGATTTGATATTCCTTGGGATATATTAGGATGGGATACTACTGCCTGGGATGTTTCGTTCTATGGAGAAATACTGCCTGTTCCAGATCCAACTCTTAGCGAAGCAGAAAAATACGGTATTGAATATCGCCCACGACAGGGAATGTTCATAAGAATACACGATGCAAGAAAAGTATTTGTACAATCTGCTAATGAGTTATTGAGTCACATTCCTGTTCGTGATGATAACCCAGGCTGGAATGCAGGCGTTACTACAGATGACTACTGGACCTATACTAATTGGTACAAGGTGGGATATGAAGATGCAATTCCTACAATTGTGTTCAGCACACTTGCAGATGCCAATGCAGCCCTGGTAGCAGGTCAACTTCAAGTAGGCACTATACTTCAGGTAACGCAGGGAACACTTGATGGAAGGTTTGTTCTGTACAATGTTGTTCAATTGAATCCTAACATTCCTGCATTAAGTTTAGAAGAAGTTGCTATTGAAAATAGTGCAATCAAATTACTAGATACAATTTATACATCTGTGAATATGTACGGAATGTCTGTTGAATTAAGACAATTACTTGATGCATTTAGAACACAAGTAATGGTTGATGAATTCCTAGTAGATCAAAACGAATTGTTTTTTGCAATGACTAATTATGTATTGAGCGAACAGAAAAATCCAGACTGGTTATTCAAGACATCATATATCTACATTAAGGAAAATAACATTCCATTGATGCAGGATCGTCTATATACACCAGACGAAATTAATAATATCATTGACTTCATTAAGGATGTTAAGCCATACCACACCCAGATTAGAGATTACACAAGTACATATCTAACTTCAGATATTGCTGTTGGTACTGCGTCTGATTCGTACAAGATCAATACTGTTTTGACCTTCGGACCTGATAATATGGATTATGTTGATCCCGGACACTGGGATGCCAACTGCGAAGACGAATTGCTACCAGGTCCGTGGGATAATTATGCCTGGGACGTTTGCCCTCCACATCCGTATGTTTTGAATGCTCTAACATTTGTTGAC
>Ga0213919_1000358_pt1 | contig 20951 bp, 28 predicted proteins | sample McNCre317MG_FD_161056 | JGI IMG/M metagenome (GOLD analysis project Ga0213919, IMG submission 161056) | Freshwater microbial communities from McNutts Creek, Athens, Georgia, United States - 3-17 MG | ecosystem: Environmental > Aquatic > Freshwater > Creek | place: USA: Georgia | collected... | reverse complement strand
ATCGGACCTCGCGCATGACGAAAGCGCAGATGGCCGACCTGATCACATTCATCGACGCATGGGCGGCTGAGAACGGCGTCCAGATGGAGGCGGCATAAACCTCGCACAGCGCCCGCCATTGGGCCTTAAACAGCCCAAGCCAGAACGCGGCACCGTAAGGGCCAAGGCGCATCTAGAGGCCGTCAAGCGGCTTCCCTGCGTGATCTGTCAGCGCCCCGGCCCGAGCGATGCCCATCACGTCTTTCATGGCCGCTATGGGTCAGGGAAGGCATCCGATTTTGAAACCATCCCGCTTTGCAAAAATCACCATCAGGGCGCGGACGGTATCCACACGAACAAAACCCTTTGGGCTGATCGGTGGGGCTTTGATTTCGAGTTTCTGCCGGTGGTGGCGGACATGCTGGCCGGGGAGTATAATGGGGGAAAATCATGCTTGTAGCCTTTGCGGATCGCCTGTTGCGCCGTTTGGGTATCGCTGGCCGGGGCCGCTCTCCCAAGTCCCAAAGCGCGGCTATCTCTGGGCCTGCGTCGATTGCCGCGATGCAGCCGAAACCCGTTGGAAAGGCGCAACCCAACCTGAAAGCCCGCGCCCTGCGGCTGCACAACAGGAACGACAGGGCAGCTTCGATCTATGAGGCCCGTCATGAGGTATTGGCGCGGGGTGTGAAGTGAGACGCGCCGCCAAGGTTGATCGCAATCAGTCGGAAATCGTCGCAGCCCTTCGTGGTATCGGCGCGACCGTCCAGCCGCTGCACACGGTCGGCAAGGGATGCCCTGATTTGCTGGTAGGTTTTCGGGGCCGGAATTGGCTGATCGAGGTGAAGGATTGGAAACTGCCGCCATCCGAAAAGCGGCTGACCGAGGATCAACAGGAATGGCACGCGGGCTGGAAGGGCCAGGTTGCCAAGGTCGAGGATGTTGGGGCGGCGCTGGCTGTTATCGGCGCAACTGGATTGTCGCTGGCGGGGTGGATTGAATGAGCGAGAAACTCTTGGCCGAATTGCTTTGCAAGGATGATCAGATCATCAAGCTATCGCGGCAAGTGGCCGAATTGCAGGACACTTGCAACAAGCTGCGCAATAAGCTGGCATATGTCAAATCGCGCGAAAAGATCGTTCCCAATCCAGCGATGTTCAAGAGGACTGCCGCCATTGCATCCGCCGTATGCGCCGAACGCGGGATTTCCGATGTTGCCTTGATGGAAAGAACCCAAGCGCGGGAAATCAGCCACGCGCGACAAGAAGTCATGTATCTGGCGTCAATTGCGGGCATTTCTGGCAGACAGATCGCCGCATTTTTCGGGCTGGACAATTCGACGGTTGTCTATGGCATCAGCGCGGAAAAGGCGCGGCGTAATATGCCGTCAAAAGCCTTGCAAATCGCTAATGATGTGCCAGAATTGAAGCGGGGCGAAACGATGTTTCCAGCATCGCCCGCCCCTAACCGAAACCTGATCGTCGAAGGATCAAGGAATGGCTGATGCCAGAAGTATGGCGATTCTGTCGCCAAAAGCAACCCGGAACATTGACCGAACAGGCGGTGCCGCATGAGTGCGACCCCGTATATGCAGTTCTATGTCGGGGACTACATCAAGAAGACGCTGCACCTGACCACGGAACAGCACGGAGCTTACCTGCTCCTGTTGTTCGCACTCTGGAATGGTGACGCCACCCTACCGAATGACCCCGCCAAGCTGGCCCGCATCACTCGCGTTTCGCCAAAAAGATGGCCTGGAGTGTGGTCTGAAATTGCAGGTTTCTTCACCGTAGATGGCGACAAGATCACGCAGGATCGGCTGACAGAAGATCGCCAAAAGGTTCTTCGGTTATCGCAGGAACGGAAGAACTTTGGAAGTCTTGGCGGAAAGGCTAAAGCATTGAAATCTAAAGATGCTGATGTAGCAAAAGCTACGATTTTGCCAGAGCAAAACCCTAGCATATCAGAACCAGAACCATATCAAGATAAAGAAAGAAGAGAAGCTAAAGCTTCTCCAAGAAAGAGAACCCGACTTCCTGAAAATTGGGTTCCTTCTGATCGCAACATATCCGACGCAATCGACCGCAACTTTTCACCGCAGGAAATCGACCATGAAGCAACTGCATTCCGCGATTACCACCTTTCAAAAGGAACAACCTTCGCAGACTGGGATGCCGGTTGGAGAACGTGGCTCAGCAACGCAAGAAAATTTGCGGGTAGCCGAGTGGCTGGGCCAGCGTTCCCCGGCAGAGGTGGACAAGGCAGCAGTCTTGCGAGCATCGCAGCTCGGCGTCAGGCTCTCGGTATCGTTTGATTACAGTTTTCCCCGCGACGAACGGGGCAATTCCTTGCCAACTGTTGCGCGGGTGAAATCCTGCGAAGTCGGCGGAACAGAGGAAGCCCGCGCCGAAGCCCTATCGGCAATTCGCAAACTGGAAGCGCAAGCGGAAACCAGGTCAATCGAGGCATGGCTTGCAGAACTGTCGGTTATCACCGCCCGACGCCAGGACGACGAGTTTTCCGAAGCCTTGCGCCTTGAAGCCTATGCGTCGCGGTTGCGGGCATATCCGGCAGACGTGGCGCGCGAGGCCGTTTTGAACGGCGGATGGAAGTTTTGGCCTTCATGGTCGGAACTCGAAGCCAGGTGCAACACGCTGGCCGCGCCGCGCCGGGCCATGATCCGCGCGCTGGAGTGCGGGACGCCCAGTGAACGCATGGAACAGCGCGAACGTGTCACCGCCGCCCGCGCCGCAGAAATCATCAAAGAAGTTTTCGGAGAGAACGAATGAACGCGATCAACCCAATCATGCCCGCAGGCACAATCGCAGTCGGACCCGGCGTCAAACGCTTCCCCGCCCGCCCGCTGCCTGACTTCGCGCCCTATGCCTGCGACCTTTCACGCCTGACCCCGCAACACGCCATGCGCACCGAATTGACCGTTGCCGCGAAATGGGCGGAACTGGCCAAATCCGAAGGGCATCGGCGCGGGGTGCCGCATATGGCCGAATACACGCCCCGCATCGAAGGCCAGGCCACGCAAGCCAGCATTGACCGGATCATGGCGAAGATGTCGGCTTTCCCGGTGTCGGGCCATTGGCTGCACGAAAACACCGGGCTATCCCGCGCGATGGTTTTCGCCACCTGCGCCGAACTGGTGAAGCGCGGCAAGATCGCCATGCTGCCCGCCGACCGGGCGCGCAAGCGGGTTGATCGGTTCTTGCTGGCAACCGCACGGCATATCGACGAGCCGCAAAACACGACCGAGGCTTTCCGCGCGCAACTGACCATCGCGCTTTCCCTGCTGGCCGAACCGCGCACCGCCCGCGAACTGGGCGAGGCGATGCAACTCGGCAAATCATCGCAAGCCCGCATCATCGACCGGCTGCGGAATGACGGGCTGATTGATGCCATGGGCAAGCGCGGGCAGGCGGTCATTTGGGTGCGGATAGTCCCGCACGCTTCATAGGACGCGCGAGAAACGGCATCGGCGCGTTTTCCTATGTCCGGCATAGGGCGACGCAAAGAACGCGAAAAGGAAACGTTTTTATTGAGGGGCAGACATGACAAGCAAAGCCGCACGCAAACGCCGTCGCAAGATCAGCCTGCCGGGCGGGCAACAGGTGGACCATCCGCCGACAGGCCGCGACCGTCGCCACACAAACCAGCCCGCCGAGGATGCGCGGATCGTGGCCATAGCCGCGCGGCAGAAAGTCACCGGCAAGGATGCCAAGGCCGCAACCGACCCGCTCCTGGCAACCGATCTAGGCAAGTGCATCGACGCGCTATCCTTGGGTGACGACCGCGCGCAACTGGCCGAGGCATGGGCTGCGCTATCCGCCGCGCATCGCAATTATCGAACCCGCATCATCGGCCAAACCGGCACGCCGAAAGGTGCCGCCATCGCCATGATCCCCGACAAGATGGAAACCGACCCCAGCCTGCGGGTGGATCTGCGCACCGCAGATGAACGCGACCGCGCCGCCAAGACCGCTTGGGCCGCATGGGAAAGCAAGCTGGCAACCCTGCCCACGCCGCAACACAAATGGGCCTTGCGCGGGGCCTTGGGCGATAGCCTGGGCGAATGCGTCCTGTGGCGGGATGCGCGGCCAACCCCGAAAGGCGCGGTGGCGGTGGACGCGCTGCGGCGGGTAGTAGAGTGACCCGCGCACGCAAGATGTTGACAAATGAAAAATTCAAAGTAGGCTGGATAAGATAGCGGCGTCTTTAATTGGACAGCCGCAGACGCGCCGGGGGAAACCTGCGGCGCGTTTTGCATTTCCGCCCGGAAAGAAGAAAAGGCGGCACATGATGAAGAAGGCCACAGGAAAAATCCCTTACGCTTGGACGGAAGAAATCGAGCGGGAAATCTGTGACAGGCTCGGAAGCGGGCAAACCATCACCGCAATCTGTCAAGATGACTGGATGCCAAGTCTGCCAACGGTGTATAAGCACATCGTGGATGACGCGGCGTTCGCTGAGCAATACGCGCGCGCGCGCGAAACCCAAGGCGACGCACATTTCAACCGCGTTTGCGCCATTGTGGACAAGGTTCAAAACAGCGAACTCGACCCGCAACAGGCGCGCGTGATGATCGACGCGCTGAAATGGACGGCGGGAAAGCTTCGGCCAAAGGTCTATGGCGACAAGCTGGAACTCGGCGGCAAGGTTGGCTTGACCGTCACGCTGGAAAACGATGCCGCCAAGCTATAAGCGGAACCCCGGTCAGGACCGGGCGCGGCGCGATCTTCTCACGGCAGGAAAGCGGTTCTGCCTGATTTATGGGGGCAGTCGCAGCGGCAAGACGTTCGAACTTGTTGGCACGATTGCGGAGCGGGCGCTGCTTGCGCCGAAATCGCGTCACCTGGTCGTGCGGCAGGAAGGCACATCGGCCAAGCGGGCGATCGTTAAAGGGACGTGGCCGGAAGTCATGGCGATCCGGTTTCCCGGCGTAGGCTGGGAGTGGAAAGAGCAATACGGCTATTTCCTGCTTGAAAACGGATCGGAAGTCTGGGTCGGCGGTCTGAATGACGACGCCGCCTTGGAAAAGATACTGGGGAATGAATACTCGACCATCTACATGAACGAAGCCAGCGAATGCCGGTATCTGGCGTTCACGCTGCTTCGCTCACGCTTGGCGCAGATGGTCGATACAATCGAGGGCAAGCCGCTATCGCAGCGGTTTTATGTGGACCTTAACCCGACTACACGGCAACATTGGACCTACCGGCTTTGGATCGACGGGGTTGACCCGGAAAGCCAACTGGCTGTTGACCGCGACACCTTCGGGCATGTCGTGGTTAACCCGCTGGACAATGCCGCGAACCTTTCGCCGGAATATCTGGCTGACCTGCGAAACCTGCCGCCACGGGCGCGCAAGCGTTTCCTGGACGGGACATACGTCGAGGACGCCGAAGACGCGCTTTGGCGGCGCGCGATGATCAAACGGGTGCAGAACGTGCCGCGTCTGACGCGGATTGTCGTTGCGGTTGACCCGGCTGTAACCAATCAGGCCGGATCGGATGAGACCGGCATCATATGCGCCGGGGTTGATCAATTCGGCAATGGCTATGTGCTGGATGATGACAGCGGCAAGTATCGCGCCGAGGATTGGGCGCGGCGGGTTGTCGCCGTATTTCGCAGCCGCAACGCCGACAGGGTTGTTGCGGAGGTAAATCAAGGCGGCGACATGGTGGAAAGCACCATCCGCGCCGTGTCGCCAAATGTGCCTTATCGCGGTGTCAGGGCTACACGGTCAAAGGTGATCCGCGCCGAACCTATTGCCGCGCTGTATGAGCGGGGCAAGATTTTCCATGTGGGAGAATTCCCGCAGCTTGAAGACCAGATGTGTAGCGTGACAACCGGCATGGACCGGAAAGCGGCGGGTTACAGTCCTGACCGAGTAGATGCACTGGTTTGGGCCTTCACAGACCTTTTCGCGGATTTGGCCGCACGCGACCAAACCGACGATGATGACGAGGATGACCGGGCATGGACGAGCCGCAACTCGACAACGGGCTATTGACGCCCGCCGAACCGGCAAACCCGGTGGCTTTTTTCCAATGGGCCACATCCGGCAATAACCTGGTGATCGGGCTGAAACCGGAGGAAATCGGCCCAATCGCGCGGCAGGCTATCGAGGATTACCGGCTGGATAAATCCAGTATGGCCGATTGGCTGACACAGATGCAACGCGGGATTGATCTGGCGCGGCTGGTGAAGGAAACCAAGGATTACCCGCACGACAAGGCGGCTAATGTCAAATATCCGCTGATCACGTCTGCGGCACTGCAATTTAACGCCCGCGCTTATCCCGCCATCGTGGCGGATGACCGGGTTGTGAAAGCGAAGGTCTGGGGCAAGGATCAAAGCGGTGAAAAAGCCGCCCGCGCCGACCGCGTGTCCGAATTCATGTCCTATCAGCTTTCGGCCAGCATCCCGGAGTGGGAAACGGAAACCGACAAACTGCTGACCATGCTGCCCATCGTCGGAACGATGTTCCGCAAGTGGTGGCATGACCCGATGGAAAACCGCCCGCGCTGCCGGTTGATCGAACCCGGCAAATTCATGGTCAACGCCAAGGTGAAGGCGCTTGAGGATGCACCGCGCGTCACCGAGGAAATCCCGCTGTTTCCGGTCGAGATTGAAAGCCGGATCAGGGGGCAACTTTTTGAGCCTTTTGAATACGTCGAGGAAGGCGCGGATACGCAAGCCCCGCAGGATTTCATCGAACAGCACTGCCGTTATGATCTGGACGGCGATGGGTATCCCGAGCCGTATATCGTCACTGTCCATGTCGCCACGGAAAAGCTTGTCAGGATGGTGGCCGACTACGGCCCCGGCGATGTGATCTTGTCGCAGGAAGGCAAGGTTGTTCGGATCAATCGGGGAAGCTACTTCGTCGCCTACCAATTCATGCCCGGTATGGAGGGTAGTTTCTGGGGAACCGGGCTTGGTCTGTTGCTGGGCGACATTTCCGAAACCATCAATACGCTGTTCAACATGCTGATCGACGCTGGGCACTATGCTTCGCTTGGCGGTGGTTTCATCGGGTCGGAACTGCGGATGAAGGGCGGCGCGCAACGGATGCGCCCCGGTGAATGGCGGCTGCTGAACGGGCTTGGGTCTGATGCGCGGCAAGCTTTGGTGCCGCTGACATATCCCGGCCCCGATGCCACGATGTTCCAAATGCTTGGGATGCTGATTGAGGCGGGCAGGGAGATTGCTTCGGTCAAGGACATCATGACCGGGGACGCGCCGCGCAATCAGACCGCGACGACGACCATGGCGATGATTGAGCAGGGGATGATGGTCTTCACCGCCGCGTATAAGCGCATCTTCAACGCGCTGAAATCGGAATACAAACTGCTGGCCGCGATGAACGCCGCCACCCTGTCGCCGGAAATCTACTCGCAATTCCATGACATGCCAGCCGATCCGCAAGCGGACTTCGGCGCGGCTGATATGGACATCGAACCCATCGCAGACCCGCGCAGCGTTACCAAGATGCAGGCGATGGCCAAGGCGCAGATGATCATGCAGCTTGCGGAACAGGGTCTGGTGGATACCGGCGAGGCGCTGGCACGGATTGCCCAGGCTGCGGACATTCCCGACGCCGAAGCATTGATGCCCAAGCCCGACCCGATGCAACAGCAAATGGCGCAGATGCAATCGGACGTGATGCGCGCGCAGGTTTTGCAAGCGCAAGTGAACATTGAACTGACCCTGGCGCAAATCGAAAGCGAACGCGCGGGGGCGATGAAGAACCTGGCCGACGCCCAGTCAAAAGAGTTTGGGATTAGGCTGGATACCTTGAGGACGCAACTTGAAGATGAACGCAACAGAATGGGCCTCGTTCTCAAAGGCATTGCCGGAATGGCAGGAAAGCCCGGTAACGGCAATCCTGCGGCAAGCAATGGGCAAGGTATTGGATCGCCGCAGGGCGGTCCTGGTGCAATCATACCTTTCGGGCCACCCGGCACCGGAGGCGGACAGACAGGCTTTGCTCTTGGTGGAGCAATGGGTTGACGACTTTTTCACGTCAACTGCGGAAGATGTCAGAGTAGCAATGGAGCAAGAGGATGACTAATACCAGCGGGATTTCCCCGCAGGCTTATAACGTGCTTGTCCTTCCGCGTGAGGTGGAAGCCAAGACCAAAGGGGGGCTGCTGCTTCCCGACGATACGAAAGAGCGTGAGCAGTTTGCCCAAACGGAAGGTGAATTGGTCGCTGCAAGCCCGATGGCGTTTGGCTTTTCCGAATGGCCTGCCGACATGGCGAACCTGAAACCGCAGATCGGAGAACGGGTTTTCTTTTCGCGCTATCAGGCGACCAAGATCAAAGGGGCTGATGGCCGGGAATACTGGCTGATGAAGGACGAGGCAATCGCGGGGGTCATGCGAAATGGCTGACGGCGAAGATCTGATCCCGGAACCCCCGGTTGAAACGCCTGCCGAACCCGAACGGGTTTGGACGGAAGACGACGAAACGGAGGCGCGTGCTTTCGGCTGGAAGCCGTCAACCGAATGGAAGGGCGAACGCCCGGCAGGGCATATCGAAAGCCCGGTTGAATGGATGGATCGCGTCAAGCGGTCCAAGACTTTCGCGGAAATGCAGTCGCGCCTTGAACGGCAGGACATGGAAGCGCAGGAAACCGCGCGCCGCCTGAACGCCATGAACGAAACGGCGTTGCGCATTCAACGCGACAACTTTGAGCGGCAATTGACCGATCTTACGGCGCAACAGCGCGCGGCGGTGGAAGTTGCGGACGCCGAAGCTTTCGACCGGATTGAACGGCAGAAGCGGCAGTTGACTGTTCCGCAGCCTGCCGTCGCGGCCCCTACGGAAGTCGCGGAATATCAGCGGCAGAACGAATGGACGCAGAACCCGTTGCTTTGGCAGGAGGCTATTCAGGCGGTCAATCTGGGCTTGCAGGCCGGGGCTGTTTCTGACGTGGCATCGCAGATCGCTTATGCGGATCGGCTGATGCGGCAGAAATACCCGCACCTGTTCCAGAAGCCGGAAGCCCCAAAGCCTGTCACGCGACCGGCTGCTGTTGATCCTGGTGGCCTTGCTGCAAGACCGGCCAGCAACGGTTTCAACGCCCTGCCGCAAGAGGCGCGGGCGGCGTTCGCCCGGTTCGCGCGGGAGGGGCTTTATCCCGACACCGAACAGGGTCGGCGTGATTTCATGGAGATTTACAATGCGGTCTGAACGGAGCGATGGACGCCGCCGCAAGGCAGAAACTGCCGTGGCGGGTATCCGGCTGGCCGTGCCGGAATCGGTGCTTGACCATGATCGGTTCGAGTATCGGTGGTTAAACGATACGCCAGCGCGTATCCATGCGAAAACGAAAGATGACGACTGGGATATCGTAACGCGCGACGGGGTAAAAGAAGCCAGCCCCGATCTGAGCAACGCTTTCCGGTATGTTGTCGGCACGAATAAGGACGGCAGTCCACTTTATGCCTACCTTTGCCGCAAGCCGCGCAACTACTTCGATGATGATCAACGCACCAAGCACCGGCATCTTGACCGGCAACTTGAGGACCTTCGCCGTGGCAATGACCGCGAAGGAACGACGCAATCGGACTACGTTCCGGCGGGCGGGATTTCCATCGTCTGAACGGGTCCATCCTTCTTCATAGGGGAAACCTCAAATGGCAAACACCAACGCACCGCGCGGCCTTGTGCCCGCTCGGCGTCGGGGTGGTGCGACTTATCACGTCGAAACCGTCCCGTTCTATGTGCCTTCGTCTTACGCGACGGCGCTCTACATCGGCGATCCGGTCATTCGCACCGGCACCGCCAACACCGCAGCCGTCAGCGCACCCGAAGGCGGGATTTTCCCGGTCGGCACGCTGCCGGAAATCAACAAGGCCACGGCGGGCGCGGGCAACGCGATTACCGGCGTGATCGTGGGCTTCGCGCCCGACCCTACCGGGCTTGACCGGGTTTACAACCCGGCATCGACCGCGCGGGTTGTCTATGTCTGCACCGATCCCGACATGCTGTATGAAGTGCAGTGTTCGGCATCCTTCGCGGCCACGGACGTTTCCAGCAACGCCGATCTGACCTTTGCGACCGCTGGCAGCACTGTGACCGGGCTTTCCGGCGTGCAACTGGACAGCGCGAACATCGGCACGGGCGCGACCAAGCAGGTCAAAATTCACGGCATCGTCAACCGCGATGACGTGGAGACCGGCACCAACTGCAAGGTGCTTGTCATGATCAACAACTCAACCGAAATGCCCGGCGTGGCTGGCGTGTAAGGAGGGGAAACCATGGCTACCATCACCACGGGGTCTCACCCCAAAGCACTCTGGCCGGGCGTCAAAGCTTGGTTTGGGAAATCCTATTCCGAAAAACCGATCATCGCAGAAAAGGTCTTCGACGCCATGTCTTCGGACAAGGCATACGAGGAATATGTCGAGGAAACGGGCTTCGGTCTGGCCGCACGCAAGCCGGAAGGTCAGGGCGTCAGCTATGACACCGACAAGCAGGGCTACATTTCCCGCATGGTCAACGTCACTTATGGCCTCGGTGCCAAGGTGACGCGCGAAGCCATCGAAGACAACCAGTATGAAAACGTCGCCCGTCGCAAGGCGTCAAAGCTGGCTCGTTCGATGCGCGCGACCAAGGAAGTCGTTGGCGCGAACGTCCTGAACCGGGCGTTCGACAGCAACTATGTTGGGGGCGATGCGGTCTGCCTCGTTTCCAACGCTCACCCGTCGCTTTCGGGCAACCAGACCAACACCCTCGCGGTTGCGGCTGACCTTTCGGAAGCTTCGCTTGAAGACATGTTGACCCTGATCCGACTCGCGGTGGATTCGCGCGGCATCCGTATTCAGGCGCGGGCCACGTCCCTGATCATCCCGCCGCAGGAGGTGTTCAACGCGCACCGCATCCTGTCGTCGGCCAACCAGTCGGGGACCGCGAACAACGATACCAACGCCGTGCGCGACATGGGGATTTTCCCCGGTGGCGCGATCAATTGGGACTATCTGACCGATACCGACGCATGGTTTGTGAAAACCGATGTCGATACCGGCCTGATCTACCAGAAACGCCGTGGATACGAATTCACGCAGGATAACGATTTCGACACCGAAAACGCCTGCATGAAAGCCTCGGAACGCTACGCCTTCGGGTGGGGCGATTGGCGCGGCATCTACGGTTCGCCGGGCGCGTAATGGCGGGGGGCTTCGGCCCCCTTCCTGATCTTTGGAGGATCAGATGATCAAACCGACCAACTTCCCGAACGGCATCAAGGGGCCGATCCTGACCACGACCGGCACGCAAACAGCGGCCATCGCGGCTTTGACGGACAGCACGGGCGGCACGGCAACAGGCACCTTGGCTTCGATCACGGCGGGGGCTTCCTATGCCCAAGCCGACATGACCGCAGTCAAGAACGCGATTGCTTCGCTTTCGGCCAAGGTCAATGCGCTGTCCGCCGCCCTGACGGCTTCGCAAGTGACCCTGTAACAACGAGGCGGGCCGGTTGGCCCGCTTTATCCATAGGAGGGCCTTGGCATGGCTACGATTTCTTACACGAAACCCGATATGTCGCCATATCGCAAGGTCTACCAATGGACGCCGTTTACCGAAGCCGACACTTGCGCGCCGATCAAGATCGACGGGGCTGTTTCCAGCATGTCGGTGCAGGTTGCGGGAACTTTCGGGGCTGCGACGGTGAAGCTGCAAGGATCGAATGACGGCACCAACTACGCCGATCTGAAGGACGGCGCGGGGTCTGCGATCAGCTTGACTGCGGCGGGCTTGGCGTCTGTCGGGCCTTTGCCGCTTTATGTGAAGCCGGTTGCATCCGGTGGCACGGGGCAATCGCTGACAGTTACATTCTCTGCGGTGTTGCTGCGGTGAGCAGTTTCGAGCCTGGCCTGCATAAGGCGCAATGCGACCGTTGCGGCTTTTGGCTCAAGTCAAATCAGTTGCGTCTTGAATGGACCGGCTTTCGCGTTTGTGCGGGCTGCTATGAAGAACGCAACGCGCAAGAATTCGTGCGCGGCAAAGCTGATCGGCAAGTGCCGCCATGGTCGCGCCCGGCTTCGGATGGGCCTGACATCACGGTTGAAACCGGCACCCCTGTAACTCCGGATGACCTATGACCACTTCCGCAACAGACACGTGCCGGGATATTGTCGAGGATGCGCTGCGCAAGATCGGCGTGGCTGCTGTCGATGAAAACGCAACGGCTGATCAACTTGCCAGCGGGTTGCGGCAATTCGGGCGGATGCTGAAATCGTGGCAGAACAAGGGCTATGCTGTTTGGGCAAAAGACAGCCAGTCGCAAACCCTGACCACATCCGCCAGCTACACGCTGGACAATGTGCGCCCGCTGGAATTGCTGAGCGTTCGGTTTTCCCAGAACGGTATCGAACGACCGATGAACCAGATGACGCGGGATGAATACGACAGCCTGCCGAACAAGGACGCGACCGGAACGCCGACGACATTTTACTATGACCGGCAGCGCGAGAACGTGCGAATTTATGTCTGGCCGGTGATGGCAAGCCCTGCGGGCGAAACGCTGGAAATCACCTATACGCGCGAACTTGACGACCCGGTTGCAACCGATGAGCCGGACATTCCGGGGGAATGGTATGACGCGGCGGTTTACAATCTCGCGGCTCGGTTGACCGATGATTATCAAGTTGACGCGCCCCGCGTTGTCGCCCGCGCTGAACAACTTCTGAACGAGGCGCTTGCTTTCGACCGCGAAGGGTCTGTGTGGTTCAATGAGTCGCGTTGAATTCGTCGCCCAGTCCATCAGCGATGCGTCAACGCAGGCGGCAACGGCGCGGCTGGTGAACTTCTACCGTGAACCCTCGGGGGCCGGTGGATACGTGCTGCGGGCCACGCCGGGCCTGACGGAATTTGCCGATCTTGGCCGCGTCTGGGTGCGTGCCATGACGGTTTTGAACGAGGAAATGATTGTCGTCTGTGGTGGCCATGTGTTCGCGGTGTCGGCTGATGGGTTGGCGCGCGATCTGGGCAACATAGGCGACAGCGAAGAAACCGCGATTGCGACGAACACGGGGTATGCGACCATCGTCGCAGCGGGGAAATACTGGACGCTGAAAGACGACATTCTGACCAATGTTTCGGTCGGTTTCGACGTGGCGTCGGTGGTCACGATTGGCAGCTATACGGTTGTTTCTGAATTGGGTGGGCGGCGGGTGGCGTGGTCAGGGCTGGCCGATCCGACCACATTCAACGGGCTGGACTTCCGTTCGGCTGAAACGAATGACGATGACGTGCTGCGGCTGGCGGTTGTTGCTGAAACGCTGGTTGTCTTGAAGGTTTCCGGGTTTGAACGGTGGGGCGTTACGGGGAAATCTGGGCCTGATGCCATCACGTCCATCACGGGCGGCATGGTGGAAACGGGCTTGCGGGAATTCGGGCTGTTGACGCTGTTTCCCAACGGCATGGCTTTCGCTTCGACCGATGGCCGCATGTATGTTTGGAACGGCGCGGCGTTGCAGCCGGTTTCGACGCCGACTGTCGAATACGCGATTGACAAGAAAGGTCCGCGCCGGGTGTTTTACTACGCCCAGCGGGGGCATTCGTTCATCTGCCTGCAAATGACCTATGGCGCGTCATGGTGCTATGACATCGCAACGGGCGAGTGGCACGAGCGGGATCAGGATGACGGCCCTTGGGCTGTTTCCACGGCGATCCTGCACAACGGCGTTTGGTATGCCGGGACGGACACGGGGCAAATCGCGGTGCTGTCGGATACCTGCGCTGACTTTGGGCGTCCGCTGGTCAGGCGGGCGGTGTCCAAGATGCTTGAACCTGATCGGCGGGTTATCCTGTCGCTTGTCGAGGCTTTCACCCGCAAGGGCTTGGACTGGCAGGACGGAACATCGGGGGTGCTGGTTGGCACGTCAGGCACGCTGGCAACGGGTATTCATCCGCTTGGGTGGAACGATACCGGGCCCGCACAAATCACGCTGCGGACTTCACCGGACGGGGTGATTTTCGGGCCGGAAAAGGTGCGGTCTTTGGGCGAGGCGGGGCATTACGCCGACCGGATTGCATGGCGGCAGTTGGGGCAATTCCGGCGTTGTGCAATCGAGTTGTCGCTTTCGTCGCTTTCCGACATTCCGTTGCGGGCTGAAATCGAGGTTCAACTGGCATGATCCGGCAGGACATACAGTTTTCGGACGGCGGCGGGCGGCTGACCCGTGCGGGCTATGAAATGCTGCAAGAACTGCGGGATGAACTGGACGCGGCGAACGCCAAGCTTGCGGCGATTGCGGCGATTGTAGCGCCTTCCGGGGGTGCCACGATTGACACGCAAGCCCGCACGGCGATTGCGGCGGTGATAGCGGCTTGCGCATAGGGCGTGACGAGGCGCGGCGGTATTTTGATCATCCTTCGCAGCGCAAGGCTTCCATGCTTGGCGATGCCGATCTGCCGGACTGGGCCGAATATTACGCTGATAGCGGGGTTTGCCTGATTGCCCACAACGCGCTCTGGCCGGGCGTGCTGATGGTGCATTTGGGCGTTGTTCCTTCGGCATGGGGCCGAACGGAAAAGCCGATCAACCGCCTGTTGCGGGAAATCTGGCGCGAACATGAACCTGACCGGCTGATTGCCTGGGTGGCGGAAAGCAACCGTGCGGTTGTTTCGCTGCTGACCCGGCTTGGCTGGCAACGTGACGGCGGGTTTCCCGGCGTCCTGATGTATGGATGGAGGCTGTAATGGCTATAGGTGCAGCAATCGTCGGGGCTGTTGCCCAAGGCATTTCGGCCAATCGTGCCGCCAAATCGCAGCGGGCAGCGGCACAAGCCGACATCAACTACCAGCGCGAAACCCGCGACATGATCATGGGGCTTAACCGGCCCTTCTACAACAGCGGGCGCAATGCCCAGAACGCGCTGGCCTATGAATACGGGCTGCGGGGGCGTCCGCAGGGTTATGACGGTTTCCGGCAGACGCAGGATTACCGGTTCGGCATGGATCAGGGACAAAAGGCGGTGCAGGCATCGGCGGCGGCGCGGGGCGGGCTTTATTCCGGCGCGGCCATGCGTGATCTTAACCAATGGTCGCAGGACTATGCATCGACCCGGCGCGGCAACTATCTGGCGGGGCTTTCGGGCTTGGCGGGCATGGGTCTTTCCGCCGCGAACATGAATTCCAACGCAGCGCAGAACAGCGCCAACAGCATCGGCAACAGCCTTGCCGCGATGGGCAACGCAAGCGCGGCGGGCAACATCGGCATGGGCAACGCCATCACGGGCGGCATCAACAACATGCTCGGGATTTGGCAGTATCAGCGGGCCATGCAACCGAACAACCAATCATTCGGCATCAACATCGGCGCGCCCGGGTCGCTGTTCGGCGGTTCTAGCTGGAGTTGACCGATGGAACAGGACATCATCAACGGCCTGATTGCGCGGGGAATGCCGCCCTACATCGCGCAAGCTTTCGTGATGAACGCGCGGGATGAAAGCGGCTTCAACCCGCAGGCCAGCGGCGACAACGGCAACGCCTTCGGGGTGTTTCAGTGGAACGGCCCGCGAATGCACGCATTGCAGTCTTACGCCCATTCCAACGGGCGGGACGCGGGCGATCTGAATACGCAGCTTGACTACCTGATGACCGAATTGCAGGGGCCGGAAAGCGGTGCTTGGTCCAAGATCAAGGCAACCGGCAATGCGAATGACGCGGCATTGGCGGTGCTGAACTACTTCGAGCGGCCTGCCGAAGCCAACCGCGCACGCCGGGCGGCTGATTATGCCGGGGCGAACGTAAACAGCCTTGCCGTTCCCCAACCGCAACAGAACGCGCTGGCGATGCTGCCGCGCATTCAGTTGAACTATCTCAATCCGGCTGATTTCATGAGGAAAGTCTGATGGCTCTTGATCCTGGCATCATCCTCGCGGGCCAGCCGGTAAACGCGCTTGCGGCCATGAACGGCGGCACGATTGCGGCGCAGAACGCGATTGGCTTGCAACAGCAGAACGCGCTGACCAACCTTTACCGGACGCAGGGACCGGGCATCATGGCGGGCGATGCGGGGGCGTTGAATGCGCTGGCTGGCATGGACCCGGCGGCGGCCTTGGGTATCCAGCAGACGCAACAGCAGATGGCGGGCGATCAGGAACAGCTTTCCATGCTGCGCACCCGTGCGGCAGAGGCGACGGCGGAACATGCCGCGACGATGAACGCCAACGAGGTGCAACAGCACTTTGACGAAGTGTCGCGCGGGGTGCAGGCTGCGACAACGGCCCAATCGCCGCAAGAATGGGATGCGCTGGTGACGCAATACGGTGCGCCGGAACTGGCCGGGAAATTCGCGCAACGCGATGCGGTGATAAGCTATTACCTCGGCATTCAGGACGGTCTGAAAACCGTTATCGACGGCAAGACGGCCACGGCGGGCGCGCCTGATGGCATGATGTGGAAGAATGCGAATGACCCAAGCCTCGGGGTTGCGCCTATTCCTGGGTATACGCCGCCTGCATCGGGGGCGAACAAGGAATACGGCCTGACCCCTGTTGTCACGCAAGACCCCAAAACGGGGCAATATCACCTGTTCCAAGTGTCCAAGGATGGAAGTCCGCCCGTCGAGGTCCAACTACCTTACGGGTGGACGCCGAAAAACCAATTCCTTGATATCGGGACGGGTTACACGGCAATGCCGACGCAGGGGACGCCGCAAGAAACCACGATCATCCCGAAGGATGTAGCGGGGGCCGCAGAACAAACGGCGCTCGGGAAATCCCAAGGCGACGCGGGCGCGGCAGCGGCAAGCCTTGAAGCCAAAATGCCGGGGCTGCTGACTGTCGTTGATCAATTAGACAAGCTTGCGGAAACGGCGACTTACACGAAAGCCGGACAGATTGCCGACGAAACTAGGTTGCAGTTGGGCATGGAACCGCGCCCCGAAGCAATCGCCCGGCAGGAATACATCGCCATCATCAGCAACCAAATCCTGCCGCTTCTGCGGGATACCTTCGGCGCTCAATTCACCGAGGCAGAAGGCCGTCGCCTGATGGATACGCTCGGCAACCCAGACCTGCAACCTTCCGCCAAGCAAGCCGTGCTGAAATCGTTCATTGAACAGAAAAAGCGCGATCTGGAAGCCCTCAAGGTGCAGGCTACTTCATCGACAACCGCACAACCTTCCGCTGCGGCTTCTTCGGCTGGTTCGCCGGACCTTCCGGCTGATGTTGACGCGCTTCTTCGGAAGTATGGACCCACACCTTAAGGGTGTAGCGGAACGACCAATAGAGAAACGGCATCGTCAGGCCAATCGCCATCCCCATGTTGGGCAGGGCGAAAGACGAAAGCACGAAATACCCCGCGCTAAAGACCCATGGGAACCAAATCCGCATGGGTGCGCATGGTAATGCATAAGGTGGCAAATGGCAACAACGGCTGAGATTTTGGCCGCAGCGGACAGGGCCGAAAAGGCTGGTGATGCTGCGGGCGCGGCCAAGCTGCGCGCCTATGCCCAGACCCCAAGCGCGCAATCCGTGATGAGTGCCGCCAGCAAGGCCATGGCAGCGGGCGACAAGGAAGCGGCAGACAAGCTTTCGGCATACGCGCAAACCATGCCGGATTATCGCGGTGCGCGCATGTCGTATTTGGGTAGCCAGCCCGATGTTATGGTGCCGCCCGCCGCTGATTTGCCGTCGCAAATGACGCCGCCCGCGCCGCAGCATTTCGGGGATACGGCGGCATATCTGGCGCAACAGCCTTGGGATGCCGCAAAGGCATTCGGGGGCGGGCTTGTCGGCGGGCCTAGCCCGTCACGGTCTTTCCTCGCCAATGACCCAATGACGCGGGATTGGAACCCGCAAGTGTTGAACACGCTTGGCGCGGTTGGCGATCTTGGCGGCATGGCGCTTTCTGCCGGTGGTGCTGCGATCAACGGGATGATTGGCTACGGCGTCGATGCTGTGCCTGGCATGACGCGGACAGGCCGTCAGAACCTTGGCGAAGACCTCTCGGCCATGCCGCAATTCGCCGTTCCCGAACTCGCTGGTGGCTCGTCTGTTGCGATGATGGCGGGGCGGATGCCTAAGCCTGTTCCTGAGGCAACATCGCGCCTGGCCGGTGACATCGCAGCCGCCGACAAGGTCGGTATCCCTGTCATGCGGACGGACGTGAAACCGCCGCAGACCTTCGCTGGCAAGGTCATTCAGAAAACCGGGGAGGCTATCCCGATTGCCGGAACCGGGCCGGTTCGCGCAAAACAGAACGCTGCCCGCGTTGCCGCTGTTCAAGACGTGATCCGGCAATTCGGCGCTGACATTCCGGCATCGGCTATCCCCGATGTAACGGCTTCGCTGATCGCCAAGCGCGGGGCCGATCTGGCGAAATGGGTTGGCCGGAAAACGTCCGTCATCAATGGAATCAAAGGGGTTGTCGAGGCACCTCGGGCTATTGCCGCGATTGATGCCCAGATTGCAAAACTGGCCGAACAGGGCATGTCTTCCCTGCAACCCGTCATCAACAAGCTGGAAGAATTCAAGGCTGCGGTGACGGGAAAAACCCTGCCCGTGATTGAAGAAAACCGCAAGGTGATCGGGGACGCCTTCGTTGATATGGGTGATCTTCGGACGGTTGGTGAAAAGGCACTTTCCGCCGTCTATGGGCCGCTGAATGAGGACATGGGCGCATTCATCAAGGGAAGCGCGGGCGGTGCCGCCTATCGCATCTGGAAAGCTGCCAATACCGCCATTGCGGGTTCGATCAAGGAAGAAAAACTGACGGCGCTCGGCGCAGTTCTGAAAAAGGGCGCTGAAACCCCGGAGGCCGTGCGGACTATGCTTTTCAGCAAGAAACCGTCCGACATTGCCCTGCTGTATCGGAACCTGACCCCGGAAGGTAAGGCGGCGGCGCGAACGGCGGTTATTCAAGAGGCATTCAGCAAGGCCGGGGAATTCAACACGGTCAGTCCCGAGAAATTCCGCGCCGAAATCGCGCGTCTAGGAACGCAAGTAGGCGTGATGTTCAGTGGCAGCGATCTGGAAGCCGTGCAAGGGCTGATGAAGGCGCTGAAACTTACGCAGCACGCGTCGGCGGCGGGCGTTGCCACATCTACGGGGATGATGAATTTCCCCGCTGTGATTTCCGGCCTTGTCGGGTCAATGACCGGCTCTGTCGTTGGGACATTTGGCGGTCTTGGCACGATTGGCGGTCTTGCCCGCGTTTACGAGGCAACGGGCGTGCGCAGCGCGTTGCGCGCGGTGGCTCGGGCGGAAGGTGCCGCACAGGCTTCGGCCATTTCCAGACTTGCGACGGCGATACGGGAAGCAACCCCGGCGATGGGCGTTGCGGCCAATGAAGCCAATAACCCGAACCGCGCTGCCAAATAAGGGGCAAAAATGGCTGATCAAGTTGACACAAACCAAGGCCGGGTTTTCGACGCCAACGGCCTGCCGGTGCCGGGCGCGAAAGCCTATTTCTACGCCAGCGGCACAACGACATTGCTGGACGTTTACACGGACCAAGACGGAACAATCCTGGCCGCGAACCCGGCGATTGCCGACAGCAGCGGCATCTTGCCGCAGCGGTTTGTGACCGAAGCGGCAAAGCTGGTGGTCACGACTTCGGCGGGGGCCACGCTTTACACGCTTGACCCGGTGCGCATGACTTCCGGTGTCGGCACGGGCGCGAATTCGGTGACGTTCGCGCCGACCACAAACCTGCCTTATGCCAACGTGCAAACGGCCATCGAAGGCACGGATACGGCATGACGGGCTGCGGATGCTGCGGCGGGCATCGGCACGACAGGCGACGGCACCACGATTGCCGATCTGGACGCCACGAATACCCCGGCGGGCATCGGCTACAAGGTAACGGTTGCCACGACCGGGACATTCCCGACCGGCTACACGTCGGCAAACGGCGGCGTCATGGGCATGTATCGATCTGCGGCAACGGACGGTTTCCAGACGTGGCACCCGCTTAACAGCAGCATGTATTTCCAGCGGGTGCTGACTGCCGGGGTGTGGGGCACATGGCGTTTTATCGTTTCCCCGTCCAGCGCCGGGGTTGAAGGCCAGATCATACGGTCTGTCTCTGCCGCGTCTGCATGGTCAGATCCGATTGGATACCAGACCGAACAGGCGACAACATCGGGAACAACGTTTTCATTCACGTCGATCCCGTCATGGATCAAGCGGATTGATATGATGGGATACGGCATTTCCATGTCGGCATCCGACAACCTGCTTGTCAGGCTCGGCACGACCTCGGGCTTCACGACTGCCGGGTATGTGTCCGAAGGTGCTACGGTTGCAGGCACGACCCACGCCACGGCGGCAACGGATGGTTTCGTTTTCGACACGCAAGCGGCGGCGGATACGTCTTCCTTCGTGCTGACCCTGCGCCAGATGGGCAGCAACAAATGGCTTTGCACCCATACCGGCTACCTGTCCACGGGCAAGGTCATGATTGGCGGCGGGTCGATCACCTTGGCCGCTGCCTTGGACCGGGTGCGGCTGACTTCGGTCAGCGGGTCAACCTTCGACGCTGGCGCAATCAATATTTCGTGGGAGTGACCTATGGCTGTTGACAACATCGCCGCCGATGAACTGCCGGTTCTGGACAGCGCCGATCTGGCGATTGTCGGGCGTGCCAGTGACGGGCGCTACGGCAAGGTGGACATGACCGCCATTGGCGCGAATACCTCGCTGATCTGGGGAACGACAGGGTTTGCGGCGGGGCCGACCGTTGCGGAAATTTCGGCGGCTGCGGCCTATGCCGCGACGGCGGCGGATATTCTTGCCATCACGCAAGACAAGATCACGCGCTTTGCCTACACCGCCACAGCTTCGCAAACCACGTTCAGCGGCTTGGATACGGGCGGGCATACCCTATCCTACATTCCCGGCAATGAGGTGGTCACGCTGAACGGCGCGGTTCTGACGCGGGGCGAGGATTACACCGCAACAACCGGCAATACCATCGTTCTGACGGCCTTTGCTGCGGCT
>Ga0213919_1000357_pt1 | contig 20990 bp, 12 predicted proteins | sample McNCre317MG_FD_161056 | JGI IMG/M metagenome (GOLD analysis project Ga0213919, IMG submission 161056) | Freshwater microbial communities from McNutts Creek, Athens, Georgia, United States - 3-17 MG | ecosystem: Environmental > Aquatic > Freshwater > Creek | place: USA: Georgia | collected... | reverse complement strand
CAATCAACAAGACTTTTAAAAGAACTTCATATCCTGACCAAAGACGGCAAACTCAACCAAGACAGTCGAAGAAAATTAAAACAAGTGTATCATCTTGCTCAGTTCATAGAACCTCTCATTAAAGAGTTATCTATCAATGATAAAAATTTTACAATGGTGGATCATGGTGCAGGAAAATCATATCTTGGCTTTATTCTTTATGATTTATTTTTGAAGAAATTAAATAGTGGTGAGATCATTGGCATTGAAACTCGCGATGAATTAGTTAAAAAATCAGAGGCGCTTGCATCTGAGTGTGAATTCCCTCGAATGAAATTTTTAAATTTATCTGTTGAAGAATCCATTAGCTCTCCTTTGTTACCTCCTAAAATAGAAATGGTCACAGCACTTCACGCTTGTAATACGGCCACTGATGACGCCATAGATTTCGGATTAAAAAAAGAAGCAAACTATTTTGTCCTCGTCCCTTGCTGTCAAGCGGAGGTCGCATCAGTTTTAAAAAGTCATAAAAATGAAAATTTGAAAACACTTCCGAGCTTTACAGAAATATGGAGACACGCACTTCATACGAGAGAATTTGGAAGTCACCTCACAAATGTACTAAGGTGCTTACGTTTAGAAGCCCACGGCTACAAAGTCACTGTGACAGAACTCGTTGGATGGGAGCACTCGATGAAAAATGAACTCATCATAGCTAAATTTAATCCTGATATTAATAAAAAAAAGGCGGCCCAAAATCTTCACTCTTTACTGGTAGACTTGGGCCTAGAAAATTTATCAGATCGCTTTAAAGTTAATTAACTCTTTTCTCCATTGATTGTTTTGAGTAACTCTTGAACTGAATTCCCCAAACTAGAAGCATCATTATTTAGCACATCTGCCACTTGAGAAAGTTCTTGGGAAGTTTGGGAGTTGTCTTGAGTAACAGCATCTAATTGTGCCATTGCCTTAGAAATCTCTGCAATCCCCTGTGATTGCTCAGCACTAGCGTTTGAAATTTCTACGGCCATGTCTGATGCCACTTTTATATTTTCGACAATTTGATTTAGAATCTCACCACACTCTTTTGCCACTTCACTTCCATAATCAACCTTATCTTTACCTTCTAGCATAAGCTTATCCACTTTAGATTTTGTCTCATTTACAATGCGCTCAACTGTTTTAATACTATCACTTAACATTTGAGAAATTTCTGTTGCCGCCCCACCACTCATGCTAGCTAAATTTCCAACTTCCTCGGCAACGACAGCGAACCCTTTACCATGCTCTCCGGCCCTTGCGGCTTCGACGGAAGCATTAAAGGAAAGCAGTTTTGTTTGAAAAACGATATCATTTATTACTTTCGTTTTATTTCCTATTTCGTGAATGAGTTTAACAATCTCACCAAATTCTTGATTAGAGCGATTCATTTCCTCACGAATGTTTTCATTAGATTGGTTAATGGCCTCCATGGACTGAATCATTTTTAAAACTATTTCATTTCCTTCTTCGGCCTTAAGTCTTGATTTAGCTGAAGCTTCTGAAGTTGAAATGGCGTTATCTGAGGTTTTCTTAATCATCGCTCCAACTTCCTCAAGTGAAGCAGCTGTTTCCTGAAGACTTGCTGTTTGTTCAATCGTTGCTTGAGAGAGACCTGCCGAATTGTTTGACATCTTCTGCGAAGTCCCTGCTACATTGCTTGTCACATGAGATAAGTTATCTGCAACTAATTTTAATGAATTAATTGGAGCTTTCATGAGAAAAAATGAAAGAAAAATGGCAAAGAGAATTGGAATTGATCCAAAGAGAATAATCTTATTTCGATTTTCACTTGAGTGCCTCAGTTCAGAAATCGCTGCCACATTAGCTTCAATCGCAAAAACACCATGTAGTTTACCATCTTTCCAATTTTCCATTTTGTAGCCAAGAATATCTTTCCCATTGCCCCACGGACTTGTGACAGGATCTCCATGACAAGTGATACATCCTTGCTTTTCTGAGAGACGGACCGGTTTAAAAACAGTGACATTCTCACCGTCTTCGTGAATAAATTGCTTAAGTTCAGGATTGGATTCAAATTTTTTAAAGACAGTCATTTCAAAATCAGAGGCCATGTTCTCTTTTTTTCTAGGTTCATTAGAAAAAACTCTAAACTTATATCCTTCCTTTTCAGCATCTTTTGCACCAATTTTCATGGCTGCAAAAATTGGAACTTGTTTTAAAACATTTATTTTATCTTCCTCTGTCATTTCGGTATCTGACTTATACTTGCTTTTCATTTTTTCAACAATCGGAAAGAGTCCACCTTGTAAGGCCACAAACTCTGTAGCTGCTTCAAGCCGAGAGTGAACTGTTAGTGCTTTTTCTTCTATACCCGCGATGAGGTCCTTATGAGAAAAATATAAGGAGGCAACAGTTGACGTCGTTGCACAGATAATGCACGAGACTCCAATAATGATGAGTATTTTTGTATTAAAATTTAATTTTCTAAACACTTCCATGGTAAACCTCTTTGAATTAATTCTCTATTTGCTATAGTTTCACTAATGTCTTTAAATTCTTATTTTCGTTTCGTCCGAGACACGCACTAGATTTATAATGATTTAAATCACTAAAAATTAATATGCTCTAAATCAGCTTTTAACTTAATAAAAAACAGAGTTAGATTTTATAATCTATTGAAAGATGGAAGGATAAGAGTGAATCAAATCCTACTAATTTGATTTTTCTTGAGATAAAATTAATTAATAGAGATGGCAAATGGCTTCAAAATCGAGATCTTCAAAGTCAAATTCACTAAACTTAATAGCTGGAGAATCCTTTGGAAGACTACATTTTTTTAATTTAATTTTAGAACCATAAATTTTTTTATTGCCTACTTTTTTATCAAAAAAAATTTCGTAGACAACAGTTGGTTCTTTTTTTTCTGCATAATCAACTTGTTTTAGCTTGCCCCATGAAAGAAAAAAATCATGAATCTTTTTGTCATACCTCCATTTAAGTTCCATTTCCCATAAGCCACGTGATCCTCCTGCAGCTTTGAAATAAAGGTCATGATTTTTTATATTAAATAAGCCAAGAGGTTCAAATAAACTCGACTTTGCTCCTCCACAGCCAATACAAATAGCTTTTTTTGAAAGAACTTTGATTTTCTCTTCTTTTTGTTCGTTTGAAATTGTCACTATAGTAATGGCATCATTTGGTTTTTTAAAATAAATTTCGACGCTATCAAGATAGTTATCTCGATTAACATCACCTTCTATTTTTGAAAAAAGCTCAAAGCCTTCTTTTACAATAGGTGCTTCTGCTAATGATACTTGGATAGTCAATTTGCCAAAAAGAAAGAAGAATAAAAAAAAATAATTTAATGTTTTCATCACTTCCATTATATGACTTTAAAAAAAGAAAGACAGCACTTATGACTTTTTTAAGGTCAATACTAAATTCCAAATAGGAGATCCTCCCTAAACTAATACCTAATCGTTTCAATAAATTATTCATCAAAATTTTTAAAAGCTCAATATTAAGGAAATCTTCAAAAGTGAGAATAAATTCTGCCATTCTCTTTATGACTTAACATGAAAACTGATACTTAGATATTTGATCTTTTTAAGTTTAGATTAAATAAATCTTCAAAAAATCAATAATTTAACTAAATAATCAAAGTTGATCTCACGATAAGTTGCTTATGAAATATAATGATGAAAGCAAGCTTAGTTTAATTTTTTTAAGGAATTAACTATAACTTTGAAAAATTTTTTGAATCTATTCTTTTTAACGATTTTAAGTATTACCTTCTCTGGTTGTACTAAAGTCATGCGCGGTCAAATTAATATTTCGCTCTTTAACACAAGTTGCAAAATTACAATTCCACAAAATTCAACAAATTTAACCACACTCATAAAATCAGGTTGTAATGCCAAAGAAGTTGAAAGATTAACTTCTGCCTACACGTGGACAAGACTAGATAGTTCGACATGTACGTGGGCGGGATTTACTGGCGATGACACGTTTACTGGCGTGCCAACTGATAATGACGTGGGGACTTGTGCTTTAAATTTTGATGTGAAAAATAAGGCTACAGGTGAAGTGAAACCGTTTAAGGCCAACATTAATGTAACAAACCTTCAACCGACACTTTCAATCACTCAAGGAGCTGCACTTCAAAATAGTCCACTTACTCAAATAAAAGCTGATGTTGATGTGCAGGCCAATGAAGAGGGCATGGGATTTTATTCTCTCAATCCATCTGGAACGACAAGCCCAAGATGTACTGATCACGGGACAGTTGTTGTTAACCCAACAACTGGAGCTGTTCAATATCAACCGGCCATCAATTGGGTTGATGATTGTTATATTGGTGTCGAGTTTAACGATCAAAATCCAAGCAACAATACTGTCACTGCCAATTTTGTCGTTAAAATTTCTTTATCTAATACAACTCCAGTTATAAATGGAACTTGTCTCGGGGCTGCCACTCAAGACATTGCTTATAATTGTAATGCACTTAGCGTTTTTGACTTAGATGTAGCTGATGTTCATACTTGGTACTTAACCGGTGCCAATACTTGTTCATGGTTAGCAATCAATTCATCGACTGGAGTTATTTCAGGAACGCCTAACGATAATCAAGTTGGAACTTGTACTCTTGCAGTTAATGTTTATGATGGAATTGCTTTTTCTACAACTTACTCAAGAACCATTACTGTTGCTAACGTAGCTCCTTCTTTTAATCCGGTACCAGGTAATCCATCAGGCCTCCTAGAGGATTCACCTTTAACAGTTATTAAATCTGCCACTGAAATTCAAGTTACTGATGAAGGATATGGAGTCTACTCATTAGATAACGCCACAACAACAAGTCCTAAATGTTCTGATAATGGAACCTTGAGTATTAATACTGCCAATGGTGCCGTTTCATTTTTACCTAATTTAAATTACGATGGTACTTGTTACTTCAAAATTAAATTTGACGATCAAAATCCAACAATTAACACAGTCACTAGAGAATTGTTTTTAACAATGACTCCGGTTAATGATGCTCCAGTCATCACGAGCACCTGTCCCACTTCACTGAATGAACTTACTCCATACAATTGTGTTTCAACTTTTACAGATGCTGAAAATAATCCAGTCACTTGGACAAAATTAGGAACAGACACTTGTACATGGCTAAGTGTAAACTCCGCTACTGGACAAGTAACAGGTACACCTGCTAGGGCCGATGTTGGAACGTGTTTACTTTCTTACGTTGCTAATGATGGCTATGCTAATAGTGCAAGTTATACGAGTACTATTACTGTTAATAACGTAGCTCCAATAGTTAATGCTGTAAACGTCTCTCTCGCTGAGGATTCTGCTTCAACAATTATTAATACGGCCGCACAAGTCACTTCAACTGACGAAGGCTATGGTACTTATTCAATCGCAGCTGCTTCATCGAATGATTGTCAGGCGAAAGGAACCGTCTCAATAAATGCCTCAAACGGTGAATTAACTTATGCACCTCTTATAAACTTCGATACCTCTTGTAAAATAAATATTAAATTCGATGACGGGAAAACAACCAATAATTTGGGTTACAAAGAAATCACTGTCACCATGATCCCTTCACCAGACAATGCGACCGTTTCATTACCGGTGGGATGTCAAGCGAATCAAAATGAAGATGTTGCTTACTCATGTACACCTATTATAGTTGATCCAGATACTGGAGATACTCACACTTGGTCAATTGATAGTAATACATGTGCCTTTGTCACACAAGCCTCTGCGAGCACAGGAGTTATGTCTGGAACACCAAATGATAATAATGTTGGAACATGTTCATTTACAATAAAGGCCACAGGGAATCAGGATGCACTAGTTACAAACACCTTAACTGCTAATTTAACAATCAATAACGTTAAACCAGTTTTAACTGGGACAAATCCCGTTTTAATTCTGATGAATGCTGCCGCAGCTAACATTCAAAATATGAACTCGACAGATGAAAATTATGGTGTGTATTCACTAGTTGCAGCAAGTAGTATTCCATGTGATGCTCAAAAAGCTCAGCCAATAACCATAGATCCACAAACCGGTGTAATTAACTATAAACCATTAGCGAAGTTTGCTGGACTTTGTAAAATTAAAGTCATGTTTGATGATGAAAACTCTATAAACAATGTCGAATATTATGAATTTACAGTTAACGTTCAAGACTTTATTCCACCTGTGATCGAATCAATTGATTCTCCAACTGGAAACGGCACATATACTCTAGGGCAAACAATCACTATCGACGTTAAATTTGATGAGGAAATTGTTGTCAATACAACCCTAGGAACTCCAAGACTTTTTCTTGAAACTGGAGCTGTTGATAGATATGCGGATTATGTAGGTTTAGTTGGAGCAAATAACGACACATTAAGATTCACATATACAGTTCAAGAAGGTGACTATTCTACAGACCTTGATATTCACTCAACTGTTTCTACACTTGACCTACGTGATGCCACGGTAAAAGATCGCTTTAATAACTTTCAGTTAAACTACGCTCTCCCGCTCTTTCCAAGCGCAACGAGTTTAAAAGCTAACCGCGATATTTTTGTAAATGGTAATGTGGGTGTTGCAGTTGTTACCGGTCTTCCTACGAGGGTAAGTCCAGACTTAAAGCTAGATGCAACGGTAGGTGGATCAGATGTTGTTAATTATCGCTACAAAATTACTGATATAACTCTAGGAACACAAGCTTGTACAAATGCCACTGGATACTCTGCCGATATACCAGTTGCGACTAAACTTACTGATTCACTTGTGAGTTATTCAAGCGGGACGACACTAAGAATTTGCGTCCTTGGAGTTAACTCCAATGGAATCGTCGCTCCATTAACTTCTGCTTTTAGTTATGTGTGGACGAAAGATTTATTTTCTGTTGCAAAAGTTTCATTTGCCTCTGTAACAAATCTTTCAAATTGGCAAGACTCTGAAGTTGACCCTGACAACAACAATATTATTTATGCTAGAAATATGCTTGGTGAAATTTATAAATCAACTGATTTTGGAGCGACTTGGAAAATTAATTGTACTGTACCGCAAACTTATGAAAGCTCACTTGAAGTTAGCCCTGGTCCCGATAGAACACCGTTTGCATTCCAATCAGGACGTGCCTATAAAATTATTGATAATGAAGGAGGAGTCTGTACAGACGTTTATGCCAATGGAGGTTTCCCTCAAACTGCGGTAACAACTTACAACATGAAAAACTATAGTTTTACTGCCAACGGAGATTTATATATTGGCTTTATTGATGGAGCTAATTTTAAAATTTATAGATCGTTTAATCAAGGATCAACTTGGTCGTTATTTTCCACGACCTCTACGCTTGGAACGGTCACCATCTCGTTTGCGATTCATCCATACAATCCAAATACAATTATTTATTCTTTTTATAAGTATCTTGCACCATCTGTTTCAAATATCTATTTATCTTTAGATGCTGGGATCACAAAAAACTCAACGAGCGGTGTCTTTTCAGAGAATTTATATAATTTTAAATGGGACGTTTTTAACACTTCATATATCTTTTCAAGCCTAGGAACAAGTTCTCATAAATCTTCTAATACTGGTACATCTTGGATTGCAGACAACCCATATGCAGATCTAAGTAACATTTTAATTAATGGCTCATACTATAGACTTCGTCGTTGGGACATAGATAAACTTACTGGTTATGCTTATCGAGTTTCTACTGATTCGACAAATACCTATCTTCAAAAATCAACAAACCTATATTCAGGATCAACAACGACCTGGTCAACGATTTACACCTTCCCAACTTTTGGGTACTACGATGCAGGATTAAACGTTTCAGTTTCAGGAAACTCTGCAGATAATGCAAAACCAACGATTGCTATCAATATCAAAAATCAATTTTTTGTTTCAACTGATGGTGGAGTGAGTTTTACAGAGATCTATGCAGTTAAAGAATTAAAACTTGCCTCAATTTCATCATTTGGTGATGGAGCCATTTATGGTGCGACTGCTGACTGGGCGGTCGTTAAAACTACTGACAATGGAAAAAACTGGGTCTATAAACAATACGACTATTCACAATGTTTAGGAGTTCCTCCTCGTATAAGTGTAAATCGCGAAGATAATAATAAAGTCTTAACATGGTCTGAAAATTATACCGCATCAAATTGTGCGAATTTCAACTACTCCGTCGACGGAATGAACACTCAAATCTCAAGAGATGCATTTTCCATTGTCGCTCCATTCTTGCAAGTTCCAATGTCTATAAATGATCCAAAGAATTTTTATATCATGGGAAAACCTTCTGGATCTTTTATTGCTAATACAACAGAAAATAATGCCTACGAAAATTTACAAGTTACTTTAACCGGCCTCGAGTTTAGCTCTCCAATGCCAGACAGTTACATTTCGCCTGTTGACAAGAATAAAGTTTGGATAGCAGAAAATGTTTCTACTGGTTATTTATATGAATATAATATTCTGGATAAAACAAGAACTAACCTAACTGCAAATACCGGACTGACTTCGATAGCTGCCATTGATAGTTATATTGACATCAACGGTGCCTACGGACTTAGGGTCATGGATCGCACTGGGAAATTAAAGGTCTCAAATGATTTTGGTGCAACGTTTGCTAACGAAGGAAATGCATCTGGAACTTTAAGTAGTTGTACAAAGAGATTTCTCTATCACCATCCAAAAGATAGAACCCTACTCCTTACGGCATGCTTGAGTACAAATATATTTGCTTACTCTAAAGACAATGGTGCAACTTGGACTCAAATAGATACGCTTACAAAATTTACACTAGATTGTAACATTAAGGGAATTGCCTTGAGTTCTAGTAAAATTTTTCTCGCCTGTAGAAACTCCGATACCTATGAATTCAATTATACGTCTGTAGAAAATATCAACGATATAAATGACAACATTTTAACGGAAGATGAACAGCTTACTCCGTCTGATCTTATTAACCATCTCTACCCGGCTACCTATGACGAAATTAAATATGCTGTTATCGCTGATGGTGAGGCATGTGACAATTCGACTCCTGGTTTATCTTTAGCTGTTCCAAAATCAGATGATCCAAAATTCACTGTTCGTGGTGGATACAGAATTTGTATCGAACAAAAAGATAGTGCTGGTGGTTACACTTATACTACATCAACTTTAATCTTTTATGATAAAACGAATCCAGTTTTCACAAGCATTGATCTGATCAATGATGCAGCAGATGGAAAAATCACTTACATTGAATCTTTTAACCAAAAAGCCATTGTTGGTAATCTTGTTTCAAGCAGCCATGACTTTGTCAAATATGCAGTGGTTGCAGATGCAACCACCTGTGATGGAAGTTTAAGTTACACTTATTTGGTGCCTCAAAGTTTAAACGACAGTTTAAAATTAACTGGGACTTATAAAGTTTGTGTGCAATTAACGACTAAAGGCAAGTTATCACCTGTTTACGGCCAGTCTAGTTCGTTTGTTCTAGAACCAACGACTGTTATTGCAAAAATCACTAATACCCCTGTTGATTTTATTTCAACTGATTCTGCTCTTGATGTCATCATCACTGGAACAAATGTTACGAAATATAAATATAAAATCATTGGAAATGGATCATCTTGTAAGCCTAGCACCGGCTACTCGGCGGAAACTCCTATCGCCACTCACATTACTTCTGACTTAACCGGCTATGTTAATGGGACTCATCTAAAACTCTGCGTGATTGGATCAGATGCAAGTGACAATTGGCAATCTTATGAAAAAGCGTCCGAGTTTTTCTGGATAAGAAGTACAAATCTCATAGCCACAAGAATGAATTTTGAAAACACAAACACACTCAGTGCGTGGAGAAACGTTGCCGTTCATCAGATCAATCCTAATCTCATGTATGCCATAAATGACATGGGAGAAATTTATAAAACTGAAAATGCCGGAACTAACTGGGAAATCATGTGTCGAGTGAACACTTACATGGACGACATGCATTTCAAATTATCCCCAGGTGAAGATGCTACTGCGTATGTCAGTTATTATAACAATGACTATAATTCTGCATCCATCATAGCTTCATTAGTTTTTAGAGTTGATTCTAAAAATGGAGAACCATGTCCAAATATCATGGGAGATTTTAGAGGTCTTAGTGCACCGACTTTCTACCATTCTCCACTTGCCATCGATAATAAAGGAATCATCTATTATGCTGAAGATCAATACAATTCAGTAGTCTTAAGACGTTCACTTGATTTTGGAAAAACTTGGCAATTTGTTGGTCAATTACAATCAAAAGGATTAAGAGCCGGTCTCTTTATTCATCCAACAAATTCAAATTACATGCTCATAACGACCTTAACGAGCAACGGAACAAATGGATTATCACGTTCAACTGATGGTGGAAAAAATTGGGCATTCATAAGATCCGATTCATATTTTACAAGTAATCCAAACATTTACTTTGATCCAATAAATGCAGGGAGAGTCTATACAAATACTGGAATGCTAAGCACCGATTATGGTCTAACTTGGGTTTATACCGCAAGCTTAGATGTTGGTGCCAGCAGAAGATGGTTTGTTGATAGTACAGGCAATGGCTACCAATCTACAATTTTTGGTGGAACGACAAGAATTAAAAAATCCACAGGAATGGATCCAATTAACTTCATTGATTTAAAATCTTTTTCAACAACAGGATCGAATATTCACGCTACTATTAGCTCAGCTGGAACAAATATTGCGGTCATTACCAATAAACAACTCCACATTTCAACTGATAGCGGAGCAACATGGACACAAATATTCTGGCCAGGTAAGAACATTCGTTTAAGTGGTATTGATTCAGCAAATGGACAAAAACAATATGCTGTTTCAACTGCCATGAAAGTTTTTAGATCTGATAATAATGGAAGTTTATGGACTTATAAATTTCAATATTATGATCAGTACTGTCACCGATATAATGGCTATAATCCAAATTACAATCGAGTGATGGCCCACCCTCTTTTCCCAGATACTGCTTATGTTTTTAGTACAGGATGTTTGACAAATTCAATTAGTACAGCTGATGGTTTTGATAACTCTGTGTTGATGGGAAGAGGGGCATATAATTATTCTAATTACCTATTAGCACCGTTTGCAACTAGCAATGTAAAAGCTGAGTATCTATATTCGGGAGATGCTGGTGCGGCGGGTGGAAGAAGTACTTTAACAAATGATTTATTTTCAACTGAAAGCTTAGTGAACTTTACAGTCAAAGAGTCTCTCTCTCTAACAAATCAATCACCATTTGGTATATCTTATTTAGGAAATATTGATAATACTATGTACATTCAAGGTGGAAATCTCCTGGAAGTTAGAAGAGATGAAAAAATCACAACTGCAATCACAAACAGACTTACGTTTTCAAACCCTGCGGCCATCAGACTCACCCACGATCAAAGTGATATTGCCTATAACTACATCGTTATTAGCAGTGATGGAAAATTAAATAAATCAAAAGACAATGCTGTCAGTTTCCAAAGCTTTGGATCAGGTGCCCCTGGACTTACAACTTGCCCATCTAGAATACTTGCAACTTATCCAAATGATCCAAATATCATGGCGACAGTTTGTTACGGAGGAAATGATATTGCGTGGACCACTGATAACGGAACAACTTGGTCACAATACACACTCACAACTTCTTACAATATGAATTGTTCTTTGGTCGGTGTAACGATTGACCATTCAAAAATAAATTTTGCTTGCGCTAATGATTATGATGGACTTTATTTCTACCACAATCCTGTTCGCCTAGAAAATCTAGCGAGTGATAATATACTTCTGCCAGGTGACAATGACGGACAAGACTTAGTAAGTATTTACAATGCTTCTAAATACGTTTCAATTCAATACGACATTATTTTAGAAGGTGCTACCTGTAATGCATCTAACACCTATAGTTCAACAACTCCAAAAGGATCTAGCTTAGTCGCAAGTGGAAACTATCAAATCTGTACAAAATTATTTGATGGTTTCACTACACGTTATGTAAAATCATCTGTCATTCATTATTCAAGTGCGGCACCAATATTTACTTCAATTGATTTGTTTTCATCACTTGGAGTTCACTTAAAGGATCTCGTGTCAACTCCAGTCAACTTAGTCAGTAACTTAGTGGCATCTAATTACTCTAGCTCTTATTACGCTCTAGTAGATTCTGCTACAACTTGTAATGGAAATATCACTTATAGTGAAGTTATACCAAAAACAAATTCTCCAGTTTTCACGACCCCAGGTAACTACAAAGTATGCGTGGCTATCGCTAATCAAAGTGGACAAAAAATTTATGGAGCTAGCGCTATCTTTGCTTACTCACGTGAGTCAGTCATTGCAAAAATCAACAATGCACCAACGGGAATTTCTAGTGATTCGGCCTTAAATGTGACGATCAATGGAAGTCTTGTTGATGAATATAAATTCAAAGTCGGTGTCAGTGCTTCGACAAATTGTAAGGCCGCGGCAGGATACTCAAGTGCTCAAAGTGTCGCTACTCCTATTACCTCTGACATTTCTGCTCTGGCGAATGGATCAATCACGCTTTGTGTGATTGGGCTTAATGTCGACGGAAAAGACCAACTTGGAACACAACCAAGCTCTCACACCTGGGTGAAAAATTCCATTAACCTAAAAACCCTAGACCTAAAAGCTAAATCAAGAATGAATGAATGGCATGATGTGGCCATCTCGAAAAATACCAGTCCACGTCTCTATGCTAGTACAACTCGTGGAAAAGTTTTCTTAAGTAATGACCGTGGAACTACGTGGGAATTCCAATGTTCAGTGCCTTTCGATGCAACTTCAAGAATTGTGACATCTAATGCGAGCTCTCCTCTCGCATTCATCACTAGTAACGGTGAAATCTATAGAATTGAGGCTGCCCCAATGCCAGGTGCCTGTCCTTCAATCACAGGCAGTATTGGTACACTCGTAACGAGCTTTAAACGTATACCTTTAGTCATTAACAATAAAAATGAACTCTACATTGTTGAACAACTCAATTCTTCGACTTCATATATAAAATTCTCTAATGACAACGGTGAAACTTGGTCATTAAAACAAACAATCTCAGGAGCTGGTTCTTCAGTGAATCTCTTCCTGGATCCAATCTACAACAACAATATGCAAATTACAGCTTCAACTTATGATTCTGTCTTACTGTCACAAAATGCGTTGTTAAGTTTAGAGGCCATTTCATTTCCAACTCTGTCTACGCCAACGGCTCCTGCCGATACAACGGGCTTCTTGAAAGTGACTGATGTTGAATTGAAATTCGACCCTGTCACCGCGGGAAGAATTTATTCTAATAACAATCTTTATTCTACAAATTATGGTGAGTCTTGGAGTTACTCGAATAATTTTAATGATAATTTACGCCGTTGGGATATTAGAAACGATGGAACAGCTTACCGTTTAAATCAAAGTGGTGCTGATGTTCTCGTTCAAACTGCTAGCTCTGGAAGTGGAACGGCATCATTATTTAAAACATTAACAAGCTTAACTCTCGATGGAAAAGAGGCCATTTCAACTTCGGGTGATGGTCAAACGATTATGGCGATCGTCAGTAATAAAGCGTTCCTTTCTCTCAATGGTGGTAACTTCACACAATTAAATTCACCTGATACGACTCACTTCTTATCAAGCTTAGCTTCAGCTGATGGATCAACTATTTATGGAGTTGATTACGGTTGGAATTACTATAAGAGTACAGATGGGGGAGTAAATTCGTCTTACATGACAAATTACTCTACTGCTTGCTCAGTCTATCCAAGAATTCAAACCAATAAGAGCAATGTGAATTATGTTTATTCATATGCTTTTGATGGTGCAACTAACACAGGTTGTACACAAAACTTTTTCTCAATTGATGGACTCACATCTAAAACTACTCTTGCCTCAAGCTTAGCTAGCCCGGCGCCAGTTGTGGCCATTAACCAAGCGGACAGTACTAAAGTAACAGTTCACGGAACTACAACGACTCTAAGATCACTTAATTCAGGCTCAAGCTTTTCAAGTTTTGCACCAGCATCACTCACGCTAAATCTTCAAAATCCAGATGGTGCTATGAGTACAACAGACTCAAATATATCATGGATGATTCCAGATAATAGCCGACTTATTGAAACAGATTTAAGCGTCTTATCTAAGACTGATGTCACTAATAGATTAACTTTTGCAACTCCTTCAGGTGTAGAAGGATTTAGTGATGGGTCACTCCTCGTTATTTCAAAGACAGGGGGTTTAAACTACTCATCTGATACTTTAACCTATTCAAATTTAAATCCAATGGGAGCAACATTATTTAGTTGTCAAAGAAGACTCTTAAGATCATTTAGTGCTGATCCTAACATAATCGCTTCTGCATGTTATAGAAGCACTTATATTTCTTACACGAAAGATTCTGGTATAAATTGGACTGAAATTAACCTAAGCAATTATGCCTTCTCAAGTTCTTGCGTCATTAATGATATTGCGATCGTTGCTCAAGGAGCTAACAAGAAAATTGCCATCTCATGTATTGGAAGTGAGTCACTACTTTTCAATATTGATTAAGCCTTGGGATGACTTAACACTGCACAGTAAAATCAAGCCTTCTTAAAGCGATATAATTTTATTCCAATGAAAAATATTAGTAAACCAAACAAAATTAAACTTATAAAAAAAGTCTGACTGTAATCTTCAATAAACATTTTTTCAGCTCTGGGAATTGTGCCGTTTGGTATGTGTTCGTTTTGTAATTGCAACCAGAGCCAATAATAAAATGAACTATAAACACTGAGACAAAGCCCCATAAAAGAAAGTAAAGAACCTAGAATTTTCATTTTATATTTCCAATATCCTTTATTTTCGGACATTATATCATGCTCTGTCTAACTAATTTTTCTTGTCAGATTTCATGTTGCTCAATAAAATTTTATCACTATTTCAAATCATGGAGGAAAAATGAAACTGTCAATTATCCACTCTCTATTTTTTGTCCTTTTTACAACTTTCACCATTGACGTGAAAGCAGAACTCATTACTGTCTCCTACGTGGATGTCCCAAGATATCTTGGATCATGGTATCGAATTGCAGCGAATCCTTTAAAATTTGAAGGAAACTGTGTCTGTGCCAGACAAGTTTTAAGTTTAGGTGAACCTGGAAAAATTAATGTTTATAATTCTTGTAATGAAAATTCGGTCACTGGCCCACTAAGAGAAATAAAAGGCTATGCCGTAAGTGATGACCCTATTTCAAATGCCAAATTGACTGTAGATTTTTATCTTCCACAAAAAGGAAAATACTGGATTATAGGGCTAGATCATGATTACAGATACGCAGTGGTTTCTGATCCAAGCATGGCTTCACTATATATTCTCTCTAAAACACCTACGCTTGATCCGGCACTTTTCCAGAAAGCTCTTGATGAGGCAGCACTTCAGATTGATATCTCTAAGCTAGTTATTGCTGAACAAACCGGATGCACATATCCAAGTCTTTAATAAAAAACTAAACTGGAATAAAAATGAAAACATTTTTTGTCGCCTTCTTTAATTTTTTCATACCAAGTCTATTTGCAGAACTTCCTCCAGTTATTCTCAATGAAGAAAATCCTGGAAGTAAATTCTATCAATTTGAAAGTAAGTATGAGCTGATTAAATGTGACGGACGAGACGTCGATGTTTTTATTCCAGTTTCAAAGTCTAATTCCACCGCAAATTTACCAGTTGTCATTTACGGCCACGGCCAAGCTTTAAGTATAGATCACTACAAATTGACGATGGAGCATTTAGCGAAAAAAGGTATTGTGGCCATCTTCCCCACTTACGATAAAGGATTTTTTGATCGAGATTGGACGAGAATGGGAAGAGATTATGTTAATTTAAGCGATTGTGCTTTAAACAAAATAAAACAAAATTTTGGAAATATTATTAACAAAGACCATATCTTATTTTCAGGACATTCAAAAGGAGCCTACGTAGCCTCTGTGGCCGCAGGAATAGCTTTTAGTGAAACTCTAAAAATAAAACCTAAGTCTATTCTTTTATTTGAAGCAGCAGGATTTGAAGCAAACTTCATAAAGGCCATTGAACCAAGTGTGAGCTTAACAGTTGTCTACTCAGACAAAGACACTATTGTCTCAAGAGCAATCAGTGAGGACATCTATCAATTATCAAAAAGCCTAAAAAAACAATTCATCTTTTTTAAAAGCTACAAAGAATTAGAGGCCAACCATTTTTGGCCTTTAACCAAAGGTTCTATTGTCGGTGGAGGCCCTGAAAGTGTTTTTCATTATTACGGATCTTGGAAATGGCTTGTGGCCGGAGCCTTTGATTTAAAAAATGGCGAAAACAACACAAATCCTTATTTGTATGGAGACTATGCAACGGATAAGGGAATCATTGGGATTAAAGATGAAATAAAAAGAAATTGGTGAAATATTCAATTACCAACATTTTGGTATTTCTAAAGTAGCTTTACTGTCAGGACTTAGCCAAACTTTAACAACATCTTTTATTCTAAAACTAATTTTAACTTTTGTGGGAGCAGTAACTAATAAGACTTGATCAATCTTTCCTTCATTAGATTCAAACTTGCACGAGCCGATTAACTGAATTAATTTTAACTTAATCATTTCTTGGCCTTGAACGTTTAAAACCTCAATGACTTCTGCTTTCCAAGTATTTCCAGCAGGGCCTTCTACTTTATTCCCCCCCGGAGTGCTGGCCCACAATGAGGGAAAGCTCAGAATTATCAATGCCAAAAAACTTCTCATTAGACTTTTCATACAACCGCTTTTTGATTTTAAAGATTAAAAAATATCATATTATAGTATATTAATTGCAATTAAAAAGTATTCAATTGATGTTTAACTTATTTTAGGAGCTCTATTGATTTTCATATACGATAATCTTCCTAAAAAATACCTCGTGTTCATTTTTTATTCTATTTTCTTATTAGATTCATTTGCATCGACACAAAAAGAGAAAGTTTTGGATTTCAGCAAAATTACATTAGGAAAACATCTTCGAAACGATTGCACTCCAGCTGTTCCAGAAAATGAAAAAGTAGGAGTATGGGTTCGATTTCCAAATGTCATAAATTGGGGAGATCCACTTCCTGTTTGTGGAGTCATGCGATATTTTAAAAAAGATTTAACAAGTGATAAAAAAATTCGCTTTTACTTTAAATTTGAAAAACCAATTACATTTAATTCTGAAATTCAGGCAAATTATCCAGGTGAATCCTCATGAAGTCTCTCTGATTCCCCTTTACCAGAAATTGGTGACGCAATTTTTAACTTAGATGCAACTACAAATCTTACATTTATTTTACCTCCAGGTCGTTACAAACTAATGGTCGAAGGTTTTGGCGGTTTATCTCAAAAGGAAGACTATCAATTTGAAATCAAAGCATCAGGGTGGAGTTTCAATTTTATTAATAAATTAAAACTTTGTTTCTGTGAGAAGAATTTACATTCATCACTTGATCCCTACATGGTTCGTTTGTCCATTGCCTCTAAAGAAAGAGTCGCAGGTGGCTATGATCAAGTTGAAAAACAGTTGCAAAAATTATGGAATGAAGGAGTTAAAGATCATAAAGATCTTGAGTTAACAGAAGTTGCAACTTACGTAGAAACTGCAGGTCTCGCTTTTTATTTAAAAGAATCCATGAGTGATGCTTGTAAGGCCAAACTTACTGATCGAAATCTTGAATTGTATTTTCAACAAATAATTTATGGAATGATCCGCTATGGATTTTCACCAAAGATAAATTAGGAATTTAGATTGGTGCGCTGGAAGGGACTTGAACCCCCATGCCTCGCGGCGCTACCACCTCAAGGTAGTGTGTCTGCCATTTCACCACCAGCGCAAAGTAGGTAGATCAAATTCGAAGTGGAGTTAGAATAAAGTTTTAGCGCTTACTAGGCAAGAACATTTCTATTTCGTCGAGGTAAAATTTTATGCGAGCACGAGCTTCATGAATTTGGCCAATGCGCTCATCAATTAACAAGGCCAATCGATCATCTTCACTCAGGGTCTCAAGAGATTTATTGCGGTTCATATAGGCTTCAAGACTGTCGTAAATTTTATCTGTCTCTTCTTCATTTATGCCCTTTGCTTCTAGACCTTCTATGGCCATTAAATCAGCTTCACTCAAATTAGAAAATTCCATGAGGAGATCTAACATTGGGTCTTCAAGCTGACTGTCATCGCTCAAATTTTCACCTTTTTCTGAGGGGAAATTCTTTGACGAGGGAAAAAGGACCAGGTTGTCGGTTTCAGTGGTGAGTGAGGGGGTGTTCATGTCCTTTAATTCCTATGTAATTTCAAAACCTTATTAATTTATACTTCATTCTTCCTCAAAGATGCTACCATGCGGCTTTTTAAGGCTTTTAAAAATCTCAGGGCTTATGTAGAATTTATATAATTGTCGCAGAATGTGACAAGTTGAAGCTTGAAAAGGAAGAGTCATGGACGAGTCAAAGCGAATTCCTTGCATGAAATGCAAGCATTACCAAGTCACCTTCGATCCAAACTCTCCTAGGGCCTGTAAACTTTATCAATTTAAGTCCATGGTCATGCCCTACATCTTAGTGAAGCAATCTACTGGAAGTGATTGTAAGTCCTTTGAAGAGAGACCCTCTCACAAAAATGAATCTAAAATAGATCTTAATGATCCAAAGTATTGGTGAGAATGAGAGGCTTATTTTGGTCATAATAACTAGGTCCAGAACTTTGAATCATTCCTCCACCTAAGCAGATATCCCCATCATAGAACACCACCGACTGACGAGGGGTAATGGCCCTTTGAGGCTCTTTGAAGTGAACGTGAATTGTATCGCCTTCAATTTTAGTGATAAGGCATTCCTGGTCTTTTTGGCGATATCTAATTTTGGCCTTGCAGAGATAAGGTAAAGGCTTATTAAACTCTCCTGCAATAAACGTGAGATCTGTAGCAGTCAAAGTATCGGCATATAAATGAGGGTGATATTCGCCTCTTTCAACGATAACCACATTTCGGCTCATATCTTTTGAAACGACAAACCAAGGTTCCCCTTGGCCGCCAAGGCCCAGGCCTTTTCTTTGTCCGATCGTATAGTAAGTGGCCCCGGTGTGCCTGCCTACAACTTTTCCCTCTAAAGTTTCAAAATTTCCATCTTCAAAAGCGACATAATTTGAAAGAAAATTTTTAAAATTCCGCTCGCCAATAAAACAAATTCCGGTTGAATCTTTTTTTTCTTTGGTCGCTAAATTAAATCTCTCAGCGATCGCTCGCACTTCCGTCTTAGGTAAGTGGCCAATGGGAAAGAGAACTTTACTTAGGACTTCACGATTAATAGCGTAGAGAAAGTATGACTGGTCTTTTAGGGGATCATTTCCCTTACACAACTCAAGAGTGTTGTAATGAATTTGGCAGTAATGTCCTGTGGCCAGAAAATCCGCGCCCAATTCCATCGCCTTTTCATAAAAGACTTTAAATTTGATTTCGCGATTACAAAGAATATCGGGATTAGGGGTGAAGCCTAACTTATACTCTTCTACGAATTGAGAAAAAACTTGATCATGATATTCTTTGATAAAATCAACTGAGTAGTAAGGAATATCTAGTGCTTCACAAACCTTAATGACATCAGCATATTCTTTGGATGATTGACAGACACCATGCTCATCAAACTCTTCCCAGTTTTTCATAAAGAGGCCAATCACTTTATAGCCTTCTTCTTTTAAAAGGGCCGCACACACAGAAGAATCAACTCCGCCAGACATTCCGACGATGACGGTGGTCTCTGCTTTTGATTTTCCTGCTAAGTTTGGTTTATGTTCCATGGGGGGACTTGTAGCAAAAAAAGCCCTATTTGACTATGCCATAATTCCAAGAAAGCACAGTGCCCGTAAGTGCTCTAAAGACTAATAGATAGGTGTTGAAATTAAGTGTCTCCACAAAATCATTTGAGGTGTTATAACGAGGATTTAAGTCTGTCTCGCGGTTTTCTGAGAGAGTCACTGCTGGAAGCCCCAGAGACCAAAAACTTTGAAGCGTTGGAGGAAATTTATCGTTTGAATCTCTCTGCGCTTCTACTTCAAACTCTTTAAACTCAAAACTACCATAGAGCTTATGACTTTTTTCACTTATGAGTGAGGCCAAAGTTTTATCAGAGTTTTTATAGTAAATTTTGAAGTTGTTAAACTTTTTTTCGCTGTCATTAATTTTTGTATCGTGAGCAAGCATAAAGAGATTTAGGACACCTGCGATTTTTTGATTTCCAATTGAGCTCATTAATCTTTTGGCAAATTCTTGGGAACCAAAAGCACTTGGCCCTTCAAGATCTAAAAAAACGAGTTTAATTGTCTTTGGCATATCAAGCTCGGCGAATAGTTCCATCATTGAAAGAAGCAGTGCCACTCCAGAAGCATTGTTGTCAGCGCCGGGCATTTCTATGATTTGATTTTTATTTTTTTCATTTTGAGGGCCATAAGTATCATAATTTGCAATAAGGATCATCACTTCGTCAGGACTTTGTATTCCTTTTTTTTCCCAAATAAAATTAACTCCATTTTGTCCATTATCAGCTTTGAATTCCTCTTTAAGAAAGCTTGCTCCATTAATGGCCTTATCCTTAATTTTCTTTTCAATATAATCTCTGGCCTTTGTATGGCCTGAACTTCCTGAAATGCGACTTGGTCTTGAATTTTTTACGAAATCTCTCAATTGCTCTTCGACAGTTTTTCTGGAAATTTTTTCTGCGAGTACTTTAACGGCATATTGAGTTTTAACATTCTTTTCAAACTTCTGAATAACAACAGCTGGAAGTCTTGTTGGTGTTAAACATACTAAATAAATAATCCAGGAACTAGAAACCCAATTTATCAAGCTGACTTTTTTTATTTGATTTTTCATCTTCCACATCTTCTATTTCTTTCGCTTTATTTGGTAAGGTATTGTAGTTGTACTCATCAAAAACCCCCGCGAC
>Ga0213919_1000356_pt1 | contig 20992 bp, 22 predicted proteins | sample McNCre317MG_FD_161056 | JGI IMG/M metagenome (GOLD analysis project Ga0213919, IMG submission 161056) | Freshwater microbial communities from McNutts Creek, Athens, Georgia, United States - 3-17 MG | ecosystem: Environmental > Aquatic > Freshwater > Creek | place: USA: Georgia | collected... | reverse complement strand
TGTCAAGCACACGCAGCACGTAGGTCCCGGCGCCTTCTGCTGCCGACTCACTAAGGTCGAGCTGCCGCGCCAGGTTACGCAGGAAGTTGGTCTTTACTCCCGACGGCAACTTGTCGAGAAGGGGCACGAGTGTCGTCGAGGGAGTGTAGGTTAGCGGACCAACCGGATTGAACTTCTCGAACGGAAGCAGCTGCTCTCCCAGGTCACGCAGCATCTGTGCGCGTGTCAGGCCTTCCGCTTGGGCGTTTGTCGCAGCGGCACGCTCTTCCTCGGACAGCACCTTTCCCGCGTGCTGTGCCAGATCCGACTGGATCTCCACGACGTGCCGCACGCCCTTCTCGTCGAAGCTTCGCGTCCAGCCGAAGAGCTGCGGATCGCCGAAGTGGTTGTTGGCCGACATCTGCATGTGGTCGGGGAGACGGTAGAGGTTCGTCGAGGCCTCGGGGCCGTCGAAGATGGCTTCTGCTTCCGTCTTCCACTTCGCAAGTGCGGCAGCCTGATCCTCGCCCGCCTGGATAACGAGTGAGTCAAGGATCTCGCCATCCGGTGTGATGACCTGATACAGCGTTCCGTTGCTGGAGGCGTGTTCAAGGCGAGCCTCACGAACGTCTCGCAAAGAGAAGTCCGGATTCGGCTGCGCCCGATCGATGTTCTCCAGCCCATAGTCGGCGTAGGTGTCGGTCTTCTTCGGCGTCAGTTCCCAGCTCTGCGTCTGCTCCTTCATGCTCGTGATGAGGTCTTTCGCAGTGACCTTCTCCTTCCCCTCGAGGACCTTCTCGAGAATCGCCTTCTCCGGCGCGGAGACGTCTTGGCGCTTGAGCTGGTCCCGCACCATCTGGACAGGGAACTCCGTCCGGTTCTTCGGCAGGCGGTCGAGGGTCTTCAGCGTGTAGCTTGACCGATCGAGCAGCGTGCCCAGCGACGTCTCTGGTGGAACTGCGCGAAGTTCCTCGAGGGTGAGTCCCTTCCCACGACCCGCGACGAAGGCCACCGGCGCCATCGCGGCGATCGCGGCTTGGTCAGAGTCCATCTGCGAGAGGCCGTAGGCGGCCGCCGCACCCGCAGCCACGGCGGCGACGGTCTTCGGAACCGAGAGCGAAGTGCCAGGAGTCGGCGTCCCCTCGGGCGCAACTCGCCCGCCTGGCGGCTCGAGTGCTGGCGCTCCCGGCTTCCCCTGGTTCGGATCGAGGATGTCGCTCGCGCCGAACTGCTGCACTGTTCCGAGCCTCGAATCAACTACCGCCGCGCGCCGAGCGCGAATCGCCGCCATCGCCTCCCCAACGAGGGGGTTCTTCGCCACGATCGCCTCGACGCGCTTGACCGAGGCCCCTTCCGCCATGAGGCGAGAGGCCATCTGCTCCGCCGTCCGCATGCGGTCGAGGTCGGAGTAGTTCGTCTTGGTTTCCGCTGCAGAGGTGGCGGCGTCGGTGCGCTCCTTCCACTTCGCCACCGCCTCGGGAGCGGGAATGTCGTGGGCGGCAGGCACGTAGGTGTAGTCGACCGGACGGCTCTCCTTGGGCGGCTCTTCCACGATGGGGAAGTTCGTCGTCTTGAGCGCCGCATCCGCCCGCGCCTGCTGGGCCTTCGCCGCCCCCTTCATCGGAGCAACTGCGCCTGTGAGACCGAGGCCGGCGAAAACACCATTCACCGCTGCGTTGAAGTTGTTACGAGTGAAGCGACCGCCCGTGAGGTATTCGATCTGACCGCCCTGCTCGTCGAGGAGCTTGCTCACCGTCTCCATCGCGTGAGCGACCGGGTTGCCCTGAGTGGTGTCGGTAGGTGCCTTGAGGGTGTCCGCCAGCTGCGTGAAGAAGGTAGGCGAACGCAAGAGAATCTCGTTCCGGACTGTCGCGGCTTGGTCTTCCATCTCCTTCCGCGAGAGGGTCTTCATCCCGTTCGCGCCAGCGAGTTTGTTGTACGTGCGGAGTTGCTGGAGCTTGTCCGCCTCCGCCATCGTGGACCAGACTTGCCAGGGGAAGCCCACCAGCATATCCGCGACGGTGCCGAGGCTGCTGGCGCCCTTCGCGAACTCCTTCTGGAACTTGGCGCCGTGCTCCTTGAGGGTGTCCTTGAGCGGCCAATTCGGGTCGTCGGCGGGCTTGACCGACGAGACAGGCACGGGAGCGCCCATCGCCTCCTCGAAGGAGAACTGCTTCCCTCCCGCGGGCGCGGAGACTGGAGCGGGCAGGCTCGGCGCCGCTGGAGCGGCCGTGCTGCCCATCGCTTCTTCGAACGAGAACGTCGCCATCTCAATCCTTCACAAAGGCAGTGCCGTTCCAGAGGGCAGGTCCCTGCTTGGTCTGGTAGAAGCGCCCTGCCGCGAGCTTGTCCTTGGTAGGGGGGAGCGGTGCCGGATCTTCCACGCGGAGCCCCTTCGCCGAGTAGCGCACCTTGTCGGAGAACATCCCCTTCTCGACGGAGAAGTCACCCCGCTTCTTCGCGGTAAGGAGCGCCGCCCGGGCTGCCTGGTCGTAGTTGAGGCTCGGGTCGGCCTTGATGAGGCGATCAGCCTCTTGCGCGATCGTAAGGCGGGCGGCCATGGCCTCTGTCCCTTCGAGCTTCGACGCGTCGGGATCGTCCTTCATGGCGAGGGTCGTCGCCTTCGCGATGGGGGCGGCGGTGGAGGGAGCCCGCCCGCCAGTTCCCTTGGCTCCGGCCTTAGCGCGGTTCGCGTCAGCCTCGACCCGGCGGTTCAGTTCCAGATCCGCAAGCCGCAGTCGCTCCCTCCGCGCATCCTCCTGCTGCGCGAGGGACGCCACGTAGACGGAAAGCCGCTCGTCGCGGTTTTCGGCCATGAGCCGCTGCGCCGTTGTCATCGAGGAGCGGAGGGCGTTCCGCACCACATTCGTGTCGTACTTCGTCACCGAGGGAGTCGCGCCGGGAAAGATCTGCTGGAACAGCTCGTTCGTCCGGTCGAGGTCGCTCTGGTTCATCACGCCCCCGACACGCTCGAGGTACCACTTCGCCTTGTCGAACTCAGTCTTCTGCGTCGTGGCAGCGGCCCGCGCGCCGCGAGAGTCCACCAGCGCACCCTGTGCGAGAGCGGCCGTACCCTCTTTGTAGAAGCCTTGGGAGAGTAGGGCGTTTCCGAGGGTGCTTAGCTGGTCGCTTTGATTTGGGGCTTCCGCTCCAGCGGCGGGCTGCTGCGCCAGCGAGGACATCGTGATGGCGCGGAGGGCCTGCGCATCCTGCATGTGCTGCTGCATCTGCGCCGCATTCGCCGTGTTGAGGGTGGTTGCTGCCTGCCTTGCCGCGAGGTCAACCGGCGCCGCAGCTGCTTCGATGAGCATCTTCTGCCGCGCCTGGATTGGCGCCATGAAGGCCATGCCGATTTCAGCCATCTCAACCTCCCGGCAGCGACGAGCGGAGCAGACCGAGTGCACTCATCTCCGCGACGAGGGGGCCCATCTGCGCGTTCGAGGAGTTGATGCGCTGCGTCGCCGCCTGGTTGTAGGCGTCGCCGCCGTACTTCGCGAGCTCCGTCATCATGTTGCCCGAACCTTGGAAGCCCTGCGCGTTCATCCGGCGCTCGACGGCTTGGAGGCCCGCCTGGTAGCCGGGGAGCTGCGTGACGTCGGAGCTGGGGAGGCCCGCCTGCCGCCTGATTGCGCCCGCCTTGGAGAGGCCATAGAGTGACATAATCATCGAGAGGGGATCGGCGGAGTTGCTCGGACTCGGTGCCCCTGGCGTACCCGTCGTCGCATTGCCGAGGAAGCCGGCGGCCATGCTCCCGAGGGAAGGCTGCCCGAACGCGGAGAGGCCGAAGTTCGCCAGACCGAGCGCGGGGCTCACGGTCGAGAAGAGGCCGTTGAGCGCGTCGGTGGGGGTAGTGGCTTTCCCTTGAATACCGCTCACCACCGCATTGAGGGCCATGCTCGGCACGCCCAGCTTCCCCGCCGCGAGACCCATCATCTTGCCCTTCGCCAGGGACATCAGAGCCTGGGCCAGGTTCGAAGCGAATGACGGAGCGACACCAGCATTCGAATAGCCAAAATTGCCAAGGCCAACGCTGCCAAGCCCCAGACCTGCGGGGGAGTTTCCGAGCAGTCCGTCCATGGAGCTGGTGTCGAAGCCCCAGCTGGCTGCAGGGTTGCCGAAAAAGGACTCGCCCAGGGACGGGCCCTGGACACCTCCGAAGCTGCCGGTGAAGCCACCGCCGCCAAAACTGGGGGACATGCCGGCTCCGTTGAAGGAGCCTGCGGGAGCGTTCATCCCGCTGCCGAGGTCGAAGCCACCTCCGAAAATACCAGCGGACGAGTCGAAGCCGCCGCCAAGTCCATCACTGCCATCTGCCATGTTCTACTCCTTGAAGGGTTACGGAGCCACGTAGTAGCCGACTGTCACGCGCCAGATGACTGCAGTCGTCGCCGGGCACACAATCGTTGTCGCTGTGTTTTGCGCCACAGCCGCGATAGGGAAGGTGTAGTCCTCCTGGTGGGGGAAGATCGTACCTTGTGCCGCCGCGTCTGCGGGCAGGCTGAAGACGAGCGTGCCGGGAAGGTTTGTTGTCGTCACCAAGACGGGGGTGGCTGCGGCGGTCAGCAACGCGGAAGCAAATCGCTTGATCGCGACGTAGGTAAGGTAGTGCCGCAAGCCGGCGCCCGGGGCTGCGATTGTGAGGGTGACCGCCGCCGCCGCAGCGCCCGTTGCCGTTCCGATGGAACTGGTGACGCCGCCATTCTTGGCGAAGTCATCGAAGAGAGCAGTTGACGCCGCGATGAAGGCCGTCGCGCTGCCCGAGGTGTACGCCGTGACGATGGCGCGAACCTTCGTGAAGCCAGCGCAGGAGGCCATCCAGACACCTGCCGCCGTGCCGGTGACGGCGAGGACGAAGATGCCGCCTGTCTGTGGACGCACAGGGATCAACACCCAGTTCGTTCCATCGACCGTCCCCTGGACCGCCACCGTCATCGAGAACGTGCCGCGGAGGTCGATCGCGACTGTCGAGCAGCCATCGCAGTAGGCCGAGATCTCCGCGTTGAGTGCGCCGAGCGTGCCGGTGACGTAGAGGTTCTCGCGGGGGTGCACCCGGCTGGCAACGGTGCGTAGCGCGGAGCTGGTTAGGTCTGTGACAAGAGAGGGCATTTACACCGCCATGTAGTTGATGCGGACTGGGCCGCTGGTGAGTTCGCCGAACGCCATGCTGACTGTAATCTGGTTCGTGCCCGCGGTAGCGGCGAGCGCGGAGATGCTGAGGAACTCCTCATGGTTCTCATCCGTGTCGGAATGAGGGGCGAGGCAAGGAAACACTCGCATGCCAGCGGAGACGCCAACTGCCGCGACGGTCTCCTCGTGGGCAAGCACGCCTGTCGGAGTGACGATGACGGCCCCTGAGACGGGGACGGAAGCAATGTCCGCCTTCGCATCGAGTGCCGCCTGGAGGTCAAGCTGCAGCGACAGGGTGCCTGTGATGGAGCCCCAAGTGCCGCCGCCACCCCCGCCTCCACTCGCGTCGATGGTGAGAGAGGGCACGCCGTCGTTGTAGGTCAGGGTGATGTTAGTGCCCGCTACGAGTAGTGCCGCTGTCGTATCCTCGATGTATTCCTTGAGCGCCGTGAGGTTCAGCCCGATGGTGGGGGCAGCGCCTACTCCGTCTGCGTCGGTAATGCTGACGTAGGCGTCGTTCTGGAGGGTACGCCCCTCGGTGATGCCGCTCCCGATGTGGACGACGATACCGTTGGAGAGCGGCGCTCCGAGCACGCCCGAACCACCGCCGCCTCCGCCGACCCCATTCAACACCCCCGCGAGGCGCAAGAACCAGTTCAGCCAGATCGGGTTGAACTGTGCCTTCCCCGTTACCTCGTTGTAGAGGACGACGTCAGCGAATGTCGGCGGCGGCTCGTAGGTAGCCATCAGAGCGTTCCGAGGTCGATCTGGAACTCAACGCCCTTGAGGCGAAGAGGAAGGGCGTCGGTGTTGCGAAGGTGCCAGGCGCGTCGCGTGAACGAGCCGCAGTCGGTAATGGAGGGCCGCTTCTGCGCGAGGTCCCAATCGCGGAATGCTGACCAGGTGGTGTAGTCGTCCTCGGAGAAGCGGACGCTCACCGTCCCCGCTCGGATGTCGGAGACGAGGTCCATCCGCTTGAGGTACTTGATGATCTTCGTCTCGCCGTCGTACTCCGGGGTGTAGAGGTCGAGGGTGAATGTGCTGCCAAAGTCCGTCGCGATGGCCGGGACGAGCGTTGCAAGCTTGCCGTTCGTGGCGTGCTGGAGGAGGGTGTTACCGCTGGCGTCGAAGTCGCCCGCAACAATCGACCACTCCCCTCCACCCGAGTCACCCCACTCCGACCAGAACTTCTGCCCCACGTCGTAGACGAGGGTGATGTTTGTCGAGGCGCTCGTGATGCCGTAAAACTTGTGGCCGGAGATCTTCGCGCGCCACGAGGAGATCGTGGCCCCGTCGAAGGCCTCGAGGAGCCGGGACACGCGCGGGTTCGAGATGGGCTGGACCTTAAGCCCATCCATCGCAAGAACCTCGATCGGCCCGCTGCGCGTCTTGCCGACCCAGATCAGCGTCCCGTCGAGGTCCTGGAGGGACTCGGCCCAGCGGCAGCCGTAGTTCACCTTGGCGCCCTGGACGGGGGAGAGCGGCGAGCCCGTGGCGTTGCCTGCGTCGTAGAAGACCTCGACGCTCGTCTCCTTCAGCGCGACGACGTAGGTCAGTTGCTTCGCGAGAGCGACGCCGCCGTCGGGTTCGATCTGGGCGAGGATCTTGTTGAGGGCTTCCCAGGAGGAAGGGGTATTGGTGTCGCAGCCGTGAATCGCGGCGTCTGGCGTCATGACGTAGGTGACGCCGTTCAAATACGCCGATCCGGGCACGGTCGTCGCAGGGTAGTCGACGTCGACCACTGCCGTGAGGGTGGTGCCGTCGTAGTAGTACGCCTTCGTCGCGGTACTCAGGAAGAGATAGCGCGGCGTACCGAGGGTGGACGAGAAGTGGTAGCGGCCCGCGTCTACCGTGCCGATGCTGCCGCCGTTCTTGTAGAGGGTCGTGCCGAAGACGGCGTACTTGTCGCCCTGCCAGAAGTAGACCCCGTTCCCCGTGGACGCGGTGCCAGGGCCGCCCGTCGCCTCGGTGAGTCCCGGGCGCTTGTACAGGTTCACATGATCCTGGCCGAGGATCTCGATGAAGCCATTGACGAGGCGGGCGTCCTTCTGGTCGGAGGTATCCCTGTTCCCGAGTTCGGGAACGAAGGGCATCCGCTGCGGCTTTTGGTCAGGCATTAGACGAACCCTCCCGTACCATAGCCACTGATCGGCATGTCCACGCTCATCTGGATAGGGGCGTCCTCGACCTCGAAGGAGTCGAGCTTCTCCTTGTAGACCTGCGCCCGTTGTTGGCAGCGGTCCATGATGACCTGGGGCTGGCCGGTGGAGATCTCGTCGGCGAGGCCCCACTGAAGGGCGAGGGCCCACTCGTCCGGGAAGGACGTGGAGGCCGTCACCGCGTCGAAGCCGGTGACTTGGGACCTCACGTCGAGTTCGACGGAACCTGCTGCCGCCTCCGCCGCAGTTGGGGCGTTCCAGAACCACACCACGAGCTTCGCGGGGAGCTTCTCGGTGTAGTAGGTGTTGATGGAGCCCTGCTGCGTGAGGTTGGGCAGCGTCCGATAGGACTTGCGAGCGGCGACGGTGAGTTCTCTCCGGTTGCCCGCCGTCGTCACGTACCAGGCTCCGTCAACCCGCAGTGGGCGCGCCATGGAGACGTCGAGGGAGGGTCCAAGTTCGTAGTCGGGCTGGCCCGCTACGAGAGGCACCGTCACGGAGCGGGTGAGCCAGAGCTTCAACCCCTCCGTCTGCCAGACGTTGATGAGGTCGTTGAGCCTCGGCAACATCGAAGTGATTTGGTCGGAGGAAGCCGTCGCCACAGACTCGATGAGCCCGGCGTTCTGCATCGCGCGAGTGATGATGGTTGAAGCGAGAAGAGACACGGCACCTCCGATAATGCATGCGAGAATGCGGGGGTTATTGCATGCAACACCCCCGCTTGACGATCAGGAACCGGCGCTGGCGTACAGGCCGCGCGGGTCCTCGCACGTCACGGAGAAGCGCATGTACGAGATAGTCTTCGCGTTGCGCGTGTCGCCGTCGTTGTCCTGCATCAGATCGGGCTTGTGGCGCCAGTAGAACTTCATGCCGTTGGGGCAGTTCGTGCGCATGAACCAGGTCGTCGCGTCGGTCAGGTAGTGGTTCATCTTGATCCCCTCGGGAATCGCGTTGACCGCCTTCAGGACGTTGATGTTGTTCGACTGGGTGTTCGACTGCATCGTCGACTTGAGGACGCGATTCGCCGTGAACCAGAGCTGCCGCGGCACGATCAGCGAACGCGGCATCAGGTTCATCTGCAGCCCGCGGTTGTTCTGCGCGCCGTAGACCTGCACCACCATGTCTTCCAGGCCGACTTCCGACAGGTCCGCAGCGGTCGACAGCAGGTTGCTGTAGGTGCCGCCGAGGGGCAGGACGTGCGAGGCGGAGTTCAGCGCCACGCCGTCGCCGGTCGTGAAGTAGGTGGTGGTCAGCGAGTTGTTGTAGAGGAACGCGGCCACGTTCTCCACCGTCTGGTTCATCGCGAAGGCGTTCGCGCGGGCGCGATTGCCCGCCACCTGCTCGTACAGGTTGTCCTGCAGCTCTTCGTAGGTCACGATGTAGCCCAGCGCGTAAGCGATGTGCGTGACGGTGGAGACGGCGCCTTGCACCTCCGAGTCGAAGGAAGCCGGCTGACCTTCCGGCTTGATCGGGGCGATGTCGAAGCCGGTAATCTCGACGCTCTTCTCGTAGGCCTGCGTCGAGGTGTCGATCTCGTACAGGTCGATGTACTCGGGCGAGTGCTCGGCGTTGACCTGACCCCAGACGGTCTTGACCCCCGGCCAGAGCAGGAGGGGATGGGTGCCGGTGTTGATGGAACCTGCGGGCATGATTGTGCTCCTTGTTGGGTTGAGGTGGCGTTAGACGCCGGCGACGCCCGGACGGAGCGCGTGGTTGTTGATCATGACCAGCCACTTGCCATTGGTGCCGATGGCGTTGTTCAGCTTCGGCGACAGGCCCAGCACCTTGAGCTGCAGGGTGTTGGTGGTCGCGGCGGTCGAGGAATCGAGCTGCCAGCCGGAGATGAAGCCGTTGTTGGCGCCGGAGACGAGGTTGAAGTTGTTGCCCACGTCGGTGGCGGCCAGGTTGTTGCCGATGCTGTCTTCCTGGATCTCGAAGACCAGGTTCGGATCGTCGGCCACCAGGACGTAGTAGCCGCGGGTCTTCGTCGCGGGGATGATGGTCGTCTCGAGCGTCGTCGGGTTGGCACCGATCGCGCCGCCGTAGGTGTTCGAGCCACCGCCGATGATGCAACCGAGGACCGAGTTGCCGGTGCCGCCCGTGGCCAGGACCACGGTGGCGCAGCGCCCGCTTGCGTCGGCGCTGCCAGCGAACATCACCGGATCGCCGATAGCGTAGGCGTTGCCGTCGGTGGACGGGATGAAGTACACGTGGGCTGCGCCGTTGTAGGGCGAGCCGTTGTGGTAGCGAACGGGCGCCAGCCCGAAGGGAGTGTTTGCCATTTAGGAACCTCGATTGCGTTTGGGGATGAAGAGATCTTGCCCCTGCTTCATGTAGCGACGGGCGCGATCGGGATCGTTTTCCGCTCCGGCCATGCCGGCACGCAGCTTGCGGGCCAGTTGCTCGGAGCCGGCCTCGCGGGCCTTGTTGTCTGCGTCGCGGAACTCTTGCGGCAGCTTCATCAGGTAGAGCCGTTCGGCCCCACCATCCGCAGCGAACGCGCCCACACCGGACGATTGGCTGATGCGGGAGCCCATGTCCGTGCCGCCTGGCAGGGTGGGATCACCGGCAACGTCGAAGCTGGCGACATCGACTTCCTCGGGTGAGACGAACTCGTAGCCGGCGCGAAGGGCGCGCGGTACGTTGTCGGTCACATGCCAGTAGCAGAAGTACCCCGGAATCTCCGGGACGGACAGCCGTTGCTGCGGCAGTCCCATCGGTACGCGACTCGCGAGGGTGACGCGGCGCGGTGCCTCCGATGCAGGCGACACTTTCGTCCCGGGCAGATCGCCTTCGACGGAAGGCGTGGCTTTCGGGATGGCGGGGGTGGGAGTGGTGGCTTGGGTCATGGCTGCCTCAGCTGGCTTCGGAAACGAGTTTCGCGTAGTGGGCCTGCCACTCAGGCAGGGTCTTGAATTGCTTGTTCGGGCCGACGAACTTCTCGGCCTGGCGGTCACAGACGGCCTTCGCCTCGGCCGGCAGAGAGGAGTAACCCCCCTTCAGCTGCCGCGAAGAACCGCCCGAGCCACCACCGCCAGCGCCTTCTGTCTTGCTGGTGCGAGGCGCGGCGAAGAACTCCTCCACGCGCCGCTCCACCTCGTCGTAGAAGTCCACGCCGGACAGGTCGGTGCCTTCGATCCGTAGCTTCTGCGCCACGCCGAGAGCGAGCGAGCCCTTAATGGGATCGTTCGACACCCAGGGGCGGGTCTTCGACCACTCGACGAAGGCGGGATCGACGCCCTGCGGCGTTTCACCCGGCTTCGGCTGTGGCGTCGGAGCCGCTGCGGGCGCCTTCGCCAGCGTAGTCTTCCGCTCCGCGAGCTCTTCGAGCTCGTCCTCGATCTCGTCGACGCGGTCGTCGTTGGCTTCACGCCGAGCGGTGCGCTTCTCGAGCTTCAGCCGCTCGATCTGCGCGTCCACTTGGCGCTGGACTTCCTCGCGTTGAAACTTTGTCATCTCCTCGATGGTCGCGCGGAGCTCGGTGATGTCGCCCTGGAGGGCCGTCGTCATCGCGGTGGTCTGGGTGAGCTTCTCCTGCAGGCGCGCGTTGTTCGCCTTGAGGATCGGCATCACTTCCTTGCCGCGCGAGACGAACGTCTCCGCATCGACCCACTTCTCGGGATCGCCGCGGAACCGCTCGAGCGGAACCCAGCCCATCTGCATCGCTTCTTGTTCGAGTTCCATCACACGCCCTCCACCAGGCCGCAAAAGACATCGCGGTCGTTGATGACGCGATAGCGCTTGCCATCGAGCGGCCCGACCGCCACGACGCCTGCCATGTTGGAGACCAGTACCCGATCGCCCACCTTCGCGCGAGGAGTGGGCTCCTCGCACCAGGCGACAGGTCCGACGTCGATGACGACGGCGCGGGTTTCCAGCATGACGTTGCGCTCCTTGGTGGACTCGAGAATCAGGATCGTCTCCGACTTGGTCGCGGCCTCGTAGGGCTCAACCAAGATCGCGCGGCCGAGGGGCTTCAGGCCCGAAGTATTCAACTTGCTCATCGTTCAGTACCTCAATCAGGTTGTCGTAACTCAGGTCCCGAAGGCCCTGCATGGTTTGGCAGGCGGAGATTGCACTCGCGTCCATGAGGATATGCTCGTGCTTCGCCTTTTGGGCAATGTCTCCGCTCGCCCATTTTTCCATGAGTGCCCGGCGTTGCTTGTCCAGATACTCACGGAAGGCTCGCGTCACCGGGTGGAGAAGCCATTCCTGGAACTCATCCCGGTTGGGGTTGCTTTGCATTTTGCTCGATTTCCTTGGCTTTCAGGAGACGATCCGCGCGGGCGTGGAGGGCGTCGTCCTGTGTCTTCATGAGGCCGATCATCGCGTTGATTGTGCTCACGGTTTGCTGCGCACCCTCGTTGGCTGCATCGGCGCCAAGCTTCGCAGCCCGTGCCTGCAGTTCGAGGATTTGCGCCGCGAGGAACTCGCGCTGCGACATCAGCTCGATCATGAAGAGTTGTTGCTCCTGCTGGAGCTTGAGTTTCTCTGTTTCTGCCTTGAGTTCGGCGACGGCGATCCTCGGGTCCTTCGTGGGAGGGGTTTTGTCTGACCCCACGAAGAGCCTGTCGATGCCGTCCACCTTCAGCGCACGCAGCCATTCCCGCTCGACTTCGTCGAGGTTGTAGCCACGCGTTGCCGCTGCCGCCTGCTTCACCAGCGTCATCTGCTGCACTCGCTGCCCATCCGAAGCGACGTTCGGGTCGGCAACCGGGCAGATGAGGTTTGGATCGGCCTGGAAGTCTTCGATGAGGGCCTTGTCCCCCGCGCCGCCGAAGTAGGTGACGGCGCCGAGGTAGAGCCCGTTGAGCTTGTAGCGGATCTTGAACTCCCGCTTCATCGAGCGCCACACGCGCTTGAAGAGCGAGTTGTAGATCTTCATGCCCTGCTCGACCATCTCCCGAGTGGTTTCGGCGGGAGTGTTCTGGCCGGGGTTCTCTCCCGCCAGCATGTCGGTCGAGCCGGAGATACGCTGCGTGTAGTTGATGAGGAGGGAGAGGAGCTGGAACAGCACCGCTGAGGGCTCGCGAACCGGGAAGGGGAACACGCCCTTCTGCAGGTCCTCGCCACTCGCGTCCACACGCTGGTAACCGAACGGGGAGAACTTGAAGTCGCCCGAGCGGATCTTGATTCCCTTCGCGAGGAAGCCGCCCGCCGCCACCTGCATGGTGCCTGCGTCCATCAGCTGGTTCACGATCGAGTTCACCGACTCGTTCAACGGCCCGAGCAGGATGCCGAAGCCGAGGTCGTAGACGGAGCCGTCCGGCGAGGGGATGAGGCCGTACTTGGTGAAGTACTCGCTCGCGTTGATGCGAATCACGCGGCTTCGCGCGTCACGCTCGACGTCCTCGGAACGCTCCCATCGCGCCACCAGACGCACGAGGCACTTCGACCCTTCCTCGATTGTGGCGATGTAGGGCTCGGCGTAGCCATCACCGTCCAGGTCGATCCAGCAATGCTGCTCGAGGAAGCAGATCGGAGTCGCCTCGTCCGGGGCGCTGGGAGGAGTCTCGCCCCTCCGTACGTCACCCCGGACGTTTGTGTCAGGCACCTGCGGGCTGCGATACCAGCCTTCGTCGAGGATGTCCCGGAAGAGACCGGAGCGCACACGCTCGTACACCTCGTTGCGGGAGAGGTAAATGACGTGCGTCTTGCGTTGGCACGTCTCCACCGACTTGGCGAAGTAGTCCATCACCAGGTCGGTTGCTGAAACCATCTCGCTGGTAGGGCATCCGGCCGCAGGCGAGTAGGTCGTCTTCTTGAACGTGCATCCCATGATGGGGAGGTTCAAGAGCAGGCGATCGTGTTGCTCTTCCCAGGCCTCGTCGGCCTCGAGCACTTGGTAGGAGAGGAAGCGACCGACGCGGTGCGCACGCTGGTTGAGGGCGCCATCCTCATCGGCACCAGTCACGCGCATACGGACGACCTCGGTGCCGCTCACCGTGGCGGGATAGGCCCGGGCGTGGAACTGCAGCGCCGCGATCGTGACGAGCGGGAAGGCGACGTTCGCTGCGCCCTGCCAGGGGAAGGTCTTCGTCTTTTGCAGCTGGAGGGCGAGGTCCATCGCCGCCTGCATGCGCTTCTCCCAGCCAGCCCGCGACTGCTTGTCCGCGTCGTAGCCTTCCCAGACCCAGCCACCCAGCGCGGTAAGGTCTTCCCGCACAAAGCGATCCGTGAGGTCCGCCGCTTTCGCAACGGCCTCGGTGAGGGTGAGACGGCCTTGAAGTGTCAGCATGGGTTCAGTATCCCGTGACGGCATTGCGGCCGCTGGTGTTGCGCGGATCGTTGATCAGCATGTCGAGCTCATCTTCCTCGAGCAGGTCGTCGGACTCCACCTCGGCAAGGGCTTCGAAGCCGAGCGCAAGCAGCGCGGCCGAATCGAACTGGTCGTCAAGGGTTGCCTCAGAGTAGCCGGTGAAGCGGAGCATTTCATCCTGCATGCTCGGGAACCACTCGGCCTCGGTGTCCCAGCGCGTTCCGCCCGAGCGCATGCGCATCTGGAGGGCGCGTCCGCGCGACGCCTTGTCTTTGATAGAGAGGCGCGCGACGATGTTGATCCACTTGTTGCGGCGGAGCATCTCCTTCTCGAGGGTCGGCTTGAGCGCCTTCCAGATCTGGCCGTCTTCCACCCAGAAGATGTCGGGGTGGTGGTTCGCCTGGAGGGCGAACATCTCATCGCAGATCTGGAGGGCGTCCCACCGCCCGACGCGCTGGTCGATGAAGTGGAGGAGGTTCTCGTCGCACTTCCCGCCGATGGTGAGGGAGGTGCGGTTCGCCTTGTCGGCCTTCGAGATGGCGAAGTCGGCCGCGGCGCAGACGATCTTGCGCTTGTGCCGATCGAACTCCTGCATCGGGATGAACCAATCCCGCATGAGATAGGCGTCGCTGTTGTCGAGGGGATCGTTGAGGTACTCCTGCGAGTAGCCCGGCGCGTCGCCCTGGTTGATGTACCCTTGCCGGATGGAGCGGAGCCGCGCCTCGGGGAACTGCTCGGGCCAGAGGATGTTCGTGAAGTCGTCGAAGCCCTCGTGGGCCTTGAAGAACAGCTTGCCCCACTCCGAGTCCTTCTGCAGGCGGGCGAGAAGCGAGTCCTCGTGCAGAATGGTGCCGTGAAGACGGATCTTTCCGCCGCGCCGGAGGCAAGGAAGGAGGGCGCGGAACACCCAGCGGCGGAACTTCACACGCCGATCGCGCGACTCGACTTGTTCGTCCTCTTCCAGGTCATCCCCGACGATCAGTCCGGGGCGGCGACCCTTCCACTTCAGGCCGCGCATCTTCTGCCCGGAACCCTTCGCCAGGACGCGGAACTCGTAGCCGTCGGAGAACTTCACGACGATCTCGGTCTTCGCGTCGATAGGCATCCCGATGATGCCGAATTCTTGGATGACTTCGTCGTTTTCCCGCAGGACCTTCGCGATGTCTGCGAGGTGGTCCTTGGCGAGGTCCTCCGTCGCCGAGACCACGATCGCGAACATCTCCACGCGGAAGAGGAGCGCCGTAAGGAGGTAGTTGTGCGTGAAGGCGGTCGACTTCGCGTGCTCACGCGGGGCAACGATCGTGGCCTTCTGGACGTCGGAGCAATACAGCTCCCACCCTTCCCGGTGAAAGTTCGGGGTCGGCTGAGGGTTGTCGTACATCGGGGAGAAGAATACCCCCGCCGTCGCCTCGACAAGTTCTGCGGTGAAGGGGATGCTCACAGGAGCCTCCACTTCTCGGGCGCGAGTGCGTTCCATGCCTTGAGGACGTAGGGGAACATTCCCAGCGGCCCGAGGATGAGCGCCGACAGCAGGATTGCGATGAGGAAGCTCTTGAAGAACTTCCAGCCGATGAGCAGCTGACTCCACACCGCGTCGAGAAAGGAGCGGCGGGCGCCCCGCTGGGCCGAGGCCGCTACTCTCGAGACAAACTTGTCGATGAGCGACTGGTCTTCTGCCTCGAGCGCCTCCTTGATCGCCGCCGCCTGTGCTTTCACCAGGTCATCCGCCAGCGTCGAAAGCCGCCGATCAAGCTTGTGCATGATGGCGGTGTGCTCGGCGCTTTGGGCTGCAAGCATTTCGGCGATGTTTTCGAGAAGATCGAGTCGTTGCTCGGTGAGAGAGGGGTCGTGGTCCGCGGCTCGGCGGCGCGGAGTCATTTCGCGAGTCGCCATCACGGTCAACGTACACTTCGATCAGGTTGGATTTCGAAGGCTCCGATGGTCGGCGGATTCCAACGAGTAAAGCCATCGCAATCAGTTGTATACGCTAAATGAGTTCCAGCTCGGCGCAGTGGTGAGTTTTGCGCTGGGCGCCAGTGAATGGAAAGGTTTGGCTTTTGCGTTTGCGTGTTGACGCCGAAAGTGTGGTTGACGTTGGCGCCGAAGTTGTAGAAGTTGTTGTAGTCTTCTGTACCTGACCACACAGCTCCAGTATTGTTGACACCTTGAACACCACTTGTGGCTGCGACAAAAACGTTGTTGCGGCAGTGGGTGCCTGTTTTGTTTGTGTCCTGCTGCCCGTGGTAGATGGCACTGACGGAACAGTTTGCGAACGTATTGCCGTAGACGTTTGCCGATTGGGTCGAGCCTGTAGGACAGAAGAAACCCAGACCGATGCGGCAGTTTTCGATCAGATTGCCGTACACCTCCGCGCCGGTCGAAGAAATGACATAGATGCCCATGCCACTTCCATAAACGCTTCCGTTGGAACGCAAATTCTTCAGCACATTCCAGCGGACTACGCAGTTATAGCTGCTCAAATCGAGCAGAACACCATTGCCGTCGAAACCGTTGCTCCACACGTCGTCGCAGTAGTTGAACTGGACCACGTAGGTGCCCTGCAGCAGATCGATGAAGCCGCCCGCCCCCTGGATCTCGTAGCCCTCGTTCCACTCCACCAAGTTTGGGCCGAAGCCGGGCGTGAGCGAGGGGCCGAACTGGTACAGGAAGATCATGCCGCCGAAAGCACCGGCATAGGACAGGCGCCGCGCGACGTTGCCGCGGACGATGATACCGGTGTCGCGGCCGGGCACAGCCAGCGCACCACCACCGCCGCCGCCGACCTCGATAGCAAGGCCCACGCAATCTGTGAAGGTGTTGCCGATGACTTTGATGTCGGCCAGTTTGGTGCCGGCGTTCACGTCTGGGTTGTAGAGCAACCGAATAACGGCCCGGGAGGTGACAACGCCGACAAACTTGTTGTTGGAAATCGTCAACCGGCTGATGGTGCCAAGGTCACCCGTCGTGCTCAGCCACCAGCGGATAGCAGACCCAGCGGACGGCTTGCCTGTGAAAGTGTTGCCGTCGATCAAGATGTCACTGTAGTTCAGGCCTGTCACGTCGCGCAGGCCGAGGATGTTGCTGGTACTGCCGGCACCACACACCAGGTTGTTGTTGACGATGGCAACGTTCTGCAAGTTGGCCGCGTTCAGCAATATGGCCTGCGCGGTACCAGACGTGATTGTCAGGCCGCGGATCTCGGTATGATTCACGTCGATCGTCAGGCCGAGTGCGGTAAATGTGATGGATCCAGGATCGGCGTTGTAGCTTTCAAGAACCACACGCGCGTTTACTGTGCCACCATGCGCGCTGGTGGCACGGCTGCTGGTGTAAACATGCGCGCCGCAGATCCGCAATCGATCTCCGGCGGCAAGCGATGCCCACACGATCTCCGACCATGTGCCCCAGGCTGTATCGTAGCTGGTGCCGTTACGCGTTCCGCTGTGCGAGGTGCTCGGACGAACGTACCAAAGTGTCATGATCAGGGCCAGGTAGGTGTCGGTGGCTCGTCGAGCCAGTGCTCAACCAGTGCTTTGTGAAAGGTGATCGAGGCGCCGTCGGGCGCTTGCACGCTTGAATACCTGTAGCGGTAGATACCCCACATGGCTTGCCAGCCGCCGCTCGCGCTGCCGGGGTAAACGTAGTTCGCCGACGGCGGGTAGATGGTGTGCGTGGCGTTTTCGTCTGTCAAGCCATTTACGCTGGGGACGAGGCTTGTATCCTGCCACAGACGGATGGAGGGGGCGCCGCCAGTAGACCTGTCGAGCCAGTCGAGACGTACGTCCAGGCAAATGTTGTATCGTGTGGCGAGCTTGACACCCTTCACACGATACAGCACTGTTTGGCTGGAGACATTGTCAGTTCTGATTGGCAACACGAGGTCACGGAGATTCGTATCGCCGTCGCTGTTGTCGTAGATGTCGAGCGTGAGCGGCGGAAAACTGGCCGAGCCGTCCTTGATCTGGAGGATCAGCGTTGAGTTGAGGTTGAAAACCCACTTCGGCCACGGCATATTTGCGTCGCCGAGCTGGAATCCCATGTAGATTCGCATCCAGCCGCAGCGCGCTGGCAGGTAACTTGTGTAGAGCTGCACCCGAGGGTTGCTGCTGACAAGCGCATCGTCTTGATTGTGCGACATGCGCAGCGTGCCTGCCGCTTTGTCGAATTGAAAGCGCCCGTTGTCGGCTGTTGCGTTGCCTGTGGCGGCGTCGACGCTAACCAGCGTGTGGGCAGAGCCTCCGGGCTCCTGCGCGGCGTAGTTCGCTGTGACCGAGGTGCTGGCTGGCGACTCGCTCGGGCCGGTCCCCCACTGCAAAGAACTCGCCATTGCGGTGCTGTTGCGCATCAGGCCAATCGCGCCAGGCCCCGCGAAGTGATGCCACCGCACTTTCCCCGCCACCCCAGCGAGAAACGTACTCGCAGAGTTCGAGTTTTGCGTGCGGAAGCCCGCTTCGTTGAGGGCAAAGATCCCAGGCATCAAGCCGCCAGTACGAGGTAGGTGCCAGTCGTGACGGCGACGTGCAGGCCGATGGAAGTGATGATGCCTACACCAGGCACCGCGTTGGAGGCTGCCGCGGCTCCGAGGAAGCAAAACTCCCCCGCCGCCATGGCGCGCGCGTTGATGAAGGCCGTACCCGCAGCGGTCGTGTTGTCGTAGACGGATAGGGTTCCTGCTGTGAGGCAAAATACACCGCCATAGATCGCTGGCGTCGATTTCACTGTCGCCGAGGCAAGTACCGCCGTGTAGGGCAGAATCATGCCCGCGCCTAAGCGATTGAACTGTGGGAATTCGCCCGCGAGAAGCGACTTGAGATAGACCCACGGCGCCCCGTCCTGGCCCTGCAGGTCGAGTGGGTGTTTGCCGGTTTTCTCGGCGTCGTAGACCAGCGTCATGATCAGCCGATCCGGTACCAGGTCGCGGTCGAAAGGACGTACTTGTAGCGCACGCGATCGCCGGCGGCGGCCAAAGTGGTCACGGCGTTCGAGATCGTGCTGCCGTTGCCTGTGAGGGTGAGGGCGGTGATGATCTGCGTCGAGGCGATCAGGAGCTCCTGACCGTCCACCAGCGAGGTCGAGGCCGGGAAGGTGACGGCGCCTGCGGCGAGGGTGCCGGCCGGCGTCAGGATCAGGTTTCGGGTGCCGTTCGCCACTGTGATGGCGAAGCCGGTGAGGGGCGTCTGCACCGAGGTGGTGTCGTCGGCCTTGACGTAGTTGTCCCAGCCCGCGGGGGTCTGAGTGAACATCCCGAGGGACTTGCCGGCTGCGTCGAACGCTTCGACAACGGCGCGGACTTCGGTGGGGCGATTGGCGAGACGGGGCATCAGCGTACTCCAGAAGGAAGGGGACGGGAGGCTACGTCAACGACGTCAGCCGGAGGAATGTGGGCGCGGGGACCGAGGAAGCCGACCAGGCGGGCTGCGAGCGAGTCCAGTCGATCCGCTGGCGGGGCGGTGGGGGCACTTGGCTTCGACGAGAATCCACCCACCGAGAGGGCCTTCGCCCCGAGTTCCGCGGCCTTGAGCGCGAGACTTTCCGACACCATTGAGGCGGGGAGGGCGAGCTTCTCTTGCAGCACTTCGAGGGACCGCAGCGCCACCGCTTCGAAGTGGTCCTCCAGCCGCGCCATGATCGCGGGATCGACCAGCTCGAGGCGACGCTCGGCGAGCTTCTCGCGGAAGATGTCGCTCGTCATGAGGCGGCGGACGGTGACGGGGTGCAGGCCGAATTGTGCCGCTACCACAGGCAGCTTCGCGGTCGGATTCGCCACGATGAAGTCGATCAGGGCCTCGTGCGTGTAGCGCACTCGGTTGATGATGTCGCCCCGGAGCTTCTCGCCCTGGTTGCCATTGAAGCGGTCTCCCCCGCCCGTGGCTGCGAGCTTCGCCAGTTCCGCGTCGATGTCGATCGCGGCTTCGCCTCCCGCGATCGCGGGGGAGGTGGCGTCGGAAGTCGGTGGCGGGGTGGTCATGCGCGCAGCTTAATGGGTTCGGGGGTGGGATGCAAGTGGGGGCGTGCGCTGCGTTGGGCATGCATGCAACTATATGGGAATTCTTGCATGCAACTCTCAAACTGGCCGCAAAATAGAATGCGGCCCCATCACAATTTCTAAGCGGACGGATTTGCCCCCACCCCCCTCGATTCCTGGGACGCTGCAGGTACCCCCTGGGGTATCCAGCGCCATGCATACCAGTGGGGGTATGTGAGCGGGTGGTATGCCCCTGGGGGTATCAGGGCGGCGCGGGGTTGGCATGAGACTTGCGACGCGCGCGTGCCTGCGCGGGCGGGCGCATCGCGCGCTCATGCTAGTCGGGAGCCATGCATGGATCGTGCCTGGAATGTAGGGGTTTGTCCCAATGAAATTGTTGTTGACATCCCGCTGGCATGGCCCATAATGGATACCAAGGCGAACGAATCGCCCCACCGACCCGGCGGACCCGGGACCACGCCCCCACGGGGGCACGAAAGGACAATCATGGCCAAGGCCAATGCGGTTATCACTCACAAGATCAACGCGGATGGGACGATCGAGTTCCGCGTGATCGGCGCGGAAACCTTCACGTTCAACCCCGCGAAGGCGAGCGGTCCGAACAACAAGCGCGCCGCGTTGCATGGGTGGATTCAACGGATCTCGGACCGGGGGGCGCTCGGGTTCAACAAGACCCTCAACCGGTACGCCACGGCGGCGGAAAAGGCGGCCCGGATGAAGGCCTACGTGGAGTTCATCGAGGCGGGTGGGGTGGAGTGGGACATGCGGGCCGTCAAGGTGGAGGCGGGACCGGACCAGACCATCATCCAGGGCTTGTGCGCCGTCTACGGGATCGAGATGGATGTCATGCTGGCCAAGCTCCCCGGTCAGGCTGCCGCCCGGGGTCAGTCGGTGAAGGAATATCTCGAGGCGTGCATGCTCGGGACGTCCCCGAAGGCGGATGCATTGCGTACCACGGTCGCGGGGATTCGGGCGTCCGAGGCGGGGATGAAGGCGGATGACGATCCCCTGGGGGACTTCGACGCGGCCGACGACGAGACCCCGGACGACGAGACCGACCCGGACCCGGACCCAGCTGAATGATCGGCCGACCCCGCGCCAGCGGGGTTGTCCCCAATGCGCCACGGGCTGGGGTATTGGGGGCAATCCGCCCGGATGAAAGGACGATTATGACCACCGACAATCCGCCCGCCCGATACTGGCTCGGCACACCCCCCACGCGCTGCGATGCCTGCGGCTTCACACTCGCCCGCGTATTCCTCGACGCCGCAACGCGGAGGGGGCGCTGGGGCATTCTGTGCCCCGGTTGCCATGCCGAGATCGGCCTGGGCGTCGGCACGGGACGCGGGCAGCGGTATGAGCGCCAGCCCGACGGCCGGTGGCTCAAAACGGCGGGCTGATTCGGGGGCGGGCGGCCAAGACGGCGCTCGTCGATACCACTACCACTACTACTACTACTACCACTACCACGGGGGGGGCGGG
>Ga0213919_1000354_pt1 | contig 21032 bp, 21 predicted proteins | sample McNCre317MG_FD_161056 | JGI IMG/M metagenome (GOLD analysis project Ga0213919, IMG submission 161056) | Freshwater microbial communities from McNutts Creek, Athens, Georgia, United States - 3-17 MG | ecosystem: Environmental > Aquatic > Freshwater > Creek | place: USA: Georgia | collected... | reverse complement strand
CGCGCGCGCTTCCCCGCGGACGGCCTGGCGCCCTCCTCGGGGGGTACGTTGGTGGTGCTGCGTTCGTCAGCCAAGGCGCGCTCCGGCGAGGATCTCGAGACACAAGGCCTCGAAGGGCAGCCCTGCCACCCGTGCCGACATGGGCACCAGCGAGTGGTTGGTCATGCCCGGCGCGGTGTTGATCTCGAGCAGCGTGAAGCTGCCGTCGTCCCGGAGGATCAGATCCGCGCGGCCCCAGCCGCGGCAGCCGAGCACCTTCGCGCAACGCACGATGGCCGCCTGGATGTCACGCTCGAGGGCTTCCGGCAGGCCGCTCGGACAGAAGTACTGGGTGTCGTCGGTGAAATACTTGTTCTGGTAATCGTAGTTGCCGCCCGGCGCAAGGATGCGCACCAGCGGCAGCGCCCGCTCGCCAAGGAAGGGCGCGGTGAGCTCCTGGCCGGTCACGAACTCTTCGGCCAGCACCAGCGAATCGTACTGCGCAGCCAGTTCCCAGGCCGCCTTCAACTGGCCCGCCTCGGTGACTTTGGTGGCGCCCATGCTCGAGCCTTCATGCACCGGCTTCACGAAGATGGGCAGGCCCAGATCGGCCACCACCGCCGCCCAGTCGGTTTCGGCGTCGAGGATGGCGAAGCGTGGCGTCGGCAGACCGGAGGCCAGCCACACCAGCTTGGTCCGCCATTTGTCCATCGCGATCGCCGAGGCCATCACCCCGCTGCCGGTGTAGGGAATGCCCATCAGTTCCAGCGCGCCCTGCACCGTGCCATCCTCGCCGCCACGCCCATGCAGGACGATGAAGGCGCGGTCGAAACCTTCTTCCTTCAGGATGTGCAGATCCCGCTCCGCAGGATCGAAGGCGTGCGCATCCACGCCGGCGCCCTGCAGCGCCGCCAGCACCGCGCGGCCCGACATCAGCGAAATTTCGCGCTCGGCCGATGTTCCGCCCAGCAGGACCGCCACTTTTCCAAATTTGCCGCTCACCCCGATCCCCACTTCTCAAACCTCGCCATTCACCAATTTGCCCGGCACACCGCCGATACTGCCGGCGCCCATGGTGATCACCACGTCGCCATCCTGCGCCGAGGACAGGATCGCCCCCGGCATGTCCTCGATGTTCTCGACGAACACCGGCTCGATCTTGCCGGCCACGCGCAGCGCCCGTGCCAGCGAACGCCCGTCCGCGGCGACAATGGGCGCCTCACCGGCGGCGTACACCTCGCCCAGCAGCAGCGCATCGACGGTTGACAAGACCTTCACGAAATCCTCGAAACAGTCCCGCGTGCGGGTATAGCGATGCGGCTGGAAGGCCAGCACCAGGCGCTTGTCTGGGAAGGCGCCGCGGGCCGCGGCGATGGTCGCCGCCATCTCGACCGGATGATGTCCGTAGTCGTCGATGACGGTGGCTGTCCCACCGCCGGGCAGCGCGACCTCCCCGTAACGCTGGAAACGCCGGCCGACCCCTTTGAAGCCGGCGAGCGCCTTGACGATCGCCTCGTCGGACACACCGACCTCGGTCGCCACTGCGATCGCCGCCAGTGCGTTGAGCACGTTGTGGCGGCCGGGCAGGTTCAGCACGACGGCGAGCCGGCTGGTCGTGCCGTTGACGCGCACCACGTCGAAGGCCATGCGCCCCTCCTCGGCACGGATGTTCTCGGCGCGCACATTGGCCGACTCGGAGAAACCGTAGCGGACGATCTGCTTGGACACCAACGGCATGATCGACCGCACATGCTTGTCGTCGTCGCAGAGCACGGCAACGCCGTAGAAAGGCAGGTGCTGCAGGAAATCGACGAAGGACTGCTTGAGCCGCGCGAAGTCGTGGCCGTAGGTCTCCATATGGTCGGCGTCGATGTTGGTGACCACCGAGATGACCGGCGTCAGCAGCAGGAAGGACGCGTCGGACTCGTCGGCCTCGGCGACCAGGAAATCGCCCTTGCCGAGGCGGGCATTGGCGCCGACCGCGTTGAGCTTGCCGCCGACCACGAAGGTCGGGTCCAGCCCGCCAACGGCGAGGATGCTGGCGACCAGCGAGGTCGTGGTGGTCTTGCCATGAGTGCCGGCGATCGCGATACCCTGCTTGAGGCGCATCAGTTCGGCCAGCATCTGGGCTCGCGGCACCACCGGGATGTGACGGGCACGAGCGGCGATGACCTCCGGGTTGTCGCCCCTGACCGCGGTGGAGGTGACCACCGCATCGGCGTCGGCGACGTTTTCGGTGGCGTGGCCGAGGACCACCCGGGCGCCCAGCGCCGTCAGGCGACGCGTGGCCGCATTGTCACCCAGGTCCGAACCGCTGACCTTGTAGCCCAAATTGACCAGCACCTCGGCAATGCCGCTCATGCCGGCGCCGCCGATGCCGACGAAGTGGATGCTCTTGACTTTGTGTTTCACGTCGTTTCCTTTAAGCAGCGAGGCCGGCACAGACGTCGGCGACGCGGACCGTGGCATCCGGTTTGGCACAGGCGCGGGCCCGGGTCGCCATGACCAGCAGGCGCTCGCGATTGATTTCCCGCAGCAGCGCGGCGAGACGCTGCGGCGGGAGTTCGGTTTGCGGCAGCAGCACCGCCGCGCCGGCATCGGCGAGGAAACGGGCGTTGCCGGTCTGGTGGTCATCGACCGCGTAGGGAAAGGGCACCAGCACGCTGGCGACGCCGGCGGCGGCCAATTCGGCGACGGTCAGGGCGCCGGCACGGCAGATCACCAGATCGGCACCGGCGTAGCGCTCAGCCATGTCGTCGATGAAGGGCAGCAGTTCGCCGTCGACACCGGCGGCCTGGTAGGCGCTACGCAGCGCATCGATCTGCTTCGTGCCGGCCTGGTGGGTGACCTGCGGGCGCTCGGCCGGCGCCATCAGGGCCAGCGCCTTCGGCATCGCCTCGTTGAGCGCCGCGGCACCGAGGCTGCCGCCGACCACCAGCACCCTGAGCGGCCCCGAGCGGCCGGCAAAACGTTCGGCGGGAGGGGCCACCGCGGTAATGTCGGCACGCACCGGATTGCCGGCCCATTCACCCTTCTTCAGCACATTCGGAAAACCCGTGACGACCCGGTCGGCGACACCGGCGAGCACCCGATTGGCAAGGCCGGCGACCGAGTTCTGTTCATGCACGACGACCGGCCGGCCGAGCAGCGCCGCCATCATGCCGCCCGGGAAGGTCACGTAACCGCCCATGCCGAGCACCACGTCCGGCTTCACGCGGCGGATCTGGCCCAGCGCCTGCGCGAAACCGCGCAACAGGTTGACGGGCAGCAGCAGCTTGCGCAGCAGCCCCTTGCCACGCAGGGCGGTGAAGCGCACCCACGCCATCTCATAGCCGCTGGCCGGCACGATGCGAGCCTCCATGCCGTCCGGGTTGCCCATCCATACCACCTTCCAGCCCCGCGCGCGCAGCGCATCGGCGACCGCGAGGCCGGGATAGATGTGGCCGCCGGTGCCACCGGCCATGACCATCAGGGTCGGCATCAGGCCTTGCCCCCCCGCATGATCTGTCGATTCTCCCAGTCGATGCGCAGCAGAATCGCCAGCGCCAGGCAGTTGGCGAGGATGCCGGATCCGCCGAAGCTCATCAGCGGCAGGGTCAGGCCCTTGGTCGGCAGCAGGCCCATGTTGACGCCCATGTTGATGAAGGACTGCACCCCGATCCAGATACCGATGCCCTGAGCGACCAGCGCCGCATAGGTGCGCTCCAGCGCGACGGCCTGCTTGCCGATCGCGAAGGCGCGCTGGACCAGGATCGCGAACAGCACCACGACCGCGAACACGCCGGCGAAGCCGAGTTCCTCGGCGATCACCGCCAGCAGGAAATCGGTATGGGCTTCCGGCAGGTAGAACAGCTTCTCGATGCTCCCCCCCAGGCCGACACCGAACCATTCGCCGCGTCCGAAGGCGATCAGCGCATGGGAAAGCTGATAGCCCTTGCCATAGGCATCCTTCCACGGGTCCATGAAACCGAGGATGCGCTGGCGGCGGTATTCCGAGAAAGTGATCAGCAGCACGAAGCCGATCGCCGCAACGATGGCCAGCAGCACGAACAACCGCACATTGATGCCACCGAGAAAAAGTACGCCAAAGGCGATCGCAGTGATGACGACGAAGGCACCGAAATCCGGCTCCTTCAGCAGCAGGAAGCCGACAAACAAGATCACGCCGGCCATCGGCGCGAAACCCTGCTTGAAGCTGCCCATCAGCGGCAGCTTGCGCGTCGTGTAGTCGGCGGCATAGAGCGCGGCGAAGAGCTTCATCAGCTCGGAGGGCTGCAGGTTGACGATCCCCAGCGGCAGCCAGCGGCGCGCACCATTCACATCCCGCCCGACGTGGGGAATCAGCACGATCAGCAGCAGCACGACACCGGCGATGAACAGCCACGGGGCCATCTCCTGCCAGGCGCGCATCGGAATCTGGAAGGCCATCACCCCGACGATCACCCCGATGGCCAGGAACACCGCATGACGCACCAGGAAATAGGCCGGCTGATGGCCGAAGATGCGGCTCCCCTCGGCGGTCGCGATGGATGCCGAGAAGACCATGACCAGACCGAGCAGCAGCAGCGCGGCGGCCGACCAGATCAGCCACGGGTCGAGCTCCCGCGGCTGGCCGAGGGGCTGCATCAGGCGGCTGACCGCCCGGTTGGTGACCGGCGCGGCGGCGTCTTCGACGTGACGGGACAGAAAACCCGAGATGCTGGCGGCGAGTTTCATGCGGGACTGACTCCGGGCAAGCGCTTCACCGCGTCGATGAAAACCTGGGCGCGGTGCGCATAGTTGCGGAACATGTCTAGGCTGGCGCAGGCCGGCGACAGCAGCACCACGTCGCCGGCTTCGGCGCGGGCGTTGGCTTCGAGCACCGCGGCGTCCATGTCGGCAGCCGGAACCAGGGGCACACCACAGCCGGCCACGGCCGCTTCGATGGTCTTCGCGTCGCGACCGATCAGCACGACAGCCCGAGCGTGGTGGGCGAAGGCCTCCTTCAGCGGCGAGAAATCCTGACCCTTGCCATCGCCGCCGGCGATCAGCACCACCTTGCGGCGCAGGCCTTCGAGCGCCGCAACGGTGGCACCTACGTTGGTGCCCTTCGAGTCGTCGTAATACACGACGCCATCGCTCCGCTCGGCAACCTTCTCAACCCGGTGCGGCAGGCCGCGGAAGGCTTTCAGCGCCGCAAGCAGCGGTGCGCGGGGCAGGCCGGCGGCCTCGCAGAGGGCCAGTGCAGCCAGCGCATTGGCGACGTTGTGGCTGCCGGCAAGCGGCATCTCGGCACGGCGCAGCAGCCTGTCGGCACCGCGCGCCAGCCATTCCCCGTCGTTACCGCGGACCACGCCAAAATCGTCGGAGCCCGCCGGGGCATCCACGCCAAAGGTGTAAATGCGCCGGCCCGGGCGTGCCATCGCGGCGACACGCACATCCTGCCGGTTCAGCACCTGGACGCCATCGCCCTGGAAGACCTCGGCCTTCGCCGCGGCGTAGTCGTCGAGGCCCGCATAGCGATCCAGATGATCGTCCGTGACGTTGAGGACCGTGGCCGACACCGCCTCGAGGACGGGCCGTGTCTCGAGCTGGAAGCTGGACAGTTCCAGCACCCAGACCTGCGGCAGCGCGGCGCCGGCATCGAGCCGAGCCATCAGCACATCCAGCGTGGCCGGGCTGATGTTGCCGGCGACGACACCGTCCAGCCCCGCCGCGCACACCATCTCGCCGGCCAGCGTGGTGGTGGTGGTCTTGCCGTTGGTGCCGGTGATCGCGATGACTTGGGTCTGCTCGCGCACGCCGAGGCTGCGCAAGGCTTCGACGAAGATCTCCATCTCGCCGGTGACCGGGATGCCACGCGCCCGCGCCGCCTGCATCAGCGGCTGGCGCGGATCGAGGCCGGGGCTGATGGCAATCCGCCCGACGCCATCGAGCAGCGCATCCGTGAAGGGACCGGTCACGATCTCGGCGGCCGGCGCCAGCTCGCGCAGACGGTCGATGCCCGGCGGCGTCTCGCGGGAGTCGGCAACCCGCAAGGGCACACCCTGACGCGCCAGCCAGCGGGCCATCGCCAGGCCGGATTCACCGAGGCCCAGGACAAGGGTCAGTTCGTTTGTCATCCTGGTCTACCGGAGCTTGAGGGTGGACAGACCGAACAGCACGAGCATGATCGTGATGATCCAGAAACGCACGACGACCTGGGTTTCCTTCCACCCCCCCAGTTCGTAGTGGTGGTGCAGCGGCGCCATCCGGAAGATGCGCTTGCCACCGGTGTACTTGAAATACATCACCTGCACCATCACCGACAGCGCCTCGGCGACGAACAGACCGCCCATGATGAACAGCACGATCTCCTGGCGGACGATCACCGCGATGGTGCCCATCGCCGCACCGAGGGCCAGCGCACCGACGTCGCCCATGAACACCTCCGCCGGGTAGGCGTTGAACCACAGGAAGCCGAGGCCGGCCCCCGCTATCGCGCCGCAGATCACCGCCAGTTCACCGGCGCCGGGGATGTAGGGCACCCCCAGATACTTCGAGAAACCCATATGCCCGGCAACGTAGGCGAAGATCGCCAGCGCCGAGCTGACCAGCACGGTGGGCATGATCGCCAGGCCGTCGAGGCCATCGGTGAGGTTCACCGAGTGGCTCGTCCCGTTGATCACGAAATAGGTCAGCACGATGAAGCCGACGACACCCAGCGGATAGGCCACCGCCTTAAAGAAGGGCACGATCAGCTCGAGCTGGGCGGGAATCGTCGCGGTGAGGCCAAGGAAGGCCGCCGCCGCCAGCGCGATCGCGGAGGTCCAGAAATATTTCCAGCGGCTCGCCAGCCCCTTCGGATCCCGATAGACGACCTTGCGCCAGTCATCCACCCAGCCAACCGCACCAAAGCCGAGGGTCACCAGCAAAACCACCCACACATACTTGTTGCGCAGGTCGCCCCACAGCAGCGTGGTGACCGAGATCGAGATCAGGATCAGCGCGCCGCCCATGGTCGGCGTGCCGGCCTTGGTCAGGTGGGATTTCGGGCCGTCGTCGCGGACGGCCTGACCGATCTTCTTGGCCGCCAGCCAGCGGATCACCGGCGGGCCGAAAACCAGCGACAGCACCAGCGCGGTGCCGGCAGCCAGCATCGTGCGCAGCGTGATGTAGCCGAACACGTTGAAAAAGCGGGCGTCCTTGCCAAGCCACAAGGCCAGCTCAAGCAGCATGGCATTCCCCCGAAAGCGTTGCGGAAGACACTGCACCCATACCCGTACTACGCAAGATCATTTCATGCCTTCTCTGCGATGGCGTCCACGACTCGTTCCATTTTCATGAAACGCGAACCCTTGACGAGCACCACCGTGTTCTCGTTGAGTTCACCCTTCACCGCCTCGACGAGGTCGTCGAGCTTCGTGAAGTGGTGACCACCCTCTCCGAAGTTGCGCGCCGCAACCTCGCTCATCTCTCCCAGCGCAAAGAGGAAATCGACGCCTTCGCTCTTCGCGTAGCCGCCGATCTCGTCGTGGTACTGGAAACTCTGTTCGCCGATCTCGCCCATGTCGCCGATCACGAGGATCTTGCGACCGGGCGTGGCCGCCAACACCGCGATGCCGGCGCGCATCGAATCGGGGTTGGCGTTATAGCTGTCGTCGATGACGACCGCCGAATTCAGGCCGCGACGCAGTTGCAGTCGTCCCGGCGTGCCCTGATAGCCACCGAGGCCCTCGGCCACCGCGGCGAGGGACGCCCCCGCCGCGAGGCAGGCCGCCGCCGCCGCCAGCGCGTTGCGCACGTTGTGCTGCCCCGGCACCTGCAGCAGGAATCGCGTCTCGCCCTGCGGGGCGAGGAGCACCATGTCGGTGGCAAAACCGTGGGTACTGCAGCGGGCCGTGACATCCGCCCCGGCCGTCAGCCCGAAACTGAGCACGCGACGTCCGGTATTGCGGGCCCTCCAGTAACCGACGAAGGCTTCGTCGGCGTTCACGACGGCCACCCCGTCCTCGGCCAGCCCCTCGTAGATCGCTCCCTTCTCGCGGGCGACCTCGTTGATGCTGCCCATGCCCTGCAGATGGGCGCGCTGGGCGTTGTTCACCAGGGCCACCGTCGGCCGCGCGAGGCGCGTGAGATAGCCGATCTCGCCGGGATGATTCATGCCCATCTCGATCACCGCGGCGCGGTGATTGCCCGACATGCGCAGCAGCATCAAGGGCAGACCGATGTCGTTGTTCAGGTTGCCCACGGTGGCCAGCACCGCGAGCTCGGGATCGAAGCCGTCGAGTCGGGCCTGGGCGCGCAGGATCGCCGCACACATTTCCTTGACGGAGGTCTTGCCGTTGCTGCCGGTCACGCCGATCAGCGGCAGTTCAAAGCGCGAACGCCAGCCTGCGGCAAGCCGGCCAAGGCCGATTCGGGTGTCCTCGACGACGAGCAGCGGCAGCGACGCCGGATTGGACGCCGCCCAGGCCCGGTCCACCATTGCGGCGACGGCCCCCTGGGCGGCGACCGCGGCGATGAATTGGTGTCCGTCGAAACGGTCGCCGCGCAGCGCGACGAACAGTTGACCGGACTGGATCGCCCGCGAATCGGTGCTCACGGACAGGAAGGAAACGTTCCCCCCGACCGCGGTGCCATCGGTCGCCAGTGCGGCCTCCTGGAGATCCATCATCACAGCTCCTCCCCCCGCGCGTCATTCCAGGCCTCGAGGGCCAGGCGCGTCTGCTCCACGTCGGAGAAAGGGTGGCGCACCCCCATAACCTCCTGGTAGGGCTCGTGCCCCTTGCCGGCGACGACGATCACGTCGTCGGCGGCCGCGGCGAGAATCGCGCTGCGGATCGCATCGGCGCGGTCGGGAACAATCTCCACGCCGGCCGCGGCGCCCGCCGCAATGTCGCGCAGGATCGCCAGCGGGTCTTCGCTGCGCGGGTTGTCGCTGGTCAACACGACCTTGTCGGCGAGCCGGCTGACGACCTCGCCCATCATCGGACGCTTGCCGGGGTCGCGCTCGCCGCCGCAACCGAAGACACACACGAGACGCCCCTTGCGCGCTTTGACGGTGGCACGCACTGCGCTCAGCACCTGCTCGAGGGCGTGGGGCGAGTGGGCGTAATCCACCACCACCAGCGGATCGCCGATACCGCCGAGGGTCTGCATGCGCCCGACCGGCGGGGTCAGATCCTCGGCGACCGTGGCCGCCTCCTCGAGGGAGACGCCGGATGCCATCAGGGTGCCAATGACCGCCAGAAGGTTGGAGACATTGAACTGCCCGATGAGCTTGGGGCACAGGTCGGCCGACTCGTTGCCGCAGCGCGCGGTGAAACGGATGCCGGCGGCAGTCGTCGTCAGGCGCTCGGCGACAATGACACGATTCACCGGTGCCGCCTCGGCACTGCTCTCGAAAAGGGTGTAGCCGATCACCTGCAGGCCGGAGCCGGCGAGACGACGGGCCTGCTCCACGCCGAACGGGTCGTCGAGATTCAGCACCGCCGCCTTCAGGCCTGGCATGTCGAACAGGCGGGCCTTCGCCTCCCCGTACTCCTGCATGCTGCCGTGGTAATCCAGGTGATCGCGGGTCAGGTGGGTCAGCACGGCCACATCGAAGGACAGGCCGTTCAGGCGCTCCTGGTCGAGGCCGATGGACGACACCTCCATCGCCGCCACCTCGGCCTTCGCGTCGCGGAAGCCGGCGAGGGTGCGGTGCAGAGTCAGGCTGTCCGGCGTGGTGTTCAGGCTCTCGACCAGCGCACCCGGAAAGCCGATGCCTAGGGTGCCGATCACCCCGCACTTGCGCCCCAGCGCGGTGAAGGCGCGGGACAGCCACTGGGTCACTGAAGTCTTGCCGTTGGTGCCGGTCACCCCGACCAGCCACAGGGAATCGGACGGATGTCCGTACACCTCGTGGGCAAGGTAACCGGACAGCGAGGCCAGTCCGTCCACGGGCAGATGGATGACCGGCAGGCTGGCGTCCCAGACATGACCGCTGCGCTCCCACAGCACTGCCGCGGCACCCGCATGGACCGCATCGACGATGAAGCGACGGCCGTCGACGCGATGCCCCGGGCAGGCCAGGAAGATATCGCCGGCCCGGACCTGGCGGGAGTCGAGGCACAGGCGGCCGACCGTGACGCCGGCCGCCGACAGCCGGGCGAGGATGTCGCGAGCACGCAGACAAGAACCGGCGCTCACATCGCCTCCCGGACGGGCGCAGGACCGGCGACGCCCTGGCGGGCCACCTGCAGGGGCTTGAGCGGCGCATCCGGCGCAACGCCGAGGGTACGCAGCGCGCCACCGGTGACCTGGGCAAACACCGGCGCGGCCACCGCACCGCCGTAGTGCTTGCCATTGGACGGCTCGTCGATCATCACCGCGACGATCAGGCGCGGATCGGAGATCGGCGCGATGCCGACGAAGGACGACACGTACCTGTTGGCGTAGCGGCCCCCGACCAGCTTCATCGTGGTACCGGTCTTGCCGCCGACCCGGTAGCCGGGCACGTTGGCCTGCTGGGCGGTGCCGCCGGGCTGAACCACCATCTCGAGCATCTGGCGCAGTTCGCGGGCAGTCTGCGGGGAGAACACGCGGGTGCCATGCACCGGCGGCGTATCGACGCGGGACAGGGATAGCGGCACGATGTCGCCATCCCGGGCGAAGACCTGATAGGCGTTGGCCATCTGCATCAGGCTGACCGAAATGCCGTGGCCGTAGGACATCGTCGCCTGCTCGATCGGCCGCCAGCTGCTGGCCGGGCGCAGACGGCCGCCGACCTCGCCGGGAAAGCCGAGCTTGAGCGGCGCCCCGAAACCCAGATCGTCAAACATCTTCCACATGGTTTCCGACGGGAAGCTCAGTGCCATCTTTGCCGCACCGATGTTGGACGATTTCTGGATCACCTGGGCCACGGTCAGCGCGCCGTGGGGGTGGGCATCGGAGATCGTCGCCGAGCCGATGGACATGCGGCCTGGCGCGCAGTTGATCACCGTGCCCGCCGTCACCTTGCCCTTTTCGAGGGCCAGCGCCGCGATGAAGGGCTTCATCGTCGAGCCCGGCTCGAAGGTGTCGGTCAACGCGCGGTTGCGCAACTGGTCACCGGTGAGCTTGACGCGGTTGTTGGGGTTGTAGGTCGGGGCATTGGCCAGCGCGAGGATTTCGCCGCTCTTCGCATCGATCACCACCACGCCACCGGCCTTGGCCTTGTGCTCGACCATGGCCTGCTGGAGCGCCGCATGGGCGAGATACTGGATCTTGTTGTCGACGGACAGCGCCACTTCCTTGCCATCCTGCGGCGGACGAATCGACTGGACGTCCTCGATGACGTTGCCACGACGGTCCTTGACCACCCGACGCGATCCGGGCTTGCCGGCCAGCGCCGGCTCGAAGGCCAGTTCGATGCCTTCCTGACCCTTGTCGTCGACCCCGGTGAAACCCAGCACATGAGCCATCACGTCGCCACCGGGATAGAAGCGGCGGTACTCCCGCTGGTCGTGCACCCCCGGCAGCTTGAGGGCCGCGATACGATCGGCGAGCTCCGGCGAGACCTGGCGCTTGAGGAAGACGAAATCCTTGTCGACGGCGGCCAGCTTCTGGTTCAGCTCCTGCACCGGCATGTCGAGCAGCGTGGCCAGCTGTCGGGTCTGCGCGGGATCGAGGCGGGCATCGTCGGGAATCGCCCAGATCGACTTGACCGGCGACGACACGGCGAGCACATCACCCTGGCGATCGGTGATCTTGCCGCGGGTGGCCGGCACCTCCAGCACCCGGGCGTAGCGCGATTCACCCTTGGCCTGCAGGAACTGCTCATTGACGCCCTGCAGGTAGGCCGCCCGGCCGACCAGTGCCACGGAGCTGCCGAGCAGACACAGCAACACGAAGCGCGAACGCCACACCGGCAGATCCGGGCGCAGCAGGGGATTGTGGTTGAAGGTGACGCCCTTCTTGGCCTGTTTCATGGCCGCTCCTCGATGGCAACAATCTGCCCGGGCAAAGGCGGGCGCATCGCGAGTTTTTCGCGAGCGAGTTTTTCGATGCGGGCGTGGGCCGCCCAGGTGCTTTGCTCCAGCAGCAACTGCCCCCACTCGACTTCCAGTTGGCGGGAGCGCTGCTGTTCGCGCTCGACGGCGGCGTAAAGCTTGCGGGCCTGGTGCTGGGATGCCACGACACCAAGGCTGCTCGCCACCACCAGCATCACCAGGAATCCGGTCAGACGCGCCATCTCAGTCCTCCAGCCTTTCCGCAATCCGCATCACCGCGCTGCGCGAGCGGGGATTGGCGGCGACTTCCTCGTCCGACGGCCACACGGGCTTGCCGACCAGCGCCAGCTTGGGTTTGGGCAGGTCGGCCGCGCGCACCGGCAGACGCGCCGGAAGCTGCGGCGGCCGTGAGGCATCGCGCATGAAACGCTTGACGATGCGATCCTCAAGGGAGTGGAAACTGATGACCACCAGACGGCCTCCCGCCGCCAGTGCTGCCACGACCTGCGGCAGGACTAGCGACAGCTCCTCAAGCTCTTGATTGATGAAAATCCGTAAAGCCTGGAAGGTACGCGTCGCTGGGTGCTGACCCGGCTCGCGTGTGCGGACCGCTTTTTCCACGAGCGCGGCAAGCTGTCCAGTGGTTGCAACATGCCCCCCTGTCCGAGCAGCAACAAGCGCCTTTGCAATCTCATAAGCAAACCGTTCTTCACCGTATTCCCTCAGTACCCGGGTTATGTCGGCGACCGGCGCTTCCGCCAGCCACTCCGCCGCGGTCATCCCGCGGCTTGTATCCATTCGCATGTCCAGCGGCGCATCGAACCTGAAGCTCATGCCCCGCCCCGCCTCGTCCAGTTGGGGAGACGACACCCCCAGATCCAGCAGGACCCCATCCACCGTCCTCACCCCCCGCTCCGCCAGCGCCTCGGCGAAATCCGAGAACGGCGCATGGACCAGCTCGAAGCGCGGATCGGCGATAGACTGCCCGGCTGCTACCGCCGCCGGATCGCGATCGAAGGCGATCAGCCGCCCCCCCGCTCCCAGCCGTGCCAGCACAGCCCGGCTGTGCCCACCCCGACCAAAGGTGCCGTCCACGTAGACACCGTCCGGCCGGATCGCCAGCGCCTCCACTGCCTCGTCCCGCAGCACGGTGATGTGTGGCGCAGCGCTCACAGCGGCAGGTCTTCCCAATTGGCAGGCAGGAGACTTGCGCCCAGCGCGAAGATCTCTTCCTGCTGCTTCTGCCAGCCCTCGTCCGACCAAAGCTCGAAGTGGTCACCCTGCCCCACCAGATGCACCTGCTTGTCCAGCTTTGCCCACTTGCGCAACTCGGGCGCAACCAGCACCCGCCCCGCACCGTCCATCGACTCCTCACGCGCATAACCGACGAGCAGACGCCTGAGCATCGCCGATCTCGGCTCGAGACTGGAACCGGCGAGCACCTTGTCACGGATCGGCACCCAGGCCGGCGCGGGATAGACCAGCAGGCAGCTGTGGGGGTGAGCCGTGAGGACCAGGTCGTTCCCGGCGAGCGCATCCCGATGCCGCGCAGGAATCGCCAGGCGACCCTTCGCATCGAGACTGAGCGCTGCTGCGCCTTGGAACATGACACCCCCACTTTTCACCCCGGACGAACCGGGAAAAGACACTTTCCCCCACTTTCGTCCACTTTGTCCCACTTTAGAGCAAAAAAAATACCCGGTCAACCTGACCGGGAAGCAAAATTCTTTTTGACACAAGCACTTACGAAATATCGTAAGCCGCGCACGAAATCCTCTTACAAATCAACACTGATAGAAAACATTGCGAAAGTTCTGGATGAATTAGCGGGCGGCGACGGGCAGCACGGGACACGGCAATAGGCCTCGAAACGGCACCGTCGGCAGTGCGCTGCGGACGAAGATCGATGGCGGGAAGACGGGTCTGGTGGGGAAAAGTGGAGGAATACGCAATACGGTGGGAGGAAGTGGGAAGCTCGCCGATAAGCCGGGTTCTGTCGAGCAGACCGGTCTCGCAACCGGCCTGCCGGGCAGTCATTCCTCTGGACGACGCGTTGCCGCGCCGCTCAAGCAGCCTACCCGGGGACTCCGCGAGCAGCGTCGACGTCCCCCTATTTGGCCTTGCCCCGGATGGGGTTTACCGTGCCGTCCGTGTCACCACGTCCGCGGTGGGCTCTTACCCCACCGTTTCACCCTTGCCTGATCTCCTTGCGGAGCCATCGGCGGTCTGCTCTCTGTTGCACTTTCCGTCGCTTTCACCCGAAGGCTATGGCGCCCGGCCGTTAGCCGGCATCCTGCTCTATGGGGCCCGGACTTTCCTCGATGCGCGAACGCACCGCGACTGCCTGGCGAACTTCCCGGCGCGCAGTATAGCCACTTCGGCGCCCCGGCGCTGGCGCTCAAACAGCGCTCGGACACGGCACCCTCCCACCACGATGACCAGTTTGCGGACATCCATGTTCATTCGCCAAAGGACAACGCATCATTGTCGACCTTGCCGGATCACAACGCAGCCGCATGCTGACCCCGGCCGACGCGCCGCGAAGGTGTAAGCAGTTATTGCCGCGGAGCCGCCCTGTCGCATCCGGTTACGAGTACGCGGACCACCCCCTTACCGGGCACGACGCCCGGTGCTGGAATGGACAGGCCACCACTGGAGTCTGCTGCGATGAAAGCCTCCCTCTCCCCTCGTACTGGCCAGGCGATGTTCGCCATCCTCCTCGCTGCGCTCGGCGCGCTCGCCTCGCCGCCATCCAACGCCGAGACGCGGGGGCGCGGCTACATCCCCGGCCCGATCCGCCCTCCGGCACCGCATGTGCGCCCGTGGGTTCCCCACCACTACGACGGGTATCGCGGCAGCCACTGGAACGGCTGGTGGATCGTTGGCACCCCGTGGCTGCTCTATCCCCCCTACTACTCTTATCCACCGCCGGTAGTCGTTCAACAGGAAGCCCCGATCACGCTGCCGAATCTGCCCCCCGCCCCGCAAAGCTGGTACTACTGCGACAGCGCGAAGGCCTACTACCCCTACGCGCAGAGCTGCCCGGAAGGTTGGCGCAGCATCCCGGCCACGCCCGCCGGCAACGCACAGGCCGCACCGGCCGAAGGGCAGCACTGGTACTACTGCGACAGTGCCAGGGGCTACTACCCCTATGTCCAGCGCTGTCCGGAGCCCTGGCGCCCCGTCCCGGCAACACCCGCCGCCACCGCCCCCGCCGAAGGAGCCCGTCAGCCATGAACGCGCCGACCTCATCCCTGCCACGCCGCCCCCTGAGCCTGCTCGTCTCCGCCATACTGCTCGCCGGCTGCGCCAGCCTGCCGAGCGGCCCGCGGGTCGCCGTGATGCCGGCGCCGGGCAAGCCCCTCGACCTGTTCACGCTCGAAGACCGCCAGTGCCGCAACTATGCCGATCAGTCCATCGGCATCGCCCCCCGGGACGTGGCGGCCCACAACATGGCGGGCAGCACCGTCGTCGGCACCGCCATCGGCGCCGCTGCGGGAGCCCTCGCCGGCGGTGAACGGGGTGCTGCCACCGGCGCGGCGGTCGGCATGGTGGCCGGCGCGGCGAGTGGCTCCGCCCAGGCCGGCTACACCGGCGTCGACGCCCAGCGCCGTTATGACATTGCCTACCAGCAGTGCATGTACGCGAAGGGCAACCAGCTGCCCGGCTACGGCTACCGCCAGCCCGCCCCGGCGCCGACCGGCGGGACGCCCTACTACTACCCGCCTCCGCCGCCGGCACGCTGACACCCCCGACGGTCGGCGGATGACTTCGCGGGCGCCCTCCGGCACAATCCGGGCGCAGGAGATCCGCCCATGAAATTCGATGTACTCGTCGTCGGTGCCGGCCTGGCCGGTGCTGCCCTCGCCGCCGCGCTGCGCGGCAGCCCCCTGAAGGTCGGCGTCGTCGAGGCCCGCCCGCCATCCCGGCCATCCGGCTGGGACGCGCGCATCTATGCGATCAGCCCGGCCAACGCCGACTTCCTGTCCGCCATCGGCATCTGGCAGCACCTCGACCCGGCCCGCATCGCGCCGGTCTACGACATGGAAATCCACGGCGACGCCGGCGGACGGCTGGACTTTTCGGCCTACGACAGCGGACTGCGCGAACTGGCGTGGATCCTCGAGTCCAGTCAGATGCAGCGGGAACTGTGGGAAACCATCAAGCGCCAGCACAACGTCACGCTGCTCTGCCCCGCCCAGCCCGCCGCCCTCGCCATCGACGACAGCGCCGCGCGCCTGACGCTGGCCGACGGTCGCCACCTCGAAGCGCGCCTGATCGTCGCCGCGGACGGTCGCGACTCCTGGGTGCGCGAAGCCGCAGGCATCGGCGCACGCCACACGCCTTACGGCGAAAAGGGTGTCGTCGCCAACTTCCGCTGCCAGCTTGCCCACCGCAACACCGCTTTCCAGTGGTTCCGCGCGGACGGCGTGCTGGCCTATCTGCCGCTGCCCGAACAGCAGATGTCGATGGTCTGGTCGGCGCCGGATGCGATTGCCGACGAACTCGTCGCGCTGCCGCCGGATGCCCTCTGCGCCAGGGTCGCCGCAGCCGGCGGCGAGCGACTCGGCAGACTCGAACCGGTCACGCCCGCCGCCGCCTTCCCGCTGCGCCTGATGCGTGTCGATAGCGTGGTCCGCCCGCGCCTCGCGCTGATCGGCGACGCCGCGCACGCGATCCACCCGCTGTCCGGCCATGGCATCAATCTCGGCTACCAGGACGCCCGCGTGCTCGCCGACCAGCTCGCCGCGCTGCCCGCCTGGCGCGACCCCGGTGAACTGCCGGTGCTGCGCGCCTACGCCCGCGCCCGCGCCGAGGAAACCGCGCTGCTGCAGACCGCCACCCATGGCCTCAACCGCCTGTTCAAGCCGACCGACCCGGTCCTCTCGGGCCTGCGCAACCTCGGCCTGAACCTTACCAACCGCCTGCCTGTCCTACGCAACGCGCTGGTTCGCTACGCGATCGCCGGCCGCTTCTGAACACCCCGCACTCATCGCCCCCTGGAGACACCCTGGATGAAACTCCCCGTCGCACGCTCGCTGCTGGTCAGCCTTCTTCTTGCAGCCGGCGTCGCCCACGCAGCCGATGAAGCCTCGGTCAAGAAGAACTTCGAAGGCTTCCTCAACGCCCCCGCCGTCGAAAGCGTCAAGAAAACGCCCTACGGCGGGCTCTATGAAGTGGTCCTCAAATCCGGAGAGTTGCTGTACACCGACGGGTCCGGCAGCTTCATCATCGACGGCAGCCTGATCGACACCAAGACGCGCAAGAACGTGACCCAGGCGCGCATGGCCCAGCTGCTGAAGATCGACTTCGCGAGCCTGCCCCTGGATCAGGCGATCAAGCAGGTTCGCGGCAATGGCAAGCGCACCATCGCCACCTTCGAGGATCCCAACTGCGGTTACTGCAAGCGCCTCGCCAAGGATCTGCAGGGGCTGAAGGACGCAACGATCTACACCTTCCTCTATCCCATCCTCAGCCCGGACTCCACCGAGAAGTCGAAGAACATCTGGTGCGCGAAGGACCGTGCAGCAGCCTGGAACGACTGGATGACCGCCGGCAAGGTGCCTGCAGCGGCCAGTTGCGACACCGGCGCGATCGACCGGAACGTCGCCCTCGGCCAGAAGATGAAGGTCACCGGCACGCCGACGATCTTCACCGCCGACGGCAACCGCCTGCCCGGCGCCGTGCCGCTGGCCCAGCTCGAGCAGGCGATGGCCCAGACCGGCGGCGGCAAATAAGCCGCCTACGCCGCCCGGCGCGGGCGGCGCGGTGGGGAGCTCGGCCGGCAGGCCAGCGCAGCACGACCCAGCGCATTCCCCTGCAACCAGTCCGCACCGGCATCCCGCGCGACCTGCACCTGCAGCGGATTCTCGATGCACTGGCTGACCACCAGCAGGCCAAGCTGATGGATTTCGGCGCACATGCCGGTCAACACCCGCTTGGCGAGGCTCAGGTGGCCGGCATGGCCGATCAGGCTGCGGTCCAGCTTGACGATGTCCGGCGCCAGCGCCGCGAGGCGCTCGAGATCCGACGAATGTCGGCCGAAGTTGTCGATGGCGACGCGGTAGCCCCGCGCCCGATACTCGGCAATCGCGCCAGCAAGTCGCGCCTGGTCCTCAAAGCCGTCATCGCTCAGTTCCAGCATGATGCGATCGGCAGTCAGGCCGCAGCGGACCAGCACCGACTCGAAGACCTGTCCATGGTGGTCGGGCACTGCCCGGATGAGTTGGGGATGGACGTTGAGGGACAGGAAACCGCCGTGCTGCTCCCGCTCCAGAAGGAAGTTCAGCGCATGCAGCGTACGCGCGAGCCGGTCGAGATGGATCAGTTCATCGTCCCCCGCGGCGTCGAGGAAGGCCGCGTGCGCCGGCAGCCCCAGCCCCTCCCCTTCGAGCACCTGCAGGTAGGCCTCATGTCCGACGACCGCCACACCGCCCGCCTCGACCACCGGCTGGAACAGCGTGCCGAACACGCGGCCGCCGAAGCAGGCACGCACCCGACCATCGACGATCCGGAAGCACGCCCCGCCATCGGCCCCACGGGTCAGCCGCTTGCGCTGGTTGAAATAATGGACGAGTTCGGTGAGGGGCACGGTGGTCTCCAGAATGACGGAAGGCATCGCCGGTGACGACACCCGCCTCACACGGTAGCGCCGGGCTCCATGCAGGCAAACCAACAATATACGGATTGCTTATTACAGCAGTACGGTGGGACCGGCGAAGCCCCCTCACTTCGGCACCTGGTCCTTCGGCCACAGCACCCACATCTCGCCCTTCTGCCGCATGCGGCCGGCCAGGGCGCCGGCTTCGGCGCCGAAGCCCCAGTAGAAGTCGCCGCGCACACCGCCCTTGATCGCGCTGCCGGTATCCTGGGCCAGCATCAGACGGCGCAGGGGCTGGCTGCTGTTCGGGTGGGTGGTGGCGAGGAAAACCGGCGCCCCCAGCGGAATGCTGCGCGGATCGACGGCCAGGCTGCGCCCGTCGGTGAGCGGCTGCCCCAACGCGCCAACGGGGCCGCCGGCGCTATTCGGCACTTCGCGGAAGAAGATGTAGCTCGGATTGGCGTTGAGCATCTCCTGCAGCCGGGCTGGATTGGCCCGCGCCCAGTGCTTGATGCCCTCCATCGACGCCTGCTCGACGCGCAACTCTCCCCGGTCCGCCAGCCAGCGGCCGATGGACTGGTAAGGGTGGCCATTGGTATCAGCGTAGGCAAGACGCACGATGCTGCCATCCGGCAACTGCACCCGGCCGGAGCCCTGCACCTGCAGGAAGAACAGGTCCACCGCATCCTCCGCATAGAGGAGGGTCCTGCTCGCAAAGCGGTCGGCCTGGCGCGCCACGTCCGCCCGCGAATAGTAGGGAACGACCTTGTTGCCAACCAGCCGGCCGCGCAGGCGCTGGCCCTTCATCTCGGGGAAGACCTCGCCCAGGTCGATGCCGAGCAGATCGTCCGGCACGCCCAGCACTGGCCAGAGGTAGGCGCCGGAGCGGCTCCGGCTGCCCTTGATCAGCGGCTCGTAGTAGCCGGTGATCAGCCCCTCCCGGCTGCCATCCGGGTTGCTCACCCGCCACGGACTGAAGCGCGACTCGAAGAAGCTGCGCGCCGCCGCGGGGCCCGGCCGCTCGCCCAGGCCGCGGGCCGCATCGCACACCGGCTGCCACAGCGCCTGCCGGGCCAGCGCGCGGCAGGAGGCGAGGAAGGCCGGCCAGGCTTCGTCGATGGCATCGGTGCCCCAGCCGGGCAGCTCGGACCAGCCGGCCTGCTGCAGCGGCCGTGCCAGCGGCAGCGGTGCCGGAGCCCCGGACGGCGGCGGGGTGACCGCAGGCACCTTCGATACGGCAACGGGGGGCGGCGGCGTGCCGACCGTCCGCGGCGCGCTGGAGCAGGCGGCGAGGAGCACGATGGCAAGCAGGACGGAAAGACGGGGAGCGGAAGCGGCAGACAGGGCGTGCGGCATGGATGGGGTACACTCGCGACGGGCAATCATTACCCGCCCGAGTATAACCACCCGCTCGCGGAAGGACGCTCCGATGTGGCTGATCGGCCTCGAACTCGGCGTCGCCGCCACCCTGCTCGTGATCGTCTGGCTGGCCCTGCGCAGCCCGCAGCACAAGGATACGGATGACTCCCCCGATGACTGACCTGAACCAGTTCCTCACCCGCGCCGAGCGCCTGCTCGAGCGCCTCGAACGCATCCTGCCTGCCGACGCAAGCGCCCCTGACTGGCAAGCCGCCACCGCCTTCCGCTGGCGCCGCCGGCATAACACCGCAGCACTGGTGCCCGTCCCCCACCCACACCGCATCCGCCTCGACGACCTGCAGGACATCGACGAGAAGAAGGAGCGCATCGTCGCCAACACCCGCCAGTTCCTCGCCGGCAAGCGCGCCAACAACGTGCTGCTGACCGGCGCGCGCGGCACCGGCAAGTCCTCGCTGGTGAAGGCCTTGCTCAACGAATTCGCCACCGCCGGCCTGCGCCTGATCGAGGTGGACAAGGACGACCTGATCGATCTGCCGGACATCGTCGAACTGCTCGAAGGCCGCCCGGAGCGCTTCATCCTGTTCACCGACGACCTCTCTTTCGAGGACGGCGAGCCCGCTTACAAGGCGCTGAAGAGCGTGCTCGACGGCTCGCTGGCGGCAGTCCCCGACAATGTGCTGATCTACGCCACCTCCAACCGCCGCCACCTGATGCCGGAATATTTCGCCGAGAACGCCGCTACCAAGCACAAGGATGGCGAAGTACACCCGGCCGAAGCGGTCGAGGAAAAGATCTCCCTGTCCGAGCGCTTCGGCCTGTGGATCTCCTTCTACCCCTTCAGCCAGGACGAATACCTGGCCGTCGTCAAACACTGGCTCGGCGAGTTCGGCGTACCACCGGCAGCCATCGCCGGCGCCCGTGGCGACGCGCTGCAGTGGGCGCTGCTGCGCGGCTCCCGCAGCGGCCGGGTGGCCTGGCAGTTCGCCCGCGACTACGCCGGGCGCTTCGAAGCATGAACCTAAAAACCTCAGTTACCCCACCCCGTTTGCATGCTCGGTCAGCAAACGGAGAGATGCCGGTGGCCCAATGGCGGCGAGGGTGTGCTTGAGATGTTCGCAGCAGTGCATCCAGACCGATCG
>Ga0213919_1000351_pt1 | contig 21212 bp, 35 predicted proteins | sample McNCre317MG_FD_161056 | JGI IMG/M metagenome (GOLD analysis project Ga0213919, IMG submission 161056) | Freshwater microbial communities from McNutts Creek, Athens, Georgia, United States - 3-17 MG | ecosystem: Environmental > Aquatic > Freshwater > Creek | place: USA: Georgia | collected... | reverse complement strand
CACTGGAGATCAAGGAAGGCGTCAGCCTCGCGGGCGCGGGGCGATGGGCGACCTGCATCGCGTCCAGCGTCAACGGCCCCGTCATCCGCAACGCGACCCCCGTGGCCTACGATGCCCACGGCATGGGCCTGCGGGACTTGTCGATCCTCGGCGACCGCACCAAGGCCAGCCAGGACGGCGTGGCGCTGCTGCGCGACTGGCTGGGTGAGTACGCCAACGTCAGCGTCGTCAACTGCGGCCGGTATGCGTGGCGGCTGTACCAGTGCGTGCAGACCCGGCTGCTCAACTGCGAGGGGCTGGTCAGCGTCGGCCGTGGGTTGTATGCCAGCGACGGCATCACGTCGTGGACCGACACGACGCCGACCAACCTGCCAACCAACAACATCCGTGTCGAGGATTGCCATTTCTACGGCAACGACGGTACGGGTATCCGCCTCGATCGCATCGGTTCGGGCATCGGTGTGATGGGCGCGCAGTTCGTGGGCGGTTCGTCGGAGTACAACTACGCGTCGAGCAGCCCTGGCGTCGGCTACAACATCGAGTGCATCGACACCGCCAGCGCCGTGCCGAACACCTTCACCAACATGTGGTGCGAGGACACGCGCTGCCTGTCGCACCTGTATTTCGACCTGGCCGATGCGCAGGAGGCGGTGGTCTTCAACAACTTCCGGCACTTCGCCAACGGGTCGGCGAGCTGGCCGCAGAAGGCCGGCATCGTGGCCAAGGGCCGTCTGATCATCCAGGGCGCCGTCGGCAGCGGGTCGATGTACCGCACCTACCTGGGCAGCAATGCCCCGTGGCAGCTGACCAAGGCCACCGGATCGATCCACGCACGCGATCTGACCGGCTCGGGGCTGTCCAGCACGACGCCGCAGATCGTCGACGAGACCGGCGCCAGCACGGGCCTCGAGGCCAACGTGCGGGTGGACAACTACGGCCAGTACTGGGGGCCCATCGCATACCACACCGACAACGGCCAGGCCGGCCCCAGCTTCTACCAGACCGGCCAGGCCTACCCCTATGCCGACTTCTCCACCTTCTACAAGGGGCTGATGTTCGGCTCGGGATCGGCGGCCCCCGACGCTGGCTTGACGCGGCTTGGCGCCGACGAGCTGGGAGTGATGGCCGGCGACCTGTTCAACACCGGCAGCACCTGGAATGGCAGCCACCTGAAGATGGGCGGCTACCACCTGTGGATCGATGGCACGGGCCACCTGCGGATCAAGGCCAGTGCGCCCTCGAGCGACACGGATGGAACGCTCGTCGGCGCGTAGATGACCCGTCGAAGGAACTGCTCATGCTGCTGACCTTGCAATCCCTCCTCGCCCGCGCTCTGGTGCGCCTGGCCATCGCCGCGGCGCCGGTCGACGAGGCCGCCCAGCTGCGCGAGGTGACGCGCCCGATCTGGCGGCCAACCGGCGGCGGCGGCCCTGGTCCGGTGCGGCCGAAGTGATGGCCGCCCGCATCGGGCACTGGCTGCTGGCTCGCCTGCAGTGGTGGCGCCAGCAGCCGCACCACGTTGTCGGCGCGCTGCTGCTGATCGGCGCGTGGATCACCTTCTACGCCTACGAGTTCGCCCGGCCGGCGCTGTGGGCCGAACTGTGGAACCTCGGCGGCGCCATCGGCCGGCTGCTGCTGCTGGTGCTGGTGGTGCTGGCCTACCGCAGCGTGCCGGTGACGGCCGCGGCGATCTGGTGGGCCGTCGAAGACCTGCAGGTGCTCGGCTGCGGCGTCTGGTGGATGATGGCGCCTTGGCCGATGGAGATGGGCGAGAACCGCTGCAGCTCCCTGGTGGGCGTGCCATTGAGCCTTGCGGGGCTGAGCCTGGGCGCCTTGCTGGCCTGGGTGGTGCACCGCGCCACCATGGAGCCCGCCCGATGACGCCGCCCGATCAGACCCAGCTCGACATCGTCACCGTGGCCGTGGTGCTGATCACCGCGCTGGCCGGCGGCGAGATCGCCCGGTACGCCGGGCCGTACCTCGTCATCGTGGTGGCGGCCCTGATCGGCAGCTACTTCGCACTGCAGCGCCGGCCCGAGTTCGGCCGCTGGCGCAGCCTGGGCTTTGTGCTCGCAGTCACAGCGCTGGCCGTGGTGGCGACCGGCGCCGCGTCCATCGTCGCCGCCGCCGGCCTGGGCAAGCTGGGCGTCGAGGTCCAGGCGCACTACCTGCTGGTGCCGATCGCAGGCGGAATCGCATTCGTCGGCCCCGACTGGCCCGACGTGGGTGTTTGGCTGGGTGGCGTGATCAAGCGCAGGGCCGAGCGCAAGATCGACGGGGGTGGCGCATGAGTGTCGACACGCTGCTGGCCATCCAGGCCGTCGCCACGCTGATCGCCATGGGCAGCCTGATTTGCCGCGCCGGGCGCATGACCCGGGAAACCCCGGCGGTGGTGCGGCACCAGCACGCAGCGCTGTTCGCCGGCCTGGCGATCAGCCTGGTGGTGCCGGCACTGGCCGGGAAGGTCAGCATCACACTTGGCATCGTCGCCTGGCTGGCCCTGGCTGCGCCGCGTTGGCGGCATGGCGTGCCCGCGGACATCCAGCGCGAGGAATGATCCGCTGGTGCAGACGCCTGCTGTGCTGGGCGGTGGGTTGCCGCTGGCACCGCGTGCACCGCGCCACCGGTTTGGCGGTGTGCCGCGACTGCGGGCGACGGTGGGTGACGTGGCGGGCCCATTGAGGGTGGTCGGCGCCTAAGATGCGCCCCGATGCCGCCCTGCCTGTTTCACCCCGCCAAAATTCGTGGCAAGCATCCGCCGATGGTGCTGCCGCGCGCGCTGAGCGAGCTGGTGAGCTTCGGAGCGGGCTGGCCAGAAGTGCTGGTCATCCCAGCGGATGCCGGGTTCCTCGATTTCTCATGCGGGTACTGGCACGGCATCAACGCTGCCAACGATGGCGGAAGGTCGCCCGGCGACTTGCCGGCCGAGCCGGCCATCACCCACCCAGTGGCGTAGCTCAGGTCGCGCTCGACGGCTGACGGCGGGTCTGGATCGTAGGGCCGCGGTGGGCCGCCGCTGACCTGGCGGCACCACCATTCTTGCCGGTGGGTCAGATCGTCGACCGTCGTCTCGGTCCCGGCCAGCACCAGGCTGCTGCTGGCCATTCGTGTGATGCGGCAGTGCTCCAAGCGGGCCAGCACGGTGCCCGCAGCGCTCAGCGTGGCAACCATGCCCTCCATGGGCTTGCCTTCAGCCATGATCACATCTCCGCGCATCGGCACCTCGCGCAGGATGTCGGCGCGCAGCCGGCGATGGCCATCACGGCAAAGCAGCACCACGTCGTAGAGCATGGCGTAAAGGTAGGGCGGCGGTGGCTCAGTTCGTGCGCCAGTCGGCAGCCGTCACGCTGCCAGCGCGGACTCTTCGCCGGCCACCCAGCCACCAGCCTTGTCGATGCGCAGCATGCGCGCGGTGCCGCCGCGCGCCACCAGCAGCACGTCGATCGCGCCGACATCGGCATCGGGCAGCACGCCGCGGCGGTAGACCACCAGGCGGCTGAAGGTGTCGACCACCAGCTGCCGGGCCTGCATGCGGGCCTGCACGTCCAGCGCTTCGACGCCGGCGGCCAGGGTGCGCCAGCGCTCGTCGGCGCCGACCAGGTCGGCGCGTGACGCCGCGGCCAGGTCGGCCTCGAGCGCCTGCACTGCGGCCACTTGCTGATCCCGCTGTGCCTCCAGCTCGCGCGCCCGCCGGGCGAACGTCGCCGCCGGCGCGTCGCTTTCCAGCAGCGCATCGGTCAGCCGCTCGAGCTGGGCGTCGGTCTTCGCCAGCTCGCCCTGGGCCGTGGCCAGCTGGGCGCGCGGCACCGTGGTGGCGTCGCCCCGGTACAGTGCCTGCAGGTTGACCAGGTCGCTGCAGAAGGAAATCAGCGCGCGCTCGATCGGCGCAGCTGAGCAGCTGCCCGGCACCGGGCACGGCGCGCCCGAGTTCACCTTCACGCACTGCAGCCGGCGGTGGCCATCGGCCAGCGTGCCGTCGGGCCGGCGCTTGTTGGCCATCGTCTGCGCCTTCATCGGCCCGCCGCAGTAGCCGCACGTGGTGATGCCCGTGCCGGTCAGCACCGACGGGATCTCGCCGCGCACCGCCTTGCGCCCGCGCTGCCCCAGCGCCGACTGCAGGTCCTGCCAGGCCTGGGTCGTCAGCACGGCGGGGTAGTAGCCGGGCAGGGTGTACGTGACGCCGTCGAGGTCGAGCACCTTGGTGCCGGCCAGCGCCGGATGCGACAGCAGGCGCACCAGGTGGCCGCTGTTCGGCACGGCCGCGCTGCTGGCCAGGCCGGCGGCGTGCAGCTGGCGGGCGATGTGGCCGGTGCCCAGGCCTTGGATGCACATCTCGGCCGCGGCGCGGATCGCGGCCGCGCGCTCGTCGACCAGGCGCCAGGCGCCGTCGACCACCTGCAGCCAGGCCGGCGATTGGCCGTAGCGGATCAGGCCGCGGTAGGTGCCGGCCAGCCAGCCCTCGCACTGGCGGCGGATGGCATCGCGCACCCGTCGGCTCTTGGTGTCGCTCTCCTCGTGGGCGCGGATCATCACCAGCAGGCTGTACACCAGGTCCATCGGCTGGGCCTTCAGCGTGGCGCGGCTGTACACCTTGCCGTCGGCCGCCGTCACCACGCTGATGCCGGCATTGATGATCTGCGCCAGCTGGGCCTGCGCCAGGATCGGCTCGGCCCGCGACAAGCGGTCCAGGCCCTCGACCACCAGCACGCTGTCTTGCTCGACCTGGCCAGCCTCCACCGCGGCCAGGAACACGCCCAGCGCGCCGGCCTTTACGTGCTTCTGGTGGTAGGCCGACAGGCCCTCTTCTGCATGGCCTGAAGGGTGACAAGGAGATCGCGGTGCGCAGCATCACGTCGATCCAATACAAGCGCCCCGACTTTTTCTCGAATGGGTACCTGCAGGTGGGCTTCTCCGGTGGCGATGAGGCCAAGCGGGGCATTCTCCAGGCGGCCCAGGATGAGAACACGGTGCTATTCAAGCGCGGGCAACAGGCGGAATTCGAGCGGCTGGCGGAAGCTATTCGCGCCAGGCTGCGAGACTCCCCCTAATTCGAGGGTGTTGCTTGATGTGTGCCATTGGCATACAGTCCAACCCATCGCAGCAAGTCGCTGCGACCCGGGCCCCGGGCAGTGGGCGGAGAAGCAACATGAGCAACCTGATCGGCAAGACTTTCCACGGCACCATCGTCGTCGCGGACGATGCCGGCGGCATCTGGTGGCCGGCCGATGACACGGCCGAGCAGATCAACGGCAAGTTGGTGCTGTGCGAATCCCCGGATGGCTGGAGCCTGCACGCCCCCGGCAGCACGGATGACGACATCGCCAGCGGCGACGCGCCGTATCTGGCCAGCGGTGCCGGAGAGATCAGCGACGATGACTATCGTCTCGCCCGCTATGAGCTGGCCTGCCGCCTGTGCGAGGACGGCGCCGCCGGGCAGTGGAAGTCGTGACCGCTGGTGGCTGAGTCGCCAGAAGAGCGCAGCGCCCGCATCAGCCGTCAAAACCGCCAGCGGTGGGCGGCTGATCGAGAAAAGATGCTGGCGATTGCTGCCGCCAACGCCGCCAAAGGGACCGCTGCACTGAGTGGCACGCACTACACGCCCGAGCGCTCGAGCCGAGCCAGCGAGGGGCAGCGCGGCAAAGTGATGGGCGGATCGCACGCCCGAGGGCCAGGCCATGCATTTGCGCAGCCGTACTGCCTGATGTCCCCCGCCGGGGCTATCTGGCGGGGCGACAACATCCTGGACTTCGTGCGGCAGAACTCCGCACTGTTCGCGCCAGCTGACATCGAGCCGGTGCGCGGCTCCTGCAATGCGGCCAAGCAACTCTGCCGACTCAGGCCGGGCGCCGCGGGCCAGAAGAGCAGCTGGAAGGGCTGGCGCTGGGCCAGCCAAGAGGAAGGCCAATGACCAACCACCTCGGCCGCAAGCCGCCGGCCTGGCTCGCACGCGCAGAGGCTGTCGCAGCCGAGCGCATTGCGGCCACCCGCTGGCCTGATGGTGACGCCGCGCTGCTGACCCGTGCCGAGCTCGAGCGCGTGATCCATGACGCCGTGGTGTGGGCCTACGGCCGCGGCCGGGCTGATGAGCGAGCGCGCGACCGTGATTGACCTGACCACCGGCCTGCAGCCGCCCACCGCCGACCAGGCGCGGGCGCTGCGGGAGGGCGCCGGCCTGTCGCTGGCGCAGATTGCCGCGGTGCTGGCCATCGGCAACCGCGGCACCTGGGCGCGCTATGAGCGCGGGGAGCGCGACATGCCGCTGCAGACCTGGGCGCTGGCGCTGCTGGCCGCCGGCCAGCACCCGCGCTACAGCCTCGCCGATGCGCCTGGCGGGCCCCAGGCGCTACGATCAGGCCCTGGGTGATGCCTGCCTAGCCCGGCGCGAATCTGCGCGCCCTGGCGGCCCTGCCGGCCGCGCTGCTGGTTTTAGCGTGCGCAAATAGAGCCGCAGCGCCTGCCCGCCGACAGTGCGGGCTGTGACGAACACCACCGCACCCGCCCCCCTCGACCAGGTCGAGATCTTCCGCCCCGGACGGCACATGGCCATGTCTGGCCAGGTGATCGAGTTCACCGCGGCCGACGTGGCCGCCATCGCCGCGTCGTATGACCCGGCGGTGCATGAGGCGCCGCACGTGGTGGGCCACCCCACCACCGATGGCCCGGCCTACGGCTGGGTGCAGGCGCTCAGCGTCAACGCCGCCGGCCGCCTGTGCGTGGCCAGCAGCCGCCAGGTCGAGCCGCAGTTCGCCGAGCTGGTGACCGCCGGGCGCTTCAAGAAGCGTCGCGCATGCTCAGCTCGGCGTCGAGCTGCAGGCCGTGGTCGGCCGCCCACTTGGCCGCGTAGGCCGCCTGGCGCTCGCTGCTGGCGCCGGCGGCTTGCCGCGCATCGCTGAAGCGGATGTAGCTGTAGACCTTCCCGGCCATGTCGTCCCCCCTGTGCGGGCGGACTTTACTTCGCATCCCTGGGGCTTACCTCGGGCCAACAAGTTAAACGCTTGTCGGACCTCGGTGCTTCAGCCCTTTGCAGGCGTCTGCACCAACCAGGTTCAAGGGGACTCTCTTAGTCGGACCGAAGCCCAACACCCCCAGCGAAGTGCCCGGCGTACTGCTACCGGACGGGGCGGATTCTGCACCAACGAAAAAGCCCGCCGGATGGCGGGCCTTGAGCCTGCGAGAGGTCAGTCAGTCTCTTTCCTCAAGTGCTCGTCCTGCTTCGTTGCCGATGCGACGGGCGCCCCGCACCTTGCCGTTCAGTACCATCGGCGCACAGAGGTTGCAGGAGGGGTCGAGATGGGGGTGCTCACGGTGCTGGACGTGGTGCTGGCGGCATTGGGCAGTTCAGCAGCGATGCGAAGATTGATCGAGTGCGACTTGCTGCGCCAAGAAGTCAACTACATGGCCAAGTAGGAGTTGCCCTCACGGTCAACGCAATCGGTGTGCATGGCTCAGGTCCTGAACGGGCTACCGATGTCGTCGTACTTGCGACGGGCTTCCACCTTGCGCAGCACGGCATCGGCGAGTTCGTAGGCCGCTTCGTGGTGCCCGCCATCGTTGGGCGTCGGCGCCGTGGCGTGGCGGATCAGTTCCAGCGTTCGGACCAGCTCGTCGGCGTGCACCTTGTCAACGTAGTCCAGCGGGAGGGTCGGCGGGTTCATCATCATGGCGTGGTCCTTTCAGGCGTTGGGGTCGACCGCGGGCAACTGCGGCAGCTGGGTGGCGATCTGGCCGTTGGTAAGCGGCATCGTCACCTGCAGCGTGGGGGCCTTGCCCGCTTCCAGCGTCAGCACGGCCTTGGTGCAATGGCCAACGCCCAGGATGCGGCCCAGCTCGGCGGTCAGGCTGATGGCGCGGCTCATGCTGCACCGCCTTTCGGCTGGGTCAGGCCCGGGCTGATCGGCTTGCTCAGCACCCGCAGATGCCCCTGGCCGATCCACATCTGCCGGTAGCTGTTGACGGCCACGGCGCGGGCCTCGGTGGCGACCTGGTCGCCGGCGGCGACCACGCGGCCCTGGTCGTCGATCACGGCCAGGCGGCCCGGGCGACCGTCGACGGTGACGCTCAGGCCCTCGTGCACCACGGCGCTGATCACCACGCCGGGCAGGGCGCCCGTCTTCTGTTCGCCAATCACGCCGCCCTCGCTTCCTGCCGCTTCAGCAGCGCCACGGCCTGGGCCATGCGGTTGATCTCGCGCTCGCTCCACTCGGCGGCGACGGTGGCGGTGACCATGTCGACTTGCTGGGCCAGCATGTCCATCACCACTACGCCGTCGCGGGCCAGCTGCAGGTCGGGGCCGTCGAAAAGCACGCGGCCGGTGCGGCCGAAGCGCTCGACCAGGCGGGTGGCCACGTCGAGCTGCAGGTCCATCTCGGGCTCGCCGATGCCCAGCGTTCGCGATGCCTTCCACCAGGTGAAGACGCCGCCAGCCCAATCCCACAGCATGCTGTCCTGGGCCGTGCCGGTGGCGATGGCGTCCAGGTTGACGTTGTGCGCCAGGCTCAGGTCGCGCAGCTGGTCGGGTTTCAGCCCCGCCGGCTTGGGCCGCGGTGTGCGGTGGCCGAAACGGGCCTGCAGCACCTTGCCGCGGTTGGCGTGGCGTTTCATGCCGCCACCGGCCCGAAGGCGTCGAGCTGCTCGGCCGCCGCGGCGGGCGCGCTGGCCTGGGCATGCGGGCCGCCGGCAGCGCCGGCGTCGTCGGACTGATCGGGCTGCGCAGCAGCCACCACGTCGACGCCGAAGCGCTCTGCCAGGGCCACGCGCGCGGCTGCCTGGGCGCGGGTGTACCCGCGGCCACCGTAGCCCATGAAGTCCCACAGCGACGCGCCCAGCAGGATCACGGCCAGGGTGTCAGGCGGCAGGCTGGCCAGCTTCTTCTCCCACCAGCCGCGGTAGCTGAACTCGTCGGCGTCGGCCGTCTCGTCAAACGCCTTCTCGGCCGCGTCGCACTCGGCGTCGAGGCCCAGGATCTCGGTGATGGGACCGAAGCCGTCGGCTTGGTCGTATTCCCGCAGCAGGATCACGCGCAGGTCGTCAGCGGTGCGCGGGCGGCCGACCAGATTGCGCAGCACCGCCTCCTTCACGCGCATCCAGCCGTCGTTGGCAACCACCCGCTCGGCGGGCGTCCAGTCGGCGTGGTCCGGCGCCTGGAAGGGCCAGTTGCCGCCCCCATTCTGCGCACGCGCAGCAGTGGATGGGGTCGGCGTGCCGTCGTCGCTCTCGTCGCCGGCCGTGCCGCCCAGCAGCGCATCGGCCCGGCGCATCACGTCATCGGCCTGCGCCTCGGTCAGGAAGTGGCGGACCACGCCGCCCGTCGAGATGACCGTGGTCTTGGGCACGTCCTGGCCGGCCTTCGTCAGCAGATCCAGCATCTCGGCATAGGCGCGGTGCTTGTGGTCGTCGCCCTGGCCGATCCAGTCCCCGCCCGCCAGGTCCTCGAAGCCCTTGGGGACGCTGAACTTCGGCCGGTTGCCGAGCAGTTCTTCGGCCTGTACGCCCTGGATCACTGGGTGGCCGGCGTTGCGCAGCACGATCACCTCGATGCGCGCGTTCTCGCAGACCTTGCCCTCGAAGCACGCCACGTCGGTGCAGACGCCTGCAGCCACGATGCCCTGCAGGTCGGGGTCGTTGCCAGCGCGCTTGGGGCATGTGGTGCACGGGCCGGCCAGCTTGGCCAGGGTGGCGTCGTTCGGGTCAAAAGGCGCCGCGTCGACGTCGTTGTCGTACATGCCGCGCAGGATCGTCTGTGCTTGGCGCACGCTGAGCCAGGGCTCGCTGGTGTAGTTGCGCTCCTTCAGCGTCTTCAACGCCTTCTTCTGCAGCGCATGGTCGACGATCCGCGCCACCTCGATCGCGATGTCCGCCGGCAGATCCTCCTCGGCCATCGCCTTGCGCACCTCGGGCGCCATTTTGGCCAGCTTCAGCCGGCCGTAGACGTAGCTGCGGCTCTTGTTCACGCCGGCCGCAATCTGGTCGGCGCTCATGCCGTGCACCTGGTGCAGCCGCACGAAGCTGTCGGCCTCCTCGAGCTGGCTCACGTCCTCGCGCTGCAGGTTCTCGGCCACCTGGGCTAGTGCGGCCTGCTCGTCGGTGAAGGGGCGGATCACCACGTCGACTTCGTCCAGCCCGGCCAGCTGGGCGGCGCGAAAGCGCCGGTGGCCGAACACGATCTCGTGCCGGACCCAAATGTCCTGCTGGTCGGCGGGCAGATCGCGCGCCACGATGGGCTGCAGCAGGCCCTGGGCCTTGATGCTGTCTGCCAGTTCCTGCAGGGCCGCCTCGCTGTAGTGCTTGCGCGGGTTGAACGGGCTCTCGCGCAGGTGCTTGACCGGCACGCGCACGATGGCGGCGGCCGGCTCGGGCGCGGTGGTGGGGGTGGTGGTCTTCGCCATGGTGATCACGCTGCCTTGCTGGCCTTGACGGGGCCGGTGGTCTTGATGGCGCTGTCGGTGCGCGCCACCCGCCAGATGCCGAAGGTGTTGTCGTCTTCGGCGCGGAAGAGGAAGGTGCTGGTCTTCGCCAGCTCGGGCCGGTGCTTCAGGAAGTACTGGCCTGCCTTGGCCATCGCGGCGCGATAGCTCAGCGGCAGGCCGGTGCGGCACATGCCGTCGGCCGTCAGCGGCTTGAAGAACTCGTCGTAGCGCGACTCGCCCGGTCGGGAGATGGCCGGCGCCGGTGGCTCCACGTCGCTGCGCACCGGGAACTTGGCCGCGTCCAGCGCCGGGAGCCGCATGCGCTTGCCGCCGCGGGCGGTCTTCTTCGCTGCAGCCGGCGCCGCCGCCAGCTTCAGCCGCGGGCCGGCGCGCCACAGGCGGCCGCGCTCGCCGTCGTTCGCGATGGTGATGAGGCCGATGTCGACGCCGGGCTGCAGCACCTTGTCGACTGCGCCGACCGCAATGGCCAACTGCTGTGCGATCTCGGCGCGATCCAGTTCGACGCCGGGGTTCTTATGCAGGTGCTCGGCGATGCGCGCGGCACCGCTGCCGGGCTCGAGGGGGAAGTCAGGCATGGGGATCTCCGTGGATGGTGCGATGGGGGTTGGCGATCAGGGTGAGGCGCTGCACCACGCGCCAAACCTCGGCCTGCAGGTGCTGCAGGTCGCCGTCGTTGTGGATCTCGGCGTCAGCCTGCAGGGCGGTGTGGCCCTCGCTTTCGTGGCTGGCGGTGTCGGGCGCCAGGGCGCCGGCGCCGGGCCGGTGCACACGCACCAGGTGGCCACCGGCAGCGCGCAGTGCCGCGGCCTCGTTGGGGAAGCGCACGTCGGTGACCACCATGCCGGGGTGGTTCTCGCGGGCGCGCAACTGCAGCCACACCTGCACGTGCTTGACCCACCAGTCCGGGTCCTGCCGCCGGCGGAACTCGCCCCAGCGCTGCAGCGCCCAGCGCGGGCTGCGCTCGTCGAGCAGGCTCCAGCCTTCCACCGTGGCAAACATTAGCCACTCGCGGTGCTCGACGTTGCCCACGCGGAAGGCGCGCTGCGGCGTTTCCTTCGTGGCGCGGTCGACCAGCAGCCGGGGGTCGACGCGCCAGGCGGCGGCCACTTCCACGCGCAGCGCGTCGGCAAAGGCGATCGAGCGCCAGGCATGCTGCAGCAGCATCGCCGCGGCGGTGTCCTTGCCCGCGCCGGCCGCGCCGGTCAGGCCGACGATCAGGGGTGCGCTCACGCTGCACCGCCATTCGGCACCGGCCCGTAGCCCTGCGGCGGCGGCGCCACCAGCCCCCGCCATGGCAGGTTCTGCACCAGGCTGGGCTCGTCGGCCTGTGCGGCGCGGCTCGCGGAGACGTGGTTCCACATCCAGGTGTCGCCGTCGTGCAGGCTGTACATCACCAGGCCCGACACGCTCAGCCGCTTGTACACGCCAGGCTGAACCGGCTGCTGGTCGCCGGTAAACCACGGGGTCTCGCCGGCGAGCGGTCGCGGTGCGTTGCTCGGCACCTGGCTGACGCACATCGCGATCACGCCGGCGCTCACTGCGGGCACCATGCAGCTGCAAGCACGGGCATGCGCGCGGCCAGGTCGGCCGTGGCCAGCACCTCGGCATCCACCGCGCGCGGCGCGGCCATCCACACCGGACCTGCCGGGCCTGGCTGCCAGCATCCGCGGGCGTGGCGGTTCGCCTCGGCCAGGAAGGCCGGCCCGCTGCCCCAGCGGTGGCGAAGGGTGAAGAACACCAGGCCCTGCTGGTCGCGGGCAGGGCTGCCGCGCAGGTCGGAGCCCAGCTTGCGGCTCAGGGTCTCCAGGTCGACCACCTGCAGGCGGCCACCGGGCAGCGCCAGTGCGCGCAGCGTCACCATCGGCAGGGCATTGGCCTGCACCGGGTGCAGCGTCACGCTGGTGCCGTCGCGCCACATGATCTCTTGCCGGTGGGCCAGCGCCTGCAAGCCGCCGCGGCCGCCCTGGTCGGCGATCACTCGGGTGTCGTACATCTCATCGCTCCAGTCAGTCATGGGTGGGGATGGGGTCATGGAAAGCGACCACGTCGCGGGCGTGCACCACCCACAGCACGGCGTGGCCGTGGTCGGTGCGCAACTGCAGGCCGTCGCCGGCCAGGCTGACCATCACGCCGGCGCGAAGGCCGGGCAGCTGGGCCTCGGCGGCCATGTGGTCGGCCACGTCGGTGCCCAGGTCGACCTGCGCGCGGTAGGGCAGGCCTTGCCCGGGCTGCATGTGCAGCAGCAGGAAGGCGCCGCCGCCTGCCGTGGGGAAGATCTGCGCCGCCTGCTGCAGCACGCCCGACACGCGCAGCCGCGCCAGGTGGGCCAGCGCGGGCATGCGGTCGATGGCCAGCGCGTGCCGGGTGGTGGTGGTCGGCGCGGTCACGGCTGCATCTCCAGCATGTGCAGCTCGCAGCGCAGCTCGGCCAGGCGCGCCTCCAGCATGCGCCACATCACGGGGTCGATGCAGTCCAGTTCGTCTTGCCGGTGCAGCGTGGCGTACAGCTGGCGGATGCGCGCGCGCAGCACCAGCATGCGCACGCTGCGACCCAGGCGCCGCGCCCAGTGCGGCCGCTGCAGCAGGCGGGCGCGAGGACTGCGCACCGGGTTCATGCCACGTCTCCGGGCCGGGCGCTGCAGACGCGCAGCTGGTCGCCGAACGTGTCCAGCGCCTGCAGGATGGCATCGGCACTGCTGCGGGCCAGGCACAGCAGCGTGCCGCTGGCGCCGTTGCGCAGGGTGTAGTGAAGGGTGATGGCGCGCATCACGGCCGATCCCCTTGCGCAGCAGGGTCCTGCCACACTTGCACCCGCACGCCGTCGAAGTCGGCCAACCTCAGGGGAGACAACGCATGCGCATCATCAGCACGCCGCTGCCGGCCGAACCATCCGCGCTCAGCGGCGGCCAGCCGACCATCCTGATGGCGCTTGACACCCTCGTGGACGAGAAGAGCCTGGTAGTGGGCCTCACCGAAGGGGCCATGAACGGGCCACAACTCTCGGACGTGCGCGTCAGCGCCGTCGGCCAGGCCATCATCGAGCGCTGCCGCCGGCACCTGGAGCTCAACTACCCGCAGGGCGCGGTGGTCATTGCCGGGGTGGCACAGGTCGCCGGCGCGAAACAGCGCGTTCGCGATGTGCTGGCGAAGGCGCCGCCACATGCTTTCGTGCTGCTGCTGTGCGCGAACGGCAAGGTGTACGACGCCGCCTACGCCGGCTTGGGCATCGATCTCCAGGCCGCGAACCACGGCCCGCAGTAAGACGTGGGCCGCCATCACGACACCGCCCGCAGCACCAGGGCCACGAAGCCGCCGATGGCGGCGCCGGCCAGCACCAGCAGCAGCGCCTGGGCGCGGTCGCTCAGCACCGCGGGCTTGACGGCGCGGCGCTCTTCCGGCTCGGTCTGCTTCGGGATGGCCGGCACAGCCGCGCGGGGCGCGGGCGTCTGGCGCCGCTGCGCCACCAGCCGCAGGTGCTCAGCGGCCAGCGTGTCGACGCGCTGCTGCAGGGTGGCATGCGCCTCGCCCTCGTTGCGGGGCAGGCGGGTTGCGGGCTGACCGGCCGCGTCGGTGGGTTTAGGCGTCTGCACTCGCTGCCTCGCCACCCCCGGCGATGCCGTTGTCTTGGGGTGCGGGCGCAATACTCACATATGTGAGTGCTTCAGTCAACACAAACGTGAGTGTCTGACTCACGATCGGAACGCCGCGTGTCCGCCGGACGTAGAAAAGCCCGCGCGAGGCGAGCTCAGGTGGCCGAGTGTTGCGAAGCGGTCAGCGATAGCCAGGCGCGCAGCCTGGCGTCCTACGGCGTCCTTGGATGTGCTTGCCTGCGCGCTTCAACTTCCCGCAGTCGCGCAGCCTCAGCTGCCGCCGTCGAGAACTCCACCGAGCAGTCTCTGGATTCAACGCACAGCAGTTTGACGACCAAGCCAGGCGCCGACCACTCTGCGGCGTGAATACCGTCGGAAGCGATGTCCGTGACGGCCGTCGGCAGACCGAATCTCTCTCTGATCGAGGCTGCAACCTCCGCTTTCGGCGCGCCCGTGCGAACCTTGATCCGTTCGAGCAGCCCGTTTGCAGCGATCTGAACTTCAAAGGAGCTGTACGCAGCCCACGCTGGCCGCGTGTTCGGGGCTGGCAGCATGATCGAGCCGAGTTGCGTGCCCCTGTAGTTGAACGGGCGATCGACCCAGCATGCCCTTGTTGGCGCGCTCATGGTTCTGCCGCACGAAGCTGATACGACAAGCTTCCCACCCAAATCAACCCCGAGCACGCGAACTACAGGGGGAGACTGAGCGAGAGACAGCATGGGCAGTGCAGCAAGCACGGCGGTAGCAACTTGCGAGCGCATCACTTCAGATCTGGCTCGTCTCTATGGCGGTCACCACCGCCAACACCTGCAGGCCTTCATCACTGTGCAGCGTCAGGTAGGCATTGTTTCTGGCCTCTGCTCTCCAGCTGTCGCCAGCACCTTGCGCGTAGCGGCGGATGTGCCTCTTACCGCCTCTGTCTTGCACAAGAACGCCGGCGCCAAAGCTGGGGTGCCTTCCGCTCTCGAAAATCAGGACAGTGCCTCTGGGCGTGTCAGGCGCCATTGCATCGTCAGGCACCGCCAGGCGGAAGCGGGGCGGCAAGTTGACTGCGGACAAGATGAACTCCCACGTGTGTTGTTGGAGTTCATGGTCGGGCTGGGGCTGGCTCAGATCTTGATCTACTGGATGGACAGCCATTCCCTCTGAAGAGGGCGCTGAACCAGGGGGTTGCGGCGGTATCCAGCCCGTTGGCCGTTTCGGGCCCTTGCCCAGCTTGAGCCAGCCGGGAGTGACCTGCAGCGCGGCAGCTATTTCAACGAGCTTCCGCGGCTCCTTGCGGGTAACCGCTTCAATGTTGCCGATCGTGCCCGGGCTGACGCCGGCGCGCACGGCCAGATCCTCCTGGGAGATCTGCAACTCGTCGCGGGCCTCTCGTAGTCGTTCAGCAATCGTTGTCACGGTTGTGATTGGACTACTGGGTTGCTTCACGTTGGTGAGGCGTTTACACTCACGAACGTGAGCACCGCAACCAACCGAATCGCCGACTGCATCGATGTCGCCAGCAAGCATTGCGGTGGCTTCTCAGCACTGGCAAAGGCGCTGACAGTTGCGCCCAGCTCGCCCCACATGTGGAAGTCGCGGGGTGTGGTGCCGATCGAGCATTGCGCCGCGATCGAGGCAGCAACCGCCCGCGCCGTGATGCGCTGGGACCTGCGCCCCGACGACTGGTGGCGCATCTGGCCTGAGCTGATCGGCACGCCTGGCGCGCCGGCCGTCCCCATCGCCGCGCCCGCGGCCCACCAGCTGGAGGCGCGCGATGCCGCGTGACTCAACCTCGGTGGGCCAGCAGCGGCAGCAATCGGCGCGCAGCTTCGTTGACGCGCTTCGGATCAACCAACAGCACCTCGCCAAGCTGGTTGTCATAGGTGTTGCGGCATGCGGCCTGGAACTCGGCCACGCCACGCCGAAGGGCCCTGCGACGCCACCAAGGGAGCATGCGCTCGAGCTGGTGCAGCTGGTCGGCGTCGAGTGGGTGCGGAGGAAATGCGAGCTGAGCTTCGGCGATCTGGCGCAGGTGCACGCGCAACCCGCTGGCGAGGGCGTTGAACTCTGCGCGCCTGGCCAGCTGCAAGCTGTACCACCAGGCCAGCCAGGCCAGGAACAGCGCGTCGGGAATGCCGAGCAGCCACCGCGTTGGTTCGTCGAGTGGGAGTCCCGGCACTGGCTCACCTGCCAGCTGCCGGTGTACTGGCTCTGTGCCATTGCGGTCGGCTTGCTGCTGGGCCGCCTGATGGCATGACGCCGGCGATGAACCCGCGCATTGGACCGATTTTCGTCATGGGTAGCCCTCTCGTGGTGGCTGTTGGTCGGGGGACCGCCAGCTTGCCACGGGCAGGGCGCCCGCCCATCCCACGTTCCCGCGCTTCCCGGTTCCTTGTGAGAGTGCGCGCACCGGTGCCGGCCTATCCGGCGGTCCTTGTCTCCTCCTCCCTGGATGGACCGCGCGCTTTGGCCCGGCCGGCTGATGCTGGCCGGGCCGTTCTTTTCACGGGCGATCGAGGGCATGGGCGCAGCATGCGCCGGGCCGCGGTTGCCGAACAGATCTATCAATTCTGTTCGTCCACTTTGGGGGTTAGGGTGTCCTTGACATCCGTGAACAACGCGACGGAGGGCGGCGGCCATGCCGGTGCGCGGTGAAGTGCGCGATGCGCTGTGCCTGGCGCTGAAGGCCGGCGACGGCATGACGCGTGAGCTGGCGATGCGCAGTGGCGTGGGCGTGACCAGCGCCATGTACACGCTGCGCAACATGGTGCAGGCCGGGGAGGCCCGCGTGGTCGACCTGGCGCGTGTGCCGGGGGTGAAGCGGCCGGTACCGGTGTACGGCTTGGCGCTGGATGACGACGACGGCGCCGGCGACGGCGGGATCGACTGGAGCCTGATCACCTGCTGGGGCCAGTGGCCTGCAGCGGCCTGACAGCACGACAACAACGGGGCGACACGGGGCATGACCGAGGGCACAGCACTCGGGGGGGCGCAGCCTCCCCTGAACACGACGAGGCGCCATGGGTAGGGCGCCGATCGACTTTCAGCGCCTGAACGATGCGCTGCTGCAGACCGTGGAGACGTGGCTGCAGCGGTGGCTGCCGGCGGGCGTGGAGCGCAACGGGCGCTGGTACGTGGGCGACTTCGATGGCTCACCAGGTGAGTCGGCCAACGTCAACATGGCCACCGGCCAGTGGATCGACAACGCGGCGGCGGACGAGGATGTCGGGCGCGACCTGATCAGCCTGTACGCGCGCATCCACAACATGGGCAACGCCGAGGCGGCCCGCGCGCTGATGGACGAGCTGGGCTGGGAGCGGCCCAGCGACGATGACCACCGCCAGGCCCGCCCGGCGCGCGTGCAGGCGCCTGCACGTGATGGCGAGGCGCCGCAGGACGATGGCCCGCCGCCGGTGGAGGAGCGGCCCGCGCCAGCCCAGGATGGGAAAGGCAAGCGCGAGCCGAAGTGGCGCGCGGTGGTGCCGGTGCCGGCGCATGCGCCCGAGCCGCTGTTCGTGTTCGGCTTCAAGGACAAGAGCAAGCCCGGCCACCCGTGGGTGAAGCTGGACGCGGTGCGCACCTGGGCCTATCGCTTCGACGGCCAGCTGCTGGGCTACGTGGCGCGCTTCGAGCGCATCAACAGCGACGGCGAGCTGGTGAAGGACACGGTGCCGCTGACCTGGTGCCAGAACCTGGAGGATGACCGCGGCCTGCAGCGCTGGCACTGGAAGACCTGGGAAGCGCCGCGGCCGCTGTACGTGCCGGCCGGCGCCGTCGACCCGGCGCGGCCGGTGGTGCTGGTGGAGGGCGAGAAGTGCGCCGAGGCCGGGCAGCAGCTGCTGGGCGACCAGTTCACGTTCGTCAGCTGGCCGGGCGGCTGCAAGACCTGGAGCTACGCCGACTGGCGCTGGCTGAAGGGCTGCACCGTCTTCATGTGGCCCGACTGCGATGCCCAGCGTGAGCGGCTGAGCAAGGCCGAGCGCGAGGCCGGCGTCGACATGGGCACGAAGGCGCTGCTGGCCGCGCACCGGCAGCCGGGCATGCAGGCGATGGTGCACATCGGCACCGAGCTGGCCGCGCGCCAGGGCTGCACGGTGCACCTGTGCCAGATCCCGGCGCCGGGGGCGGTGGGCGACGGCTGGGACATCGCCGACGCGATCGCGCAGGGCTGGGATGCCGACCAGGTGCGCGCGTTCATCCGCGGGGCCGCCGCCTTCACGCCGGCCGGCGATGAGGCGCGGGCTGCGGCAGCCACGCAAACGCGATCCATTGCTGCCGCTGAGGAAGCGGGGGAGAGCATCGGCTGGCGCAAGTTCGTGATCGACGGGCGCGACGGCGCGAAGCCGGTGCGCGAGAACGCGGTGCTGGCCATGGACGGCATCACGCTGGCCACCGGCCGCCGCGTGGCCGGCGCCGACGAGCTGCACGGGCTGTTCGCCTACAACGCCTTCAGCAACAACGTGGAGCTCACCCGGGCGGCGCCCTGGGGCACCGCGGCCGGTGCCGTGGGCGAGGCGGACGACCTCGAGCTGGGCGCGCACCTGGTGCGGCAGCACTACATGCCACCGATGGGCCGCCAGACGCTGGAGGAGGCGATCAGCATGGTGGCGCGGCGGCACAGCTTCCACCCGCCGCGGCAGCATTTCGAGCGGCTGCGTGGCGCCTGGGACAACACGCGGCGGCTGTCGACCTGGTTGTTGCGGTGCTGCCGGCAAGACGGGCTGCTGCAGGCCGGCGAAGACGACAGCGACCGCCAGGCGCGGCTGCTGGATCTGGCCGACCACGACATGCTGGGCAAGTACCTGGCGCGCGTGGGCACCTGGGTGCTGATGGCCATCGTGGCGCGGGCGCTGAACCCTGGCTGCAAGTTCGACTACATGCTGGTGCTCGAGGGCGGCCAGGGCATGTTCAAGAGCACGACGGCGAAGGTGCTAGGGCTGCAGTGGTTTGCCGACACCGGCCTGGTGCTGGGCGACAAGGACAGCTACCAGAACCTGCAGGGCGTGCTGGTGTACGAGTGGGCCGAGCTGGCATCGCTGTCGAAGGCCGAAGTGCAGAAGGTCAAGCAGTACATCAGCAGCGAGAAGGACCGCTTTCGCGCCAGCTTTGACCGCCGGGCCCGGGACTACCCGCGCCAGGTGGTGTTCATCGGCACCACCAACGAGGCGCACTACCTGACCGACGGCACGGGCAACCGGCGCTTCTGGCCAGTGCGGGTGGAGCGCCCCGTCGACCTGAAGTGGCTGCGGGAGAACCTGGACCAGCTGTACGCAGAGGCGGTGCACTACGTCGACGCTGGCGCGCGGATGTTCCCGTCGCACAAGGAACAGCTCGAGCTGTTCGACCCGCAGCAGTCGGCGCGCATGGTGGAGGACAGCCTCGAGATGGCGATCCGCCACTACCTGTACGACGAGCAGCAGAAGGTGCCGCACGGCGGGGTTGACGGCAGCCTGCGCAACGACATCACGCTCAACGAGCTGCTGAACGCGATCGGCATCACGCTGGACAAGCAGACCGATGCCATGAGCAAGAAGGCCGGCGCCATCATGGGCCGGCTGGGATGGGAGCGGGCGCGCCGATCGGCGCGCATCGATGAGGACAGGCCCTGGGTGTACCGGCGGCCGCCTCGTCGATCTGCAGCGGCATCGGCGGCAGCGCCGGCGCCCGGCGGCAGCCATGGATCAACCGGGGATGCGCACCCCGAGCAACCGAGCGGGGCCGCAGATGACTGCCCGTTCTGACCCCCGATGGGCGAGCGCGCCCGAAAGGTCAGACGCAGTCGCGGTGCCGGCCATGTAGCGCACCGCGACCAGGCGCACCTGGCGTCCCGCTGTCCACGTGTCCACGTTGGTCGCATTGAGCCCTGGCTCAGCAGCAGTCTGCTGCTGCCAGGTCCTCAGCGGAGCCGTGGCCAGGGCGGTGCGGATGCAGGGTGTGCAGCGCGGCCGGGCGTGCACAACGCCCGTGGACAGGCTCGCGCACCTGGGCACGAACGGCATCTCACGACTCATTGAATGGAAGGTGGACACATGGACAGTAGAGCAAAGCGGGATTGGTCCTGGCTGCCGCACCAGATGCCGGGCGTGGCGAAGCTGATCTCAGAGAAGCGGGGCCAGTTGGGCAACGAGTGGGTGAACACCTGCTGGAAGAACGGCGTGGTGCAGGGCCAGCCCGGCTGGTTCTACGCGGCCGAGGGCGCCCTGGCCGTGGGCACGCCCTGGCCAGAAGATCCGGTGATCGCCAGCCTGCTGTCGGCCCGCATCACGGCCACGCAGGCGCTGCTGGTGATCCGGCCACGGGAGGCTGCAGGTGGCTGACGATCAGGACGTGATGGAGACCCGGTTGCGTGAGTGGGCGGCCTGGCTGACCAGCAGCGGCGACGGTGCTGGCTATGCCGCAATGAGCGTGATTCACCCCGACTGGATGCCACCCAGCAAGGGCACGACACCGTCGCTGAGGGTTGGACCGTCCAACCCCCAGCGTGAGCGGCTTCTGCATGCTGCGGTGCTGCAGCTGTCCAGGCGTCTGCAAGCCACGCTGCTGGTGTACTACTGCAAGCGGCTAAGCCTGGCTGAGCAGGCGGTGATGCTCGAGTGCGCCGAGCCGACGGTGCATGCGCGGGTGCGGGAGGCGAAGCGGTTGCTCGCCATCGCACTGCGCGCTGAGGGGGCTGTTATCAGTTATTCCTAGCCCCTACATTTCAGGCACGCTGGTTGTTCCTCGCCCCGGACGCAGCGTGTCCCCCGAGCCCCGGCACCGCAAGGTGACCGGGGCTTTTCTTCGCCCATGCAATCCGCCCCCAAGCCCTGCAGCCAGTGCGGCGTGCTCGTGTCCGATGGCACGGGCCGCTGCCAGGCGCACAAGCGCGTCGGCAAGTTCGGCGACCGCAAGCAGCTGTCGCGTCAGGCGCGCGGCTACGGTGCCGAGTGGGAGCGCACGCGCGCCCGCATCCTGGCCCGCGACGGTGGCATCTGCCAGCACTGCCTGCCGGCCAGCGTGCACATCGGCACCGAGGTCGACCACAAGGTGCCGAAGTCGCAGGGCGGCTCTGAGGACGACGACAACCTGCAGACCATCTGCACCACCTCCCATCGCGAGAAAACGCGGCGTGAGGCCGCCTGGGCCCGCGCGCGGGGCATCGTCGTCGCCCCCGGCCGGCCGGCCGCAGGGGAGGGGGGGGCTGAAAGTCTGGCCGGCCGCTCGGACAGGAC
>Ga0213919_1000346_pt1 | contig 21466 bp, 24 predicted proteins | sample McNCre317MG_FD_161056 | JGI IMG/M metagenome (GOLD analysis project Ga0213919, IMG submission 161056) | Freshwater microbial communities from McNutts Creek, Athens, Georgia, United States - 3-17 MG | ecosystem: Environmental > Aquatic > Freshwater > Creek | place: USA: Georgia | collected... | reverse complement strand
GAAAGCGCACATGCGCAACATGCATTTGTTTGACGTCAAGACCCTCAAGTCCAAAGGCGGCAAAGACAAAGAAACCGGTTACGACTTTGGTGGCGATTACTTCGGCTTGCCTTGGCCTTGCTACGGCACGCCCGAACTCAAGCACCCAGGCACCGCCAACCTGTACGACACCTCCAAACACGTCATGGACGGCGGCGGTAACTTCCGCGCCAACTTCGGTGTTGAGAAAGACGGCAAAAACCTGTTGGCGGAAGATGGCTCGCACTCCAAAGGCGCGGACATCACCACGGGCTATCCCGAACTCGACCACGTGTTGCTCAAGAAACTCGGCTGGTGGGACGAACTCACCGATGCTGAAAAAGCATTGGCCGAAGGCAAGAACTGGAAGACCGACAACTCTGGCGGCATGATGCGTGTGTTCATGCAAAACCACGGTTGCCACCCCTTCGGTAACGCCAAAGCGCGTGCCGTGGTGTGGAACTTCCCAGACCCCATCCCGCAACACCGCGAGCCCTTGTATGGCACGCGTCCTGACTTGGTGGAAAAGTACCCCACACACGCCGACAAAAAAGCGTTCTGGCGTCTGCCCACTTTGTACAAGACGATTCAAGACAAGAACGTCGCCGACAAAGTGCACGAGAAGTTCCCACTCATCCTCACCTCTGGCCGTTTGGTCGAGTACGAAGGTGGCGGCGAAGAAACCCGTTCCAACCCTTGGTTGGCCGAGTTGCAACAAGAAGCGTTTGTCGAGATCAACCCCAAGACAGCAGCTGACCGTGGCATTCGCAACGGCGAGCGTGTGTGGTTGAAGAGCCCCACCGGCGCACGTTTGAACGTGCAAGCGTTGGTGACCGAGCGTGTGGACACAGGCACTGTTTGGATGCCCTTCCACTTCTCAGGTCGCTGGCAAGGTGAAGACATGCTCAAGTACTACCCCAAAGGCGCAGCGCCTATCGTGCGCGGTGAAGCGGTCAACACGGCCACCACATATGGTTATGACAGCGTCACCATGATGCAAGAAACCAAAACCACCGTTTGCAACATCGAACGCGCCTAAGGAGAATTAAATGGCACGCATGAAATTTATCTGTGACGCTGAGCGTTGCATCGAGTGCAACGGTTGCGTCACCGCTTGTAAAAACGAACACGAAGTCCCATGGGGCGTGAACCGCCGCCGTGTGGTCACCTTGAACGATGGCGTCCCCGGCGAGAAATCGATCTCTGTCGCGTGTATGCATTGTTCAGATGCACCTTGTATGGCAGTTTGCCCTGTGAACTGCTTCTACAAGACCGACGAAGGCGTGGTCTTGCATGACAAAGACATTTGCATTGGCTGCGGCTACTGCTCTTACTCTTGCCCATTCGGCGCACCTCAGTTCCCCAGCCAAGGCACTTTCGGTGTGCGCGGCAAGATGGATAAGTGCACCTTCTGCGCCGGTGGCCCTGAAGCCAACGGCAGCCAAGCCGAGTTTGAAAAATATGGTCGCAACCGTTTGGCCGAAGGCAAATTGCCTGCGTGCGCCGAAATGTGTTCGACCAAAGCCTTGCTCGCTGGCGATGGCGACATGGTGGCCGACATCTTCCGCAACCGCGTGGTCAAGCGCAACAAGGGTGCTGAAGTGTGGGGCTGGGGCACGGCTTACGGCTCTAAGCAAGCGGGTCAAGCACCTGCCAAAGTCGAAGGAGTGAAGAAATGATGAAACGCATGTCACTCATTCTGCTCAGCGTTGCCGCTCTCACTGCTTGCGGTGAGAAAGCTCAAACACTCGGGACCAAAAAAGACGCCACAGCTTTCAGTGGTGCAGAAAATGCTTTTGTTGCGCCAGGCTGGACAGCTGGCGACAAAACTAGCTGGGAACAGCACCTGCGCGCACGCGGCCAGTACGGCATGAACGACCACAGTCGCGCACCGTAAACCAAGGGGCACATCATGTACCGCTCTTTTCAATCGGTGTTGTGTGCAGCGTTGACGGTGTTTGCACTGTCGGCTGTCGCGCAAGACAAAGCGCCTGCGGCAGCTCCGGCTGTTCAAAGCGTCAACATTCAAGACGTCAAGCCTGACGCCAGTGATTCGCCCGGCTATGCCGAGCAAACCAATGGCGAACGCGGCAAGGTCCAACCCGGCAACAACGCGCCCCTCTGGCGTGATGTGGGCAAGGGCGTGGAAGGCTACAGCAGCCTGCCCAAATCACAAGCGCCCGAGGCTGGCGTTTTGATTCAACCCTTTGTGCAGTACCCAGGCTCACGCCTCACCAACGGTGGTGAAGCCTGGCGTCAAGTGCGCAACAACTGGATCATTCCTTACGGCGGTTCGCTGCTGTTGATCGTGTTGGGCGCGGTGGGTGTTTTCTACTGGCGCAAAGGCATGATCAAGTTGCATGGCAAACCGACGGGTGTCGAGATTGAACGCTTCACCCCGTTTGAACGCTCAGCCCATTGGACCAATGCCATTGCGTTTGTGGTGTTGGCCTTGTCTGGCGTCACCATGGCTTTCGGCAAGTTCTTCATGCAACCGATCATTGGCGACACGCTGTTTGGTTGGATCACCTACTTACTAAAGAATGCGCACAATTTTGCAGGCCCTCTGTTCGCGGTGTCTTTGACGGTGGTCTTTGTGACCTTCTTGAAAGATAACTTGCCAAGCAAAGAAGACTTTGTGTGGATCATCAAAGGTGGCGGTTTGCTCAGCGGCCACGAGGTTCCATCACATCGCTTCAACGCGGGCGAGAAGATCGTGTTCTGGGGTGGCGTGTTCGCACTTGGTTTGGTCGTGGTGGCTTCGGGCTTCGTACTCGACAAAATCATTCCCTTCCTCGTCTACGAGCGCAGCACCATGCAAATGGCGCACATGATTCACGCTGTTGCGACATTGCTGATGATGACGATGTTCATCGGTCATATCTACATGGGCACCATCGGCATGGAAGGTGCCTACAAAGCCATGAAGACTGGTTATGTGGACGAGACATGGGCCAAAGAGCACCACGAACTCTGGCACGACGACATCAAGGCTGGCAAGATTCCAGCCCACCGCTCCGAAGAAACCTCGGGCACCACAGCGCACGTTTGATGCGCTGAACAGGAGAACAGAATGAACAAAGCACTCTTCGCACTGATCTTGGCTGCTGCCAGCGCCACTGCCTTTGCCAAATTGCCCGCACCCAACGACGAAGCGAAAGCCAAAGCTGCTGAAGCTGCCGCTAAGACAGCGCACGCCGGTAAAACTGATGCCTACTTGTTGTGCAAGTCGCAAGACAAAGTAGCAGCCCACGTGCAAAAGACCAACAAAGCCAAAGCAGGCAAGCCCGAGGCCACACCGCCTTGTGCTGACCCTGGCAAGTTTGTCTACACGCCACCTGAGGCAGCCGCTTCTGCACCTGCTGCGGCTGCATCTGCCCCAGCAGCGACAGCCAAAGCCGCAACGCCTGCTGCACCGGCTAAAAAATAATCCACACAGCCTTGCTGTGATCGGGCCGCACTGAGAGGTGTCGGCCCTTTTTGTTGTAGCCTTGTGGGCTTATGTCTATTGCATCCTCTACTTCTCCTGTGTTGCCACGCCTGACCCAAGCGCAAGCTGAACTGACCCGACAGATTGATGTCGTGAACGAGCACGGTGTACGCGAGCAGGTGTCCATCCCCGCCGAGCGTGCGTTGACGGTGTATGTGGACAAGCGCGAAATCGTCACGCTGATGACCTTGGGCGCGCATCCAGAATTGTTAGTGCTTGGCTATTTGCGCAACCAACGTTTGGTCGCGAATGTGAGCGAGGTCGAATCCATCACCGTCGATTGGGATGCAGGCGAAGACGGCGCAGGCGTGGCGGCTGTCAAAACCCGACACGGCATTGCCGACATTGCAGCACGCACCGAAAAACGCGTGGTCACCACCGGCTGCGGACAAGGGAGTGTGTTTGGCGACTTGATGGGCGAGATCGACCACTTGGTGTTGCCTGATGCGCGCATCAGCCAAGCGCGTTTGTATGGCGTGCTCAACGCCATTCGCGTGCAAGAGAGCACCTACAAATCAGCGGGCTCGGTGCACGGTTGCGCGCTGTTCAGTGCTGAGCACATGCAAATTTTTGTAGAAGACGTGGGCCGTCATAACGCCATCGACACCATCGCCGGATGGATGTGGATGCAAGGCGTGTCTGCCGATGCCGATTCGATTTTTTACACCACCGGTCGCTTGACCAGCGAGATGGTGATGAAGTCCGCGCAAATGGGCGTGGCTGTGGTGGTGTCGCGCAGTGGCATCACGCAAATGGGTTACGACGTGGCCACGCGCTTGCAGCTGTGCGCCATTGGTCGAGCCACCAACAAACACTTTCTTTGCTACACCGCACCCGAGCGTTTGCAGCTTCAACCCTCACTTGCCGCAGGCGGCGTACACAAGGTCGCGAGCGTATGAACGAACCCACACACAAAGGCCTCAGCCGAATGCCTGCAGCACAGCCTGCATTGCCCCATGCTGGCGTGACATGGTGGACGCAAGCCTGGCGCACGCTGTGGCGTGATGCCCGTGCTGGCGAGCTGCGCTTGCTGGTGGTGGCCGTCGCTTTGGGCGTGGCTGCGCTGAGCTCGGTCAGCTTTTTGGCTGACCGTTTGAACGGTGGCTTGCAGCGCGATGCGCGCCAACTTTTAGGCGGTGATGTGGTGGTGGTGAGTGACCAAGCCACACCCGCGTACATCGTGCAACGCGCCAAAGCCGATGGTTTGCAAGGCGTGACCACCTTGAGTTTTCCCACCATGGCGCGTGGGCAATCGCAAACGGCTGCTGAGAGCAACAGCCGTTTGGTGGCGCTCAAAGCCGCTGAGGCAGGCTACCCCTTGCGAGGTGAACTCAAAGTGGCCAGCAGTTTGGCGCAAGCGCAACTTGCGTTGAGCCATGACAGCGCAAACATCAGCAAAGAAGGCAACAAGCCAGATGTTGAAAAAACCACCGCCATCCCCGCCAGTGGCGAGGTATGGGTCGAGGCCGCTGGCTTAGAAGCCTTGGGCCTCGATGTGGGCGACAGCGTGATGCTGGGCAACAGCCGCTTGCGCATCAGCCGCGTGTTGGTATACGAGCCAGACCGTGGCGCGGGCTTCATGAACTTCGCACCTCGCGTGTTGATGAACAGCGCCGATTTAGCCGCCACTGCGCTGATTCAACCCGCCAGTCGCGTGACCTGGCGCTACGCCGTGATCGGGCCAGATGCTGCGGCTAAAAAATTTCTGGCATGGGCCGAAGTCGAGACCAAAAAGCCCGAGGTGCGCGGTGTGCGCGTGGAGTCGCTTGAGGCGGGGCGACCCGAGATGCGTCAAACCTTGGACCGTGCGGCTAAGTTTTTAAATCTGGTTGCTTTGTTGGCGGCCTTGCTCAGTGCCGTGGCCGTTGCTTTGGCGGCACGCGGGTTTGCCGCTCGTCATTTGGACGACTGCGCCATGCTGCGTGTGCTGGGTCTGAGCCAACGCCACATTGCGTTGTCGTACGCCGCAGAGTTTGTGTGGGTCGGCACGTTTGCCAGCGTGTTGGGTTTGGCCTTGGGCTATGCCGTGCACTTGGTGTTTGTGACCTTGCTCAAAGGCTTGGTCGAGACCGCCTTGCCCGCGCCCAGCGTGTGGCCCGTGGTGTATGGCTTGGGCACGGGCTTGACCTTGTTGCTCGCCTTTGGGTTACCGCCCGTGTTGCAACTGGCCAGAGTGCCCGCGTTGCGCGTGATGCGCCGTGATGTGGGCGAGCTCAAAGCCACCACGCTCAGCGTGTGGGCCTTGGGGCTTACTGGTTTTGCCGTGTTGCTGATTGCTGTGAGCCGTGATTTGAAACTCGGCCTCATGGTGGTGGGCGGCTTTGCGGGGGCGGTGCTGTTGTTTGCAGGCATGGCGTGGTTGGCCGTGCAGGTGCTGCGCCGCAGCGTGGTGGAAGGCACTGCACCGCCGTGGCTGATGCTGGCCACGCGGCAGGTGAGCGCGCGCCCCATGTATGCCGTGGTGCAGGTGAGCGCGCTGGCCGTGGGACTGCTGGCTTTGGCGCTCTTGGTGTTGTTGCGCACTGACCTCATCAGCAGCTGGCGCAATGCCACGCCTGCGGATGCGCCTAACCGTTTTGTGCTCAACATCCAACCCACACAAGCAGAGCCATTTTTGCAAACCTTGCGTGAGGCGGGCGTGCGCAAGCTGGATTGGTATCCCATGGTTCGCGGGCGCTTGGTGGCCGTGAACGGCAACACCGTCACACCAGACAACTACACCGACGAGCGTGCCAAGCGTTTGGTCGATCGAGAATTCAATGTGTCCTTCAGCGCCGATAAGCCCGAGCACAACACAGTGGTCGACGGTGCGTGGCAGGCAGAAGACCCCCATGGTTTGAGCATTGAAGAAGGCATCGCTAAAACCTTGAATCTCAAACTGGGGGACAGCTTGCGATTTGACATTGCAGGCGTGGTGAGTGATGCGCGCATCACCTCGGTACGCCGTGTCGATTGGACCTCCATGCGCGCTAACTTCTTTGTCATGTACCCCGTGAACCGGCTGAAACATGGTTCAGATTTTGATGTGCCCGCCACCTACATCGCTGCGTTCCGTGCGCCGCCACGTGTGGCGGGGCGGAGCTTTGACAACCAGCTCATCAGCCGCTTCCCCAACGTCACCAGTGTGGACATGGGCGCGACCTTGAACCAAGTGCAAACCGTGCTCGGTCAAGTGGTGAGCGCAGTGGAGTTTTTGTTTTTGTTCACCTTGGCTGCTGGCTTGGTTGTGTTGTTTGCCGCTGTCACCGCCACACGCGAAGAACGTGCGCGTGAATACGCGGTGCTGCGTGCGTTAGGTGCGTCCAACCAACTGCTGGCCAATGTGCAACGTGCGGAGCTCGCAGGTGTTGGCGCACTCGCGGGCTTGCTGGCCACCTGCGTGGCCATGGCCATGGGGTGGGGCTTGGCCCACTTTGCCTTTGATTTTGAATGGACTGCCAGCCCGTGGGTGCCTTTGTTAGGTGCCGGTGTGGGCGCCTTGTTAGCCTTGGCCGCTGGCTGGTGGGGCTTGCGCGATGTGCTGCGTCGCCCAGTGGTGCAGACCCTCAGACAAGCCAGCCATTGATTGAGAATTGACAGATGCAAATCGAAGAAAAATCACCTTTTGATACCCCGTTTGAATGGCTAGGCGGCGAAGCACGCGTGCGCGTTTTGGTTGACCGTTTTTATGACCTCATGGATTTAGAGCCCGCTTACCTAGCGCTGCGCGCCACGCACGGCCCCGACTTGGCCAATGCGCGTGAACGTTTGTTCATGTTTTTGTGCGGCTGGTTGGGTGGGCCTAACTACTATGTCGAGCAACATGGTCACCCGCGCTTGCGCATGCGTCACATGCCTTTTGCCATCGGCATCAAGGAGCGTGACCAATGGGTGGCGTGCATGGACCAAGCGATGGGTGAGACGGGTGTGCCTGAGGGCTTGCGCACACGTTTGAACAACAGCTTTTTTCAAACCGCAGATTGGATGCGTAACAAAGGCGTTTAAGCCCTTGTTTCTTTAAACGTTGCTCGGCCCCAGCAACACCACCAACGCCCCCGCTCCCCCATCCGAAGGCTTGGCCTGTACAAAGGCCAGCACTTCGTTTTTTTGCACCAACCAGCGCTGCACTTTGCTCTTGAGTACAGGCTCTTTGCCGGGTGAGCCCAAACCCTTGCCGTGCACCACGCGCACGCATCGCCAGCCCATGCGTTTGGCGTCGCGCACAAATTGGCCTAGGGCTTCGCGGGCTTCGTCGCTGCGCAGGCCGTGCAGGTCAAGCTGGCCTTGTAGGCTCCACTCGCCTTTGCGAAGTTTGCGCGTCACGTCGGTGCCGATGCCGGGGCGCCTGAAGCTCAGCTGATCGTCCACGTCGAGCAAGGTGCTCACATCGAACTCGTCACTCATGCTCTCCACCAGCGCGGCTTGGTCGTCTAAGGTTTGTTGCAGCGGGCGGGCGGCTGGGCGTTGCGGGGTGATGAGCACACGTGCTTTGGCGGCGATGGGTTTGACGTTTCCCACCGCATGGGTGAATAAATTGCGTTCAGCTTCGGCGCGGTGCTCGGCTTCGCGACGGGCTTCTTCGGCGGCTGCGGCAGCCAACGCTGCGTCGTTCACCTGTTTGCGGATAGCGCCCAAGTCTTGCAGCGATTTGGCTTTCACAGCAGCCCCTCTTCGGCCATCGACAAATACTTGCCTTGCGCCACGATGATGTGGTCGCGCACGGTCACGTCAATCAGAGCCAGTGCTTCTTGCAGGGTGCGGGTGAGTTTCATGTCAGCTTGCGAGGGTTTGACGGTGCCGCCTGGGTGGTTGTGGGCCAGCACCACGCCATCGGCGCCCAAGGCCAAGGCGGTCTTGGCGACTTCGCGCGGGTAGACCATGGTTTGCGACAGCGAGCCGCGAAACATGGGCTGGTAGGACAGCAGGCGGTTGTGGGCGTCGAGAAACAAAACGGCAAAGACCTCGTGTTTGAGTTGGGCGAGTTCGAGTTGCAGGTATTGTTTCACCGCATTGGGTGAATTCATCACCGTGGTTTCAGTTAATTGTTGGGTCAGGGCGCGGCGCGCCATTTCCAGCACGGCCACCAGTTGCGAGCGTTTGGCGTCGCCGCCCATGCCTTTGAAGGTTTTGAGCTCAGCCGCACTGGCGTGGATCAGCCCGGCAAAGCCCTTGAAGCGCTCTAGCAGCTCTTGGGCCATCACAAACACGTTTTTGCCCTTGATGCCTGTGCGTAAAAACAAGGCCAGCAGCTCGGTGTCGGTCAGCGCCGAGGCGCCGTGTTTGAGCAGCTTTTCGCGGGGGCGCATCTCGGCGGGGAGCTGCGCAATGGTCATCGGTTCGGGCATTCGGTCCATAGCGAGAGCTTTCTACAATAGACGGTCTAACACAGAGAGTCCTATGACTGCATCCAACGCTCACCCTACCATCGGCCCCGCCTCTTTTTTAACGCTGCACTATCGGCTTTCGGGACCGCAAGGCGATGTCATCAACACGTTCAACGACAAACCTGCCACGCTGTCGCTGGGGTCGGGCGAGTTGTCGCCTGCGTTGGAGCAGCGTTTGATGGGCTTGGCCGAAGGCACGCGCACCACGTTTGAGTTGGCCGCTGGCTTGGCCTTTGGTGAGCGCAACCCCGATATGCAGCAATGGGTGAGCAAGAGCTTGCTCAAAGAATTTGGCGACCCCGATGAGCAATACAACGTGGGTGATGTGGTGCAGTTTCCAGCGCCCACAGGCCAAGGCTCGTTTGCGGGCGCAGTACAACAAGTGACCGACGACCAAGTGCTGTTTGACTTCAACCACCCATTGGCCAACCAGCCCGTGACGTTTGAAGTGCAAGTCATCGGCATTCTGTAAATCACCATGAACAAACATCTGCAAGAAATCGTGCTCGCCGCCCCCCGCGGCTTTTGCGCAGGCGTGGACCGCGCCATCGACATCGTGGACCGTGCCTTAGAAAAGTTTGGTGCACCTGTGTATGTGCGCCACGAAATCGTGCACAACACCTACGTGGTGGAAGACCTCAAAAACCGTGGTGCCATCTTCATTGAAGACTTGGCCGATGTGCCCGCGGGCGCCACGTTGGTGTTCAGCGCGCACGGCGTGCCCAAATCGGTGGAAGAAGAAGCGGCGCGACGCGGCTTCCACGTGTTTGATGCCACTTGCCCTCTCGTGACCAAGGTGCACGTGGAAGTGGCCAAGCTGCACAAAGAAGGTTTTGAGTTCATCATGATTGGCCACAAAGGCCACCCGGAAGTCGAAGGCACGATGGGTCAGTTGCTCGACGGCATTTACTTGGTAGAAGACGTGGCCGATGTGGCGCACGTGACGCCTAAACAAACCGAGCGCTTGGCCGTGGTCACGCAAACCACGCTCAGCGTGGACGATGCGGCCCTCATCACTGACGCCGTAGTGGCGCGCTTCCCGAACATTCGCAAGCCCAAGATGCAAGACATTTGCTATGCCACCCAAAACCGCCAAGACGCGGTGAAGGTGTTGAGCAACGAAGTTGAATTGGTCATCGTGGTGGGCAGCCCCACCAGCTCCAACAGCAACCGCTTGCGCGATGTGGCGCAGCGCTCGGGCGCTCAAAGCTACATGGTCGACAACGCCGACGAACTCAAAGAAGAATGGTTCGCAGGCGTCACCCGTGTGGGTCTGACCGCTGGTGCGTCAGCGCCCGACATCTTGGTGCAACAAGTCATTGCCCGCATGCGCGCCTTGGGCGCCGTGTCTGTACGAACCCTCGATGGTGTGGAAGAAACCATCAAATTCCCTCTGCCCAAAGGGCTGAAGTAAAAGGACTGAAACTCAATGCTCGACATCAACCAACTGCGCCGCGATCTGCCCAGCGTCATTGCCAAACTCGAAACCCGCAAAAAACCACAAGCGTTTTTGAATGTGGATGCCTACCAAGCTTTAGAGGCTGAGCGCAAAACATTGCAGACCCGCACCGAAGAACTGCAAGCCAGCCGCAATGCCTTGTCTAAACAAATCGGCATGCTCAAAGCCAAAGGCGAGAGCGCCGATGGTGTGATGGCGCAAGTGGCCGACATCAAAACCGAACTCGACACCTCGGCTGTGCGTTTGGATGCGTTGCAAGCCGAGCTGCAAAGCTTGCTGCTTGCTGTGCCCAACCTACCGCACGACAGCGTGCCCGCAGGCGAAGACGAACACGGCAACGTGGTGCTGCGCAGCTGGAGCCCCACAGGCACCGAACCCGCACCTTTGGGCTTCGAACCTAAAGACCATGTGGATTTGGGTGAGCCCTTGGGCCTCGACTTTGAAATGGGCGTCAAGCTCTCTGGCTCACGCTTCACCGTGATGAAGGGCCAAATCGCCCGCATGCACCGCGCGCTTGCGCAGTTCATGCTGGACGTGCAAACCCAAGAGCACGGCTACACCGAGTGCTACACGCCCTACATCGTGAATGCCGACAGCCTCAAAGGCACAGGCCAGTTGCCCAAATTTGAAGAAGACTTGTTTGCTGCCAAGAAGGGCGGCCAAGAGGGCGAAGCCACCAGCGAAAGCACAGCGCTGTACCTGATTCCTACCAGCGAAGTGCCGTTGACCAACTTTGTGCGCGATGTGGTTTTGGCCGAAACCGAGTTGCCCATCAAGCTCACCGCACACACGCCATGCTTCCGCTCCGAGGCAGGCAGCGCAGGCCGTGACACGCGGGGTTTGATTCGTCAGCATCAGTTCGACAAAGTCGAGATGGTGCAAATCGTGCACCCCGACAAGAGCTACGAGACCTTGGAAGAAATGACAGGCCACGCTGAAGCCGTGTTGCAAAAACTGGGCTTGCCTTACCGAGTGATGTTGCTGTGTACCGGTGACATGGGCTTTGGTGCAACCAAAACACACGACCTCGAAGTGTGGTTGCCTGCGCAAAACACCTACCGCGAAATCAGCTCGGTCTCGAACTGCGAAGCGTTCCAAGCCCGCCGTTTGCAAGCGCGTTTCAAAAACGCGCAAGGCAAGAACGAGCTCGTGCACACCTTGAACGGTTCAGGTCTCGCCGTGGGCCGCACCTTGGTGGCCGTGTTGGAAAACTACCAACAAGCCGATGGCAGCATTCGTGTGCCTGAAGCGCTGCGCCCCTACATGGGTGGCGTGGCAGAGCTACGCGGCTGATACAGTTCGCAAAACTTGAAGGAATGAACGCTGTGAAAAAATTATTTCTCTTGCTGGTCACAGCGTTGCTGACCGCCTGCGGCACCACCAATGATTCGCAAACCAATGCGGACAATGCACAACGCCCCAGCATGGACCAATTTGGCCGCATGCCCATGCCCACAGGCACCAAGCTGCGCACCGCAGAGTCGCTGATTTTTGGTGTGGGTGAGGGGTGGTTAGGTCGTGCGGTGTTTGAGTTGCCCACCGATGCCAACGCCAGCTACAACTTCTATGCCGAGCAGTTACCTCGCCAAGGTTGGACCATGGTGGCCTCGGTGCGTGGCAAAAAGAGTTTGCTGGTGTTCACCCGCGCAGACCGCTCAGCCACGATTGAGATTGAAGACAGCGGCTTGTTCAGCGGCTCGCTCGCATCCATGACCGTCAGCCCGGCTGGAAGCACAAGTGGCGCACCTGCGGGTGCCGGTGTGGTAGTGCAGCCCTTGGGCGGCGCTGGCGCACGTCGCCCCTGATAGAATTGCGGCTTCGACAAACGACACCGAATCAGGAGAAGTGGCAGAGTGGTCGAATGTACTTGACTCGAAATCAAGCGTAGGGGCGACCCTACCGAGGGTTCGAATCCCTCCTTCTCCGCCAAGCCTAACAAGCACCTTAAAAAGCCGTTCGTCATCGAACGGCTTTTTTCATATTCGGCTGTCAGTCTTACAGGGCGACAGATGCCGCATCTTGAGCAATCTTCCAAGCTGGACCTCCTGCGCTACGTGGCGAAGTGGGTGGCTTTGGCGACGGTGGTGGCCGCCCTGGCAGGCTCTGCCTCAGCCCTGTTTCTTTTCTCGCTCGATTGGGCCACCCAGACCCGTGAAGCCAACCGCTGGCTCATCTGGTGTCTGCCCATCGCGGGCTTCTGTGTGGGCTGGCTGTATCTCAAGTTTGGCCAGCACGTGGAAGCTGGCAACAACTTGCTGATTGACGAAATTCACGACCCTCAAAAAGTGGTGCCTTTGCGCATGGCCCCGTTTGTGTTGGGCGGTACGGTGATCTCTCATTTGTTTGGCGCCTCGGTGGGGCGTGAAGGCACGGCGGTGCAAATGGGTGGGGCTTTGGCCGACCAACTCACACATTTCTTCAAACTCAATCATGTAGACCGTCGCATGGTGTTGATGGCTGGTATCAGCGCGGGCTTTGCCTCGGTGTTTGGCACGCCGTTGGCGGGTGCGGTGTTTGCGCTAGAGGTGCTGGCCATTGGCCGCTTGCGCCTCGATGCCCTGCTGCCGTGCGTGATTGCTGCGGTGGTAGCAGACCAAGTGGGTTTGCTGTGGGGCGTGCAACACACGCAATACGAAGTGGGCTTGGTGCCGCAAATCACGGCTTGGTTGCTGGCGGCCATGGTGGTGGCCGGCGCGCTGTTTGGTTTGGCCGGCAAGCTGTTTGCCGATGGCACGCACGCGCTGAGTGGGGTGATGAAAAAGCACATTGCCTATGCACCGCTGCGCCCTTTGTTGGGCGGCACGGTGATTGCCGCTGTGGTGATGTGGGGCAGCTTTGACCGTTACATCGGTTTGGGCATTCCGGTGATGGTGGAGGCATTTGCCCATCCACTCGCACCGACTGACTTTTTAGGCAAGATGGTGTTCACCATCGCGTCGCTAGGTTCGGGTTTTAAAGGTGGCGAAGTGACACCTTTGTTCTACATCGGCGCCACACTGGGCAATGCCTTGGCACCGTTGTTGGATGTGCCGTTTGCGCTGCTGGCTGCGGTGGGCTTTGTGGCCGTGTTTGCAGGGGCTGCCAACACACCCATTGCGTCGACGCTGATGGCTGTTGAGTTGTTTGGCGCAGAGATTGGCGTCTTCGCCGCGCTGGCCTGTGTGATGAGCTATGTGTGCTCGGGCCACTCAGGCATTTACCGAGCTCAACGGGTGGCGCATCGCAAGACGAATGCGCCGTCCCAGCCTTCTTAGAATGGGAACCATGACGATGCACTTCTCCCGTTTGGTACATGCCGCGCTGTTGGTAGCCGCCTTATTTGCGAGCCCTGTTTTTGCGCAGACTTTCAAAATGCCTTGCGAGGTCGAAGCCACCATTCCAGCCATGGAAGACGTGAAGATCAAGCCGCAAAAAGTGGTGATTGAAATTCAATCCATGGGCAAAAACATCTTCCTCAAGATGAATGGCCCCGAGCCTTATTTGGTGATGGCCAATAGTTTGGCCACCGAAGATTTCACGGGGAAGAACTTAACGACGCCCAAAGAAATGGGTGCGTTTCGCAAACACAAGGTCACGGGTGCAGAGTCAGAGATTCGCATCGAGCAAGCCACCGTGATCGTGACCGCTTACACCGACACCACCTACATGGGTAAAAAAGTGCGTGTCAACATCACAGGGCCTTGCAGCGTGCCCCGTTAAGGCCGTGCAAACAACGATGGCTCTTTGTTTAAAACCAGCACCAAAAACCGGTGCAGTTGCCCGTGATTTGTTGAATGAGCAAGTCAACCAAGCTGCTGACGACCAGCAGGGGCAAACCCACGTACACAAACACCCACAGCACAGACACCAGCGTGAGGCGGGGTTCTTCCAAGCGATGACCCATCACGGTCTCTGCTTGTCGGCGAAGGCGAAGTTTGTTCAACATGGTGTGAGGATTCTAGGCGCATGAAAGTCAACTGGGACACTCTGAGCTATCCCGAGTGGGACGCACACCATGCCGCTTCTGCTGCCCCCTTGCAACAAGATTGGGCCTATGGCGCATGCATGAAAACGCTGGGCGTGGGCGTGCTGCGCGCGTATGTCGAGCAAGACGGCGCACCCGTGGCCTTGGCTCAATTCATCGTGCGTCGTTTGGTCGGTGGCTTGGCCAACATGGCGTTGTGCTCGCTGGGGCCGGTGTGGTTGCAGCCGCTGTCGGGCGCTGAGAAGGCGCGTGTTTACAAAACGCTGAAGCAAACCATTCCGTTGAAAAACTTGCGCGTGGTCGCGTTCACACCGCTGGAAGCACAAGGCCCCGAGTTGGGCTTCTCGCGCTGGCGTCGTGTGATGACAGGCCACAGCACGGTGATGCTGGACCTCACGCTGTCGATGAACGAGTTGCGCGCCCAGCTGGACAAGCGCTGGCGTCACCGCTTGGGCGGTGCAGAAAACTCCGAGCTCACCATCCACCGCGTGGGTACCAATGCCGGTCAATACCGTTGGCTGCTGGACGCCGAAATGCAGCAGCGCGAGCAACGCGGCTTGCACGGTTTGCCCTTGCACTTCTTCGACTTGTATGTGCCCTCGCGCCAACAGCCCACCAAAACCATTTTGACGATGCGCGCCGACGTGGGCCGCGACCGCGTGGCGGGCATGATGTTTTTGATTCACAGCGAAGCCGCCACCTACCAAGTGGGTTGGACCAGCGATGCGGGCCGTGACTTGCATGCCCACAATTTGATTTTGTGGAAAGGCATCGAAGAGTTGCGCGAGCGCGGTGTGCGCAAACTCGACCTCGGCGGTGTCAACACCACACGCAGTGCAGGCATTGCGCGTTTCAAGATGAGCACGGGCGGCCAAGTGCTGACCTGCGCAGGGACCTTCATTTAAACCATGCTGCGCGTCTCCCACCTCTCTTGCAGCCGTGGCAACAAGCCACTGTTTGCCGACGTCAGCTTTGCCCTGCAAGCGGGCCAAGCCTTGCACCTCGAAGGCGACAACGGCGTGGGTAAAACCAGCTTGCTGCGCATCATCTGTGGCTTGTCACCCGCCGATGCGGGTGAGGTGTGTTGGCAAGGTAAACCCATTCAGCAAAACGCCACAGCGTTTCGTTCGTCTTTGTTTTATTTGGGCCACGGCTTGTCGCTCAAAGAAGAGCTGTCGGCTTTGGAAAACCTCATGTCAGATGCTGCTGTGTCGGGCCGCACGCTCAGTCAACAACAAGCCTTGGTCGCTTTGGCCCGCATGGGCTTGCGCGGGCGCGAGCATTTGCCGCTGCGCGTGATGTCGCAAGGTCAAAAACGCCGCACGGCCTTGGCCCGTTTGCTGGCCAGTCAAGCCCCTCTGTGGGTGTTGGACGAACCTTTTGTGGCCTTGGATGTAAAAGCGGTTGACGGCCTGCGTGGCCTGTTGGCCGAGCATGTGGCCAACGGCGGCATGGTGCTCTTTACCAGCCATCAGCCTGTGACGCTGACCCGTGCTAACGGCTCGTCGGTCGATGTGCAAACTTACCGACTGAGAGGCGTGGCATGAGTGGTGGCGCGTTCATGGCCGTGTTGCGTCGCGACTTGCTTTTGGCCATGCGTCGCAAGAGTGAGGTGCTGACAGCGGTGTTTTTCTTTGTGGTGGTGGCAGCTTTGTTTCCACTTGGCATTGGTCCAGAGCTGAACACCTTGCGCTTGGTGGCCCCGGGTGTGTTGTGGGTGGGCGCGCTGTTGTCGAGCATGTTGGCCCTGCAGCGTTTGTTTGAGGCCGATTACCGTGACGGCACGCTGGAACAAATGGCTTTGTCGCCCACGCCAATGCCCTTACTGATCAGTGCCAAACTCTTGGCGCACTGGCTGGTCTCAGGGGTGCCGTTGGTATTATTGGCGCCAGTTTTAGGGTTGCAATTTGACCTCTCGGCCGATGCCTTGGTCACCCTCACGTTGGCCCTGTTGTTGGGCACGCCCGTTTTGTCTTTGGTGGGCGGCATAGGTGCCGCGTTGACCTTGGGCGTGCGTGGCGGTGGCGTGTTGTTGTCGCTGTTGGTGCTGCCTTTGTTTATTCCTGTGCTGGTGTTTGGTGCTGGCGCAGTTGAGGCGCAGGCCAGTGGTTTGGGCGCACAGGCGCATTTTTCAATTTTGATGGCCATGCTGTTGCCAGCAGCCTTTTTCAGCCCGTTTGCATGTGCAGCGGCTTTACGGATTGCGTTGGAATGAAAAATATCAATTGGTTCCATTACGCCGCACCACAAACCTTTTATGGTTTAGCAGGCAAGGCGTGGCCTTGGTTTGCAGTGCTGGCCACCTTGCTCATGGTGGCGGGCCTATGGCTGGGCTTTGCCGTGGCCCCCACAGACTTTCAGCAAGGCGAGGGCTATCGCATCATCTTCGTGCACGTGCCAGCCAGTTGGATGTCGATGGTCATTTATTTGGCCATGGCGTTTTGGAGCGTGTTGGGCCTGACCTTCAACACCCGTCTGTCAGGCATGATGACCCGCGCTTTGGCGCCTACGGGTGCCATGTTTGCGTTTCTGTCCCTGTGGACCGGTGCACTCTGGGGCAAGCCCATGTGGGGTGCTTGGTGGGTGTGGGATGCACGCCTCACGTCTGAGCTGATTTTGTTTTTCTTGTACCTCGGCTACATCGCCTTGACGTCGGCCATTGACGACACGCGCCGCAGTGACCGTGCTGGTGCTTTGATTGCCATCGTGGGCGCCATCAACGTGCCCATCATTTATTTTTCGGTGAAGTGGTGGAACACCTTGCACCAAGGTGCCTCGGTGTCACTCACCAAAGCGCCCAGCATGGCGGAAATCATGTTGTGGAGCATGTTGTTGATGGCCTTGGCGTTTTGGTTTTACACCATCGCACTGGTGCTGTACCGCGTGCGCACGCTCATCTTGCAGCGTGAGAGTCATGCCACTTGGGTGCACGAACTCGAAGAGGTGAAGCCATGAGGTGGGAAAGCTGGAGCCAGTTTTGGGCCATGGGCGGCTATGCCGTGTATGTGTGGGGCAGCGTGGGCGTGACGGCGTTGCTGCTGGCGCTGGAAGTGCTGCAAGCGCGTTGGGCGCACCGCGTGGTGCTGAATCAATTGAAAGCCGAGCAGGCCGTGGCTCAATTACCTGTTGAAGAGTTGATGTGATGAAACCCAGAACCAAACGATTTGCACTGATTGCCGCTGGCATTGTGGTGCTGTGCGCGGCAGCAGCTTTTGTGCTGAACGCTTTCCAAAGTAATTTGGTGTTTTTCTTCACACCCACGCAAGTGAGCAAGGGCGAAGCACCCAAGGGCCGCACCTTCCGCGCTGGCGGCATGGTGAAAGAGGGCAGCGTGGTGCGCGATGGCAACACCGTGCGTTTTGTCATCACCGATACCGTGCATGAAATGCCCGTGACCTATGTGGGCCTGTTGCCCGATTTGTTCAAAGAGGGCAAAGGCGTGGTGTCGCAGGGCAAGCTGGGGGATGACGGCATGTTTGTGGCCAGCGAAGTGTTGGCCAAGCATGACGAAAACTACATGCCCCCCGAAGCGCAACATGCGATGGACCAAGCTGCAGCGGCCAAAGCAGCCAAGTCTGTGCAAACGCCAGCCCCCATCAAAGGCAATCCATGATTCCAGAACTCGGTAATTTCGCACTCATGCTCGCGGCCGTGGTGGCCGTGATGCAAGGCGTGTTGCCCATTGCAGGCACCTTGGTGCGTAATCCACAAACGCAAATCACTTTGCAATCGCTGGCGCGTCCTACCGCAGCTTTGCAATTCGTGTTGGTGGCGTTTGCGTTTGGCGCCTTGGCAGCTTCATTCTTGAACAACGATTTTTCGGTGCTGTATGTGTCACAGCATTCCAACTCGCTGTTGCCCAAACCCTACCAATTCGCAGCGGTGTGGGGTGGCCATGAAGGCTCGCTCTTGCTGTGGGTGCTGTTGTTGTCGCTGTGGACCGTGGCTGTGGCGGTCTTCTCGCGCAGTTTGCCACTCGACATGGTGGCGCGTGTGATTGGTGTGTTGGGTTTGATTTCGGTGGGCTTCCTTCTGTTCATCTTGACCACCTCGAATCCGTTTGAGCGTTTGTTGCCAGCCGCCTTGGATGGCAAAGACTTGAACCCGCTGTTGCAAGACCCCGGCTTGGTCATTCACCCGCCCATGCTCTACATGGGCTACGTGGGCATGGCGGTGGCATTTGCGTTTGCCGTGTCTGCCTTGATGAGTGGTCGCTTAGACGCGGCTTGGGCGCGTTGGTCGCGCCCTTGGACGGTGGTGGCTTGGACCTTCCTCACCTTTGGCATTGGCCTCGGTTCTTGGTGGGCGTATTACGAACTCGGCTGGGGCGGCTGGTGGTTTTGGGACCCGGTTGAAAACGCATCCCTCATGCCTTGGTTGGTAGGCACGGCACTCATTCACTCCTTGATGGTGACTGAGAAACGTGGCAGCTTCAAAGCGTGGACGGTGTTGCTGGCCATTGCCGCTTTCTCCTTGTCGCTGTTGGGTACGTTCTTGGTTCGCTCTGGCGTGTTGACGTCGGTGCATGCATTTGCGTCTGACCCCAAGCGCGGTGTGTTTGTGTTGATCTTCTTGGCGGTGGTGGTGGGTGCATCGCTCACGCTGTTTGCGTGGCGTGCGCCGCGTGTGGCCTTGGGTGGTCGCATGGAGCTGGTGTCGCGCGAATCGTTTTTGTTGGCCAACAGCGTGTTGTTGGTGGTGGCCACTGCGGCGGTGTTGCTGGGCACGATTTACCCGCTCATCATTGATGCACTCAACATGGGTAAGTTGTCGGTCGGCCCGCCTTACTTCAATGCGGTGTTTGCACCGTTGCTCGTGCCGACTGTGTTTTTGATGGTTCCTGGTTCGGTGGCGCGTTGGCGTGATGCCAATGTGCGCGACATCGCTTTCAAGCTGCGTTGGACATTTGCAGGTGCTCTCGTTTTGGCTGTGCTCTTGCCCTTTGTGTTGGGCGGCTGGTCGCTAGGCGCTGCGTTTGGTTTGTTCCTCGGTTGCTGGGTGGCCTTGGGCACGGCCCAGCAAGTGATCGAGCGTGTGGGCAAGCCTGGCCGCATTGGTGCCTCGTTCTGGGGTCAACACATCGCCCACTTCGGCATGGCGGTGTTGGTCATTGGCATCACCGGCGTGAAGTGTTACGAGGTCGAGCGCGATGTGCGCATGCAAATTGGTGACGTGGTGACCATCGCGCCCTACACCTTCCGTTTGAATTCACTCGACGAAGTGCGTGGCCCCAACTACAAGGCCGTGCGTGCCGACGTGCAAGTGTTGCGCGATGACAAGGTGATTGAAATCTTGCAGCCTGAAAAGCGCCGCTATTTCTCATCGGCCATGGCGATGACCGAGGCCGGTATTGACTCTGGCTTCATGCGCGATTTGTATGTCTCATTGGGCGAGCCGCTGGACGATGCCCGCACCGAGTGGAGCATGCGCGTGTATTACAAACCGTTTGTGCCGTGGCTGTGGGGCGGTGTGTTGCTGATGGTGTTGGGCGGCGTGTTGGCGGCACTGGACCGGAGATACCGCAAATGAAAAAAGTTTTGATTCCGCTGGTCTTGTTCATCGGCTTGGTGGTGTTTTTGGCCGTGGGCTTGAAGCGCGACCCGCGTGAAATTCCGTCGCCTTTGATCGGCAAGCCCGCGCCTGAATTCAGCTTGTTCACGTTGGAAGGCGACACCAAGTTCTCGCCCGCCGACATGCAAGGCAAGGTGTGGCTGCTCAATGTGTGGGCCACTTGGTGTGTGGCGTGCCGTGAAGAGCATCCCGTGCTCGTGGCGTTTTCTGAAAAAAACCAAGTTCCTATCGTGGGCCTGAGTTACAAAGAAATTCAACCGCAAGACCCCGCCTACAAATCGCCGTTTGACGACAAGCTCAAGCTCGCACGCGAGCGCAGCCAAGTCTGGCTCAAGCGTCACGGCAACCCGTATGTGACTTCGGTCATGGACCTGGATGGCCGCGTGGGCATCAACTACGGCGTGTACGGTGTGCCCGAGACCTACGTCATCGACAAGGCGGGTGTGATTCGCTACAAGTTTGTAGGCGCTGTCACCCCCGCGTTGTTGGCTGAAAAAATCTTGCCCCTGATTGCGGAGTTGAACAAGTCATGAAGCGCGTTGTTGTTCGTGTCGCGATGGCGATGAGCCTTGTGTTGTTTGCGTCTGTCAGCACAGGCCGCGAGGCTGTGCCCATGGCGGACGACCCCAAGCTCGAAGCCCGCTTGGTGGACATCTCGCAAGAGCTGCGTTGTTTGGTGTGTCAAAACGAATCTTTGGCTTCGTCGCATGCCGAGCTGGCCGACGACTTGCGTCAAGAGGTACGTGAGCTGATTCGCTCGGGCAAGTCTGACCAAGAAATCAAAGACTTCTTGGTGGCACGTTATGGCGACTTTGTGCTGTACCGCCCCGAGGTCAAACCTTTGACGTGGGTGTTGTGGTTTGGCCCGTTTTTGTTGCTGGTCATCGCTGCCATCTTCCTTGGTGTGTATTTGCGCCAGCGCCGCGCCTTGGCCGCACCTGCCGCTTTGAGCGACGAAGCGCGCGAACGCGCCAAGCAACTGTTGAAAGGTTGATGTGAATCCCGCACTCGCTTTTATTTATGTCGCCGTGGCCATGATGGCCGTGGTGTTGGTCGTGTTGAGTGTGGCGCTTTGGCGCGGTTCGCAACAAGGCGCGCGCTTGGCCGCACATCAAGCCGATGCCATCAACGACCCCGCCAAAGCCAACGCCGCGGTGTACCGCGACCAACTGGCCGAGTTGGACCGCGAATACGTGATGGGCAACTTGAACTACGAAGAACTCAAAGCCGCGCGTGATGAGCTGTCTGAACGTTTGTTGGCCGATGTCGCTGGCCTTGATGAAACTGTCCAGCCTGCGGCCCCTGCGGCTACCGTGATTTGGCAAAAGCCTTGGCTCAGCATTGCGGTGCTGGTGTTTGTGGTGCCCGTGTCGTCCATGCTGATGTACAGCGTGTTGGGCGAGCCAGCCGCCTTGGACCCGATGGCTTTGAAGCAAGGTGTGGATTCATCTGCCGAAGTCACACCTGAGAAATTGACCGAAATGGCCACGGCCCTGACCCGACGTTTGCAAGACGAGCCCAACAGCATGGAGGGCTGGGTCATGCTTGGGCGCGTTCAGCGCGCGCGCGGCCACTTTGAAGAGTCTGCCGAGGCCTTGGGC
>Ga0213919_1000345_pt1 | contig 21496 bp, 23 predicted proteins | sample McNCre317MG_FD_161056 | JGI IMG/M metagenome (GOLD analysis project Ga0213919, IMG submission 161056) | Freshwater microbial communities from McNutts Creek, Athens, Georgia, United States - 3-17 MG | ecosystem: Environmental > Aquatic > Freshwater > Creek | place: USA: Georgia | collected... | reverse complement strand
GTGCAGCGCGGCATTGTTCTGTCCAAGTTGTTCGCGCAGGGCTGCACCTTCCGGCGTGGTATGCTTCGCCCCTTCAACCAGCGCGTGCATATCGTCGAACGAACGCGTGACATGGGCAACGGCAGGCTTTGCGCCGATTGCCTCAATATCGGCTTGGCGCAGTGCCTCGCCTTTCGGAACGCCCTGCGCTTCAAGTTCGCTGGCGCGGGTCGCAACGCCTTGCGGCAATTCGCGCGTTGCCGAAATACCCCGGTTCTGCGCGCGATCCCCGATAGCGGCGGCAAGCTGTTCGCGGGTGGCTTGTCCGGCTGGATCGCTCGGCTTTGGCGCTTCCCCGGCAAATTTGACCGGACCCTTCCCGCCCTTTTGGAAGTGATTCGCCCACCATGAAATAACAGCGCGGTTTCCCTTGGCATCGGACCAATAAGGATAGGCTGTAGCGACATCATCAGCAGATGCACCGCTTTCAAGCATCTTTGCCATGCCTTGCCGCACTTCGGCGGGCATAACGTTCGGGGCAGCGGGGCCCGTTTCCGGGGCCATCTCGCTAGCGGCCTGCGAACGCGTCTTGATCCGCTCGGCCAATGCCTTGACGGCATTAATCCCCGGTTCGGCAGCGCCCATGGCCTTGCTTCCGGCCCATACCAACGCGGGCGCGGCAACCTTTTCGATAGCAGCGCCCAGCACCGGGGCCGTCACAGCGCCCAGCGCGGCGTTTTCAGCGATGTCGTGACCGCCGCTCATGACGGTGCCAGCGGCAGCGCCCTGCGCCGCGTAGTCGCCATATTTCGCCAGTGTAGCGCCTAGCTTGCCTTCCGCGCCCAATGCCTGGAGCGGGCGCAGGGCGGTGACGGGGGCAAGGGCTGCGATGTTGCCGCCTACCCGTCCGCCTGCCCGCGCCCAGCTATTCGGATCGTAAAAGGCTTTTTCATTGCCTTTCTGATACCCTTCCTGAAACTGGTCATGGCGATCAAGCGCGCCGTGCGTGATCCCGGTGAAATCACCGAGACGGGCAGCCAGACCGAAGCCTTGCCCCACTACATCATCGACGCCGTTAAAAACGCCGGAGATTACATCGTGGCCGAAGCGTCCGATTTGGGCAATGCGCGAAGGGCTGTCTTGCGCTGGTCCCGCTTGCGCTTGCGGCTGCTGATTTTGTAGTGGATCACCAGCGACTGGAAAAACAGGACGGCCATTGTCAGGCCCAGACCCGCCAGCATTCCCGGCAGACGGTGCAGGAACATTTGAAGCATTGCCATGGCCTCTATCACCATTGAGGGCGCTAAGGAAGGGGTCATTCGGATCGCCCATGTCGGCTGGTGCTTGATCGCCGCCAAGCCGCTCCATGTTCTTGCGCACATAGGCCTGCGTTTCGGCAGGCGCGTGGGCCAGCCAATTCGCGCCGTATTTCGCCAAAGCCCCGTCGAGATTGCCCGGACCCCAATTGTAGGCAGCCCATGCCTGCGCGGGATTGCCATTGTAGCGGTCCATCATCGCGGAGAGATGTTCGCGCCCTACCCGCGCCGTATCCTCCGGGGTGCCGTTAGACGGCGTGATACCGAAGCCGGGATTGCGTGCCGTGTCCGGCATGACTTGCATGATCCCGCGCGCGCCCTTGGGGCTAACGGCATTGGGGTTGCCCGCGCTTTCGCTGGCAATCGTGATCGGCACCATGGTGTTGACCATGGGGTGCGGCTTGCGAGGGCCTGCACCGCCCAGCGCAGCAAGGAACGGGTCATCGCTCACTGCGGCAGCGCCCCGATGCGCTTCAATTCAACATACTTGTTGCGCAGCGCATTGCGTTCCGAAGCCGATAGCGACTTGGCATTTTGCGCAAAGGCCTGCGGACCCTGCGCCATCCAGGTATAGATGCGCGGGTCATAATTCTGATTCCACGTCGTGCGGAACTGCTGCACCGATGCGGGGCCGTATTGCTGCTGCCAAGTATTCGCGGCTTGCGCCATGCCTGCCTTGGCGTTTTCCAGACCGACGAATTGCGGCAGAATGGTTTGCAGCGCGCCGCGCGTCATCTCGCCGTTCGGGGTGGCATGGACAGCAAGTTGGACGCGGCTATCGGAACCTTGCAGGCCAAGCTCCTGCGCAGAGCGGGCGCTGTATTGCGCGGCCCACTTGTTGAACTCGTTTGCGTTGGTGACGTTCGGACGTTCGCCGCCCGTCAATGTGCCGAGATAGCCCGCCGCCTTATTCCATCCTTCGCTGCCCTTTCCGAATACTGACTTCGGATCATTGACCAGCGTTTGCATCTGGCGCAGCGCGAGGATGCGGTTAGGCACGTCCGCAGCCGCATCCGAGATGGATTGGAACGCATTGGCTGAATTGGTGCCAGTGACGTTGAAAGCGGCCTGCGCGCCAAGCGGGGGCGCGGGGCGCAAGTTGCCGCCCTGTCCGCCGTGGGCCGCATTAAGCGCGTTGGTGAATATCGGGTTGCCCTGTGCATCGTAAGCCGTGATCGGCGTGTTTGCGTTCTTGCCTGCGGTTTCAGCCCCGGATGCCGCCGCAATCGCTTGTGATGCACCGGGCAGCATTCTGTAGCCAGTCGGCATTCCATCCGGCCCAAATTCAGGAATTGCCCCGGTTAGTGCGCCCGGATCATACCCGAGAACCTTTGACGGATCAGTCGCATCGCGAATTGTCGCATTTGCCCGGCCTATGATTGGCGGAATGTTGTTCTCTTTTTGGATATTTTTCAGCAATGCTTGCGCCGTCGCAAAGTCCCCGCGCGCCATTGCATCCCGCGCCTGCTGCACGGTGCGGGCCATCGCGACCGGCGCGTGATTGGCGATCATGGCCTTTGTGTATTCGTCCGAGTTCATCGCCCAGTCGTTGAGATCCTGCTGTGGATTGCCGCTCAGCGCCATAGGGTAATCCCCCGCTGCCGCAGGGGACTGCGGGGACTGCGGCAGCGGGGCGGCTTCCTGCATGGCAGGTGCCACGGGGGGAGGAGAGGCCCCCGCCATTGCTTGCGTTTCAGGCGCGAAGGCCTGATCGAATTGCGTAGGCTGCGACATTCCAGCCGACATTCCGGGATCAATAGGCCCGGCGCTGCTGCCTTGCTGTTGCTGCCCGATAGGCGGCAAGCCGAACATTGGGCGCATCCGGTCGGCGTAGGACTGGTTTAGTAGCACCGCCTTCTTGTCCACACGCTTTTGCATGGTCCGCGCCGCAAGCGCATCGGCCAGCTTCGCCAGCCCCTGCGTCCATGAAATGGCACCGCGCCCGCCGTCTATCTGCTGCAAGGCCTGCGACTTCAAGGCGTCGATCAGCGCTTGCTGGCGCTCCTGCTGCGCCTGCTGGACGGTAAGGTCCGGCGCAAGGATCGCTTGCGGGCTGGCAAAGGATACGTCCTGTTTGGTCGCCATTAGCTGAGCGCCCCGTAATTGACCACGTAGCGACCCTTCACCTTAAGCGCGGCTTCAGGCATCACGCGCAGCACGTCCTGCGCCATGACGCCGACGCGGACAGGACCGCCCCACACATAGCGGAACGCGTAAAGCGGCAAGCCCATAATGCGGGTTTTACCGATGCGGCGGATCGCTGTTTTCAACCTGCGATCAGATGCCATAAGCGCCGCACCGCCCAGCCCGAACAAACCGTTCATGAAGTTGTTCGAGTTGGCAACCTGCGCATTGTAGCTGTTCCAGATATTGCCCGAAACATCGGTATTGGCCGAGTTTGAAGTCGGCGTATTGGTGAACGTCGGGTTCTGGATTTGCGTAGCACTGCGCAGCGCGTTGAGCTGGTTAACGGGCAAGTTGCGCTGCGTGATCGCATTCGCCAAAGCCGCCGCCTGCGCGTTCTGGCCTTGCAGCACTGCACCGTTCTGCGCCTGGTCGTAAGCAAAAGTCTTTTGCCGCCCCAGCGCATCCTGCGCGCGGTTCCATGCCTCGGAGCCTTGGATAATGCCCTGGTTTGCCAGTTTGCTGTCGGTATTGTCCTGCGTGGTTGCCCACTGCGGATCAAGATAAGCCTTTTGCTTGTTATAGTAGGCATCGCTTGCCGCCCGCGCGCTCTCGGCAGTGTCCGGCATCGGCTGGTTGATCTGGTCGCCGATTTGCCCGGTTAGGCCCAAGCCAAGGTCGGCAATCGCGCTGTCCTGCGCCTGCTGCGTGTCGAGCTGGTGCTGCGTTGCCGGGGTAAGCGATACGTCCGCGCGGTAGTTCGGCGCGCCGCTGCCATCAACCCCGGTCTGCGAATAGACCAGGTTCCCGTAGGGCGTGTATTGCGAAACCCGGTTGAGCGCCGCGTTATAGGCGGCGGTCTGCTGGTTCGACTGCGTTTGTGCCGCCGAAGTCGCGTAGGGATCGGGTGCTTTGGGCGCTTTCATCAGCTATACATCTGCTGTTGCATGGGGACCATTTGCGGGTTTTTGAACGGCTGACTTGCCAGCATTTGCGCCATCATCTGCCGCCGCATCATCGCCCGCTGGTCGCTGTGCTGCCCGCCGCGCTGAGGCATTGGCATATTTTCCATACCATGCACGGGCATATTCATACCCTGTGCCGCCGCGATGTTCTGCGCCGGGTCATATGCATTGGGCTTATGGGGATTGAGCTTGTTCACGCGTCCTCCGATCTCGATTGCTCGATGGAGGAGCGACAAGGCCGCTGCCATTCGCGCATGACTTAGCCTATTCGGGCGGCGAGGTAAAGCCCATCCATTCCGGCGCTTCCTCGATCAGCAGGCCGAACAACAGCGCATCCTCGTCACCGAAGCCATAGCGCACCACGCCTTCCTGCTTGAACCCGATCCCCAGGTTGAACCGGATCGCGCGGGCATTTGAACGCCGGATCAGCGTTGTCACGCGGCGGCAGTTCAATTGCAGGAACGGATATGCCAGCATGGCGCGGATCGAGGCTTTCGTGGCCCAATTCGGACGCGATGCCGCGAACGTGATCTGGCAGTTACGCGTTTCCGGCACGTAGTCATGCACGACCATGCCCGCGATGATCTCATTGCCCGATGCCAGCCCAATCGCCGTTGCCTGCTGCCATGTGTATCCCGGCGCAATGCCGGGGATGCGTTCGGCAATCCAGCGCATCATGCGGTCATCGGCGATGATAAATCGACCCCCCGGCACAGGGTCAAGCAACATTAGTAAACCCCGCCGCGCTCATAAAGCCAATCGGTAGAGGCCCACGTTACATCCATACCCTTGGTAGAGCTTTGCATGACCATTGTTGCCGAGAAACCGATGCCGCCGATCCATTGCCAGTTGCGGTTCGTGATGAATACCGACCCCCAAGGCGTCGTATTCCACGGCGAGGTATTCCACGCCGCCGTTGAGCTTGCCGTCGAAAGCTGGGGGCTGCTTGACGGGATACCGCCCTGAAAGTCGAATACCAGCCCGATAGATGGCGAAAACGTGCCGTTGGCGGTGATGATCGGGCGCACGGCGGTAAACAGCTTGTTAGCGCCCGGTGCGCCGTAATAGCTGTATGCCGGGATCACCGTGGCATTGATCGCGGTGCCGTTGTCATCATTGCCGTATTCGGCCTTGTAGACGCCCGTTGCGCCGCCGAAATAGATTTCGTCCTTGTAGAGCGCCCAGCAATAGGCCCCGATCCCGGTGTAGCGGCACCATGCATTCGTGAGCGTGTTCATCACGTATTGCACGTTATCCGATGCCTGCGATTTTGGCACGTTGATGATGAGCTTGTTGCCAGCCGGATAGATGATCGCCTGCCAGCCGAAGTTTGCCGAATAGAGCAACTGGTCATCGCCGATGGCCTGAATGATCTTGTAGCTGATCGCATCGGACTGCGAACGCCTGTCCGTAATTGCCGCTTTCGACAGTGGCATAAGCCCGTCGATAGTCACAAGGACCGTATCATTGCCGAAACGCTCGTAGAACCGCTGCCCGATAGGCCGGCCAATGCGGAATTGGCCGACCTGCGCCCATGTCGTCGCATCGGCGGGGTTATCGCCCGTATAAAGCAGCACCTCGCCCATGGACGAAACGAAGGCCGCGTAGGTGTTGATGTTGAGTTCGGATGCAACCTGCCACGTCACCATTCCGGCGAGATAGCCGCCCAGAATGAACCGCGATGAAAAGTCGATTGATGCCGCCGCACCGCCGATGCTTTCCAGCGGCAGATACCAGACCCGGAAGCTGTTCTTTTCGACAAACCAGACACGCCGGGCATAGACCTGAACGTCTTTGGCAAGCTGCGTGTTGAAGCCCGTCACAGCCGGGAACGTGCCGTCGCCTTCAAAGCCCCATACCGTGCCGTTATAGACCCGGCACTTGTCCGCGCCGTTGACTGCCAGCAGGAATTGCCCGCCGACCGTGCCGAAATTGATATGCTGCCAGCGCGCGTTTGACATGGCCGACACAACCGCCGCCCCCAATGCGCCAGCTACCGTCACGTCATAGATTGCGGTCCCGGAGGCGGCAAAGAGCTTGTTGGCCGATGCGGCATTGTAGGGCATCAGGCTTTCGACGGTTGAGGCGAAGCCCGTCACTTGCGCAAGATAGCCGTAGCGGATTGCGCAGGACGTAACGCCCGGCACCCAATTGTCCATCTGGATCGCATCGGTTGCGGGCATATCGGCCAGCGAGTCGATAGCGTTCAAGCCGCCGACAGGGGCCGGAATCGAGGTGGTGGACGCCTTGGTCGAGCGCAGCGCCTGTTTCATCGGCCCGGATAGTCGCCGTCTTGGATCGACCCCTTGCCCCATGCGTCCGGCCACGACTGGTTATTCAGCGGCACGGTGCGGTTGCTGTAGGCGCGGGCAAGTTCCTTGTCGCAGGCATCGGCCCACGCTTTCTTTTCCTCGCCGTAATCGAGCCGTTTCGCCGCCAGCCAGCGCCATTTGAGGCCCAGAACAAGCACGTCTTCCGGCAGCGCGAACGTGTCGGTATCAGCCGCCCATTTGCTTTGCGCAACTCCCGCTGCCGAATTGCAGTAGCTGTTCGACTGGTATTCGATTGTCACCGTCTGGCCGTCGTTGACGCTGGTCGGTGTCGGATCAAAGAATATCTTGCCCTGCCAAATCCGAAACCGCATCCACGGCTGCGAATTGATGAGGCCGGATTTCAGGAATTCCCAATCCTGCGGCGACATGGGGCCTGCCACGGTCCAGCGCATCGACGGGTTCCAGATCGTCTCCGAAATGTAGGCATTGAAGTCGCTGGGGAAATCGTAGGATGCCTGTCCGTTCACCAGGGTGACGGTCTGCACCTTTTGCAGTTGCGGCCACTGGTTCGGTGCAGCGACTTGTTCCCGGCCCTCGCGGTTAGCGAGGGCCAGGAGCTGCTTAACCTGCGTATCGGTCGAGGAAACGACGAGCGTAGTCGTCGGAAGCCCCACTTCCAGACAAACCTCATTGACCAGATCAAGCAGCGACGAAGCCACGTCAGGCGCTCAGGATCGCACCCCAAAGGGTAGCGCTCACCATCGTAAACTGCGCCCCCTTGTTGGCCGCAACCGAGAATCCGGCATTGGTCGCACCGTTGTTGATCGCCCCGCCCAGCGGGGGATAGACCAGCAATGTGTTCGCGCCGTTGTTGAAAACGCGGATCACGTCGCCGGGCTGGGTGAAGCTCGGAATGACGGCCCCAGTGCCAGCCGCAACGGTCGTATACTGGTTGTTGCTCACCTGGATGATCAAGGCATCGGCCTGCGTCGTCCCGGTGGCAACAAGGCCCGCACTGGCGCTGCCCAGCACGGCGGTTGCCGAGCTCGGTGCAAGGCCGCTACCGACCAGGTTTTGCTTAATCGTCATTTTCAGTTACCCCTTCGTTTTTGGGAGGACGGCCACGGCGCGGCGCTTCGAGCGAGGCGCGCAGTTCATCAAGCTGGCGCTGCAAATCTTCGTTCTGCGCCGAAAGCTTGTCAGCGCTTGCCGTCGAAGCCAAGCGCGCCAGATGGCCCTTGGCCTTGTCGCGCAATGATCGCCCGGCATGGCCCAGTGCATCAAGGTTGGTATCCGGCACTTCGGCAAGCTGTTCGACGGTGTAGATGTTGAGGCCGTTCAATTCTTTGACCTGCGAAGTGGTCATGATCGGCCATTCCTTCAGCGGCAAGCCTTCGGCCATGACCTTCTCGCCCTGCTGGAACGCGGCCCACTGTCGGTGGAAGCGCTCCGTATCGGGCGGGGTATCGCCGAACCACTGTGTCCGGACAGCGCGCACAACCTTCTTGGTCTTGTCGCCGGGAATGTAGATCGAGATGAACGGAACGCGGTCATAGATCGGACGGCCCTCCGCCTCGCTGCGCGCCTCGAGGTGGATATCCTCGTAATGAAACTCGACGTAGAGGCCGGAATCATTGCCGTAAGTGACCGCGCGGACATCGCCGTTGCCGACGATCTGCGGTTCGGCAAGTGTGGGGGCGTCAAACATGGGCTTCTCCAAAAACGTGGGGGGATTGGGGGATGTAGCGGCGCAGGCTCCCCCGAACCTGCACCGCTACCTGTTTACGTGATCGCGCCCTGGGCAAACGGACGGTTGATCGTCACGATTGCCTGTGTGGACGTAAGCACCACGGCGGTCGATCCCTGCCCGATGGTCTGCGAAACCGCCGTAGCGAAGTTCGCGTTGACCATCTGCTTGGAGATGACCACGGTCGGCGAAACGACGCCAGCGGCCTGCCAGTAGGTGGGGTTACCTGCTGCCGGAGCGCCCTGCACGGTCGTAATCGCGTTGCCCTGCACCTGGAACCAGCCAAACTGGCCGACAGTGCCCGCCGATACCGCGATGGCGAGAGGCCGTCCGGTGATCGCTGTGCCTGCCCATGCCGTAGCGTTCTGGATAATCTGCCCGCTTGTGATCGATGGCGTGACTTCGCAGACGGTGCCAGCGGCAATGGTGCCGGAGTATCGCAGATACATGAATTCACCGCCGCCGAGGTTCGGGTCGTAACCCGCAACGATCTGCGTGTAGAAATTCATGCGGCCCGATCCGGTGCCGGAAATCAGGTTCTGGAAGCCCGGGCCTGCCGTATCGACAATGCTCAGGTCAACCTCACCCAGGATGTCATTGAGAGCTACAAAAGCCATGATGTTTGTCCTTTCTTGGCTTTAAGCGACCAGAACGCCCTGGAGCGAACCGTTCGAGAGGGTGACGTTGCCAGCAAAGCCGATGAGCTTGACCATGGCATCCTGATTGACCGACTGCCGTTCGTCGCCGAGCGGTTCAAAGTTCCGGCCCGAAGCGGGGCGGAAATAGAGGAAGTCGGTATTCAGGAAATACATGGTATTGGTCGGCGAACCGCCGCCCACACCGCCGTCGAGAACAACGTCGGCTTCCATGTATTTGAGGCTGGAGAACCCGGCCATGGCTTCATCGCTGCTGTTGATGCGCTGGATTGCCTGAAGGCTTTCCAGATACAGTCGCCAGTAGTTGTTATCCGCGACCAGCAAGTCCGGCTTGTCGGCCCCGCGCACAAGCTGCACGTAGAGGCGGTTCATGTAGGACTGGATGTTGGCCGAAGTCGCTGCCGCGCCGCCGTTGGTGACAGCCGAGAACGCCTTGTTACGGAAAAACGAGCCGACAGTCGTCGAACGGTCGATGCCGCCCACGGTCCCGGTCGTCGGGGTTGCCGAAACCAGCAACTGCAAGCCGCCGATCTGCCGCCCGCCGTCTGCCGTGCCATCGCTGTAGATGTCGAGCGCGATGTTGTTGCGGATGGTGCGTTCGGCATTGCCGATACGGCTTGCCAGCAGGTCGATAACCGCTGCCTCGCCGCTGTTCTGGATCATTTCCAGCCCGCTGATCGAAATGGCGACTGCGGCCTGCGCGTAGTTGTATTCCGCCGAAGTGAACACGTCGCTGGGCGAGATGTTCAGGGCTTCATAACCGCTGTAGCGCTTGTAGGTGCCGTTTTCCGCGTATTCGATCTCTTGCACAATGGTGCGACCGCCGTTGACCATCTTGCGCTTGCCCTTGGCGGAAAGGCGGGCGAGCAGGGCATTGTTCTTGGTTACGTTGTCGGCGAGTTTGCCGGTGCGCGAACGCAGGGTGGTGGTGACGATTTCATTCATCGTCGAAGAGGGGTTAACGAGGGCCATGACGGGCTACTCCATTAAATTCTGCCGGAAGCCGCGTTCATCGCGGCGCGAATGTCATCTTCCAATGACCCGGAGCTTGTCGGACTGGAGGCTTGCACGGTTAGACCCGGTGCGCCTGTGACCGAAGCACTGGCCGCGCGGGCTTTATCCACGGCGGCTTGCGATTTGGAGGAGCGTTGGCTTTGCTCTGCGGCGAGCTGAAGCGCGCGGGTTTCAGGGTCAGCCCATACAGCCTGATCGTAGGCTTCTTCGAGATTGCCCACTTGCCCGCTTTGAAGGAGGGACGCCATAATCGGCGATACCCTGTCAAAAAATGGCTTGTCGGGCCTCGAAGCGAAGTCCGCAATCTGCTGTTCCAGGGACTGTTGTTCCTGAAGTTGCCGGGCTTGTATATCAGATTGCTGCGCTTGTTCAAGCCGTGCAATCTGCTGCGCCAAAGTTTCCACGCGCGGATCGCCCTGCGGCGCTGCGCCCAGCTCATCAGGGCCGAACTGGATGCCGTAATCCGCCGCCGCCTTCATGAACATCTGTTTGCGCGCTTCGGGCGGCGCGGTGCGCAGGGCGTAGTCCGTTTTCAGCAGGTAATCTAAGGCCTGCACCGGATCGGCCCCAAGCGAGCGAATGAACGGCTCATAAGGCGCGACCACTTCCTTGACCTGCTTGCCGAACGTCCGCTCATCATCGAACCGGGTAAACTGGCGGTGAATATCGGTTTCGCGCTCATGGATTTCCTGCCGGACTTCGGGCGGCAACTCGGTCCATTTCTCGCGGATCGCCTTCTTTGCGTAGGTCGGCGGGATAGCGAACTTGTCGGGGATCGCGGGGGCATCATCGATCACTTCCGCCGCAGCGACTTCGGCAACCGGGGGTGCTTCTCCGGGGGGCGCAGGTTCGGCTTCGGCAGGCGCGAACTTGCCGTCCGGGCCGCGCGCTGGGCCTGTGTCATCGGCTGGCGCGGCATCGGTGTGTTGCTCCATAGCGGCGGCAACATCTTCTTCGATAGTCCGTTCGGCAAGGTCGGGGGAACTCATAGCCTGATACCTTTCTGTTCGATGGTTTGTTTGACTTGCTTGCCGATTTCCCGGTCGCTGATTTCCTGGTTGACCTTCGGCGGGGCTTGCAGCGATGAATCATTGCCCAGCTCAACGTAGTTGTTGCGCTTGATGTAATCCCGGTGCTGCGAACGCGAAGTGATCCACGGCGCAGTTCCGGTCGCAATGTCCGTTCCCATAGCCTGATACGGCTCGATATCGCGCATCACTAGGGGTTGCAGCCGGATCGGGACAAAGGCCAGTTTTGCGGCCCATGCGGCTTCGGCTTCGGGTGATCCGTCAATCAGCCCATGCATTTCAAAATAGCGCGCCTTAGTTACTCCAGTGCGAGGGTCAATGTCAGGCATCTTGCGCCTCCAGAACTTCAAATTGCTTGGCGAGAATTTCGACAACAAGCCGCCCTGAAATGACTTCGGCGGTCAAGCCATCGCGCGAAAGCGCCACATATTCGTTCCGTGGTATCCGCCGGGCTATTTCTTTTTCGGCGCGTTCAATGAAATCGACGGGAAGCGTAACCCCGCGATTTCGCGCGGTGCAGCGGCATATTTCAGCAATCCCGTTGCTGTTTAAAACAACAGACATAACACATCATCCTCGTCATCATCGAATACCGGCGCGGTTGCCGAAGCCACCATCGGGCGCGGCACCGCAGCTTTCGGCACCATCGCCTGCCGCATATCTGCCGCAATCTCCGCTGCCGTATCGGGCCGCTTGATCCGCGAAAGCCGCTTTTCCCGGTCAACCGCAAGCTGATGGACGGCCCAGCCCGCGCCGTCATGGGTATCGGCAACCGAGACAACCGGGGGCGCTGCGTTGGCGCTACCGAGAAAGAGGAGGGTCAGCAGCATATCAGTTGACCAGGTAATTGTATTGCACCGACGTGATTGTGAACGACGGCGTGGTGCCGCCAATCGTCCATACCAGCCGCCAGTTGCGGGGGATCGTCATGTTTGCCGTGGCCGTGGTCCCGGTCGTGGTCGTTCCCGCCGTCACAGCGATGCCGGGGTAAACCAGAATGCCGAAGTTACCCGTTGCCGTCAGCGATGCCGTGGCCGCGCCGGGAATATCATACCATGTTGTGCCGCCATCGACCGAACCTTGCAGTTTGCCGACAAAGGTCGGCGTAGTCCCCGTTACCGCGCCCATGACAATCAGGACTTGCACACCTTTGTTGCCGACGTTGGTCTGCGTTGCCCCGTTGCCCGTGGCCGTCTTCGCGCCGGTATCGCCGGTCGTCGTCGCCAGCCCCATGCCGCGCTGCCGGTCCCATGTGGTGCCGTTGAATACCGAGGCTAGAACAGCGCGCTGACCTACCGTCGGGTTGGCAAATGCATCCGCAAGGGCAGCGGCGGCTGTGACCTGTGCGCCGCCCGGCCTTACATCAACCGTCAATGCCGGGTCGGTGAATGCTGCCGCAGCACTTGCGGCTTTGACAGCAACATTGTTCGTGCCGTCACTAGGCCGCATAAGCCACGGCGTTGTATTTGCCGTGTTGCCGGGCTGCACTGTCCAAGTGCCGCTTTGCGTTGCCGCAACCGTCCCGGTGATCGTCGTTGAAGCCAGCGAGACAGGCACCGCACTGGCGCGTAATTGGGTATCGGTCAGCGGCCCGGTAACAGCAACCGAGCCTGTGATCGTGGTGCTGGCAAGCGAAACCGGAACTGCCGCCGCCCGTAGCTGCGTATCGGTCAAAGGCCCCGTCACGGCCAGCGAGGCATTGCCGACTGTAACCGTGCCTGAAACGGGCTGCGTGGCCTGCCAGAACGTGCCTGTGACCGCCACACTGCCCGTGACGCCGACATTGCCGCTGACGGGCATTGTTCCCGTAACAAGGCTTTCCGCAGCCGCACCGCCTATATCGAGCTGCACAACCTGCGTTTTGATCCCGGCGCGGTCAATGTCGCGGATGACATCGCCGCTGGTCGAACCGGACGGAATCGGAAGGGTAGTATTGTCGGTCATTCGATGCCCGCCACCTTGCCATCGCCGTCACGGATGACCTTGCGCGGCTTGCGGCTTTCCTTGACAACCTCGGTCATGCCTTGAATTGCCGATGCCAGCGCTTCATGCCCCTTGTCCGGCTTGGTTTCCTCTGCCTTTTCGGGCTTGTTCTCGACCGCCGCCGATGCCGCGCTGATCTGCGCCGCCTGTAGCGATGCCCCGGCAGTGATTTCCGCAACCTCGATCCGCGTCCGCGCTTCCAGTTCAGCCTTGAAGCGCTCCATGTCCTGTTCAGCAGCCATACGGTCACGTTCGCGGGCATCCTCGGCGGAAATACGCATTTCCTCCAACTGGCGCTCATTCTCGGCCTGTATGGCCTTGCTTTGGGCATCGCTGCGCAGCCGTTCGGCCTCCAGCGCCTGCTTGCCCGCCTCGATCTGGTGCATCCCGTCGAGCTTCAATTGCTCGATTTTCTGCATTGAGGCGATCTTGGCTTGTTCGGTTTGCGCACTCGCTGCCATTTCGGCTTGCTTGAGCTGCCCGGACTGCTGCAATTGCGCGGTCTGCATCTGGCCGTCCTGCTGCACCTTTGCCATGGCCGGATCTGGCTGCTGTTGCGGCGGATTCTTCGCCGCCTTTTCCATTTCCTCAACGGTTTTGTTGATCGTCCCTTCAAGCTGCCGACCGACGCGCCATTTCCGCACCCCGAATTCCAGCATCGCCCCGGCCAGCGGCGCAAGCGACGGCGGCACCTGCACGGCCTTTTCGAGAAACCCGCCCACTGCGGTAAGAAACGCCATCGCCTCATCACGGTCCTGCGCCGCATCAAGCTCAATGGTGCTGTCCGTTTCGATGTCGATCCGGAAGCAGCGATCAGGATCGGCGCGCAGCAATGCCAGCACTTCCTCCCATGTCGGCTCAGACAGCAATTCCGCAACGTCTTCGTCAAGCGGCGGGATCGGCTGGCCGGTCAGCGGTGCAGGCTTCCCGGCCATCTGCTGCTGCATCTGGGCCTGCTGCTTTTGCTCCGCCGTGAGCATCTGGACGCCCGAAACCTTGACAATGGTTTCGTCCTGAAAATGGCGACAGATGATGTTGCCCATGATCTCGATGGTATTGCGGGCAAAGCGCTGCATCTCGCGCTGCTTTTCGGACAGGCGCAGCGTGACGTAGCTGTTCTTGATATTCTGCGCCGTCGCTGTCTCGGTCGCCTTGGTCGCGCCCCGGATAATGTCAGACATACCCGTGATTTCGTAAAGGTCCTGCTTGACCTTCTCGCGCGCCTCATAAAGCATCAACAGCGTTTCGGCGATTTCCTTCATCGGCAGCATTTCAACCGCGCCGGAAAGTCCGCCCTTTTCCTGCAATGCCGCCCAGCCCTCGACGGGCAGCAATTCATTGGTCACGCCTTCATTGAGCAGCCGCGCGATGTTCGGCTGCCCGGCGTCGTAAACACCCGCCGCCTTGATCGCCTTTTGCAGTGCCGAAATGCGCGCCGTGATCTCGTCAAGCTCGGTCGCCTGGTCCTGGTATTCGATGTAATCCGGGACCGGGATCAGGCTTTCATTCGCCAGCGTGGCGTAGATCGGCTGCGAACAGGGAAAAAAGCGGTCGAGGCCCAGCGGATCGTCGCGCACGTCGAGAAAGCGCGGGTGCGCCTTGGTAAACCAGAACACCTTGCGCTCGGACTTGTCCCATAGCTCGAAAACGGCGGCTTTCTTGCCAGTATCGCCGTCCGCATCCTTCATTTCGCGATCGGTGTAATCAAGCGGAACCTCGTTCCATTCCTCGAAGCCGCGCCGCTTCATCTGCTGGCGGGTCATGTAGACAATGCGCCAGACCGCGTTCACCTCCTCCCACGTCCGGGCGATATTGTGTCCGAAGTCGCTCCAGTGGACGTAATCGGACATCACGTCTTCCCATGAAATCTCTTCCATGGGTTCGGGCGCTTCGCCGTCCTCGTTATCGTCGCCGATTGCCACGTCATCGGTGATTTGCGGCGACAATTGCTTGATCTGCGGGACATAGCGAACCCACGACGTGCCGCGCCCCACCAGCAGGTAGTCCGTCCGCGACTGCCGCATAGTCGAGCCGAACGGCGTCGCGCTCAGGTAGTAATCCAGGCACCGTTCCAGCACCTCAGATGCCATGCGGCCAACCGGGTCTTTGTCCAGAAACCGCCGCTCAACTTCAGGCTTCGGCGTTTTGGCATAAATCGCGGGCTTCAGCGTCTCGACGTTCGCCCACAGGATATTGAATTTCAGCCTGTTGGCTTGCTGGTCGCTGCGCTCGTCAAGGTAGCGCTTGACGATCTTCTTTGCCTGCGTCCGCCATTTCGACGACGCCTTTTCGTAAGCCTTCACCGTGTCAAGGTAGGGGCCTACTTCGCTGGGGGCTTGCAATGTCTCAGACACGGAACACGCCCGTGTTTACGGGCTGGATTCTCATAACCTCATAGCGCCCCGCCTGGTTGGCATGAAGCCCGTCGACCGTGAATGGCCCCTGCGTCGATGAAACCTTCCACTTGCCGCTGTTACGCGAGCTTTCGATTGCGTCGGCAATATCGAAATAGCCCGCAAATGGCGTTGCCCCGGCGCGGACCCATGTGTTGATCGCCACCCGTATCGCCTCATTCGGGCCAACGGTCTGGTTGGCAATCGTCGCGTAGGAATCGGTTGAGGCCGAGGTGTAGGGGTCAATCGTGACCTGCCACCATTGCAGCGCGGGCATATATCCCGCAATCGCCTGTCGATTGGCCTGGATCGTCGCGGCTGGCGTCGGGATATTGAGGTCATTGATGCCGAGAAATTGCACCCCGTGCGTGGCGTAGGCGCTCAATGCCACGCGCTGGGCGCGTCCGGCTGCGCTTGTCGTCCAGCTCGTTGTTCTTGCCCCGCCCGTTGAGACATTGAGGTAAGGCAGATCGTTGAACAGGACGGCATGGCCGGTTTCCAGAATGCCGAACGCTGCCGTATCCAGCGGGTTAGCTCCACGGCTGTCGCCGACAATGTAAGGCACGGCTGTGGACGAATAGCCCAGAATGCAGCAGGGACGATGCACCGTCACCCCGGCATCGGCCAAAGGCACGGTCCCGCCCATAGTCTGATCCACAACGCCGGACACACCATAAGTCAGGCTTTCACCCATCTGCACATTCAAGTTGGCATTGGTGCATGACGTGAAAATGATGCCCGCCGCCGAGGTGGAATACATTCGCACCCAGAAAACTGCGCCTTCCGGAATGGTGACGTTGGTCAAATCGGACAACGCAATCGAGTTATCCGGGCAAATGTAGGAACTGGACCCAGAGAATTTTAGCTGCGTAAAAGTGCCGGACGGATATTCGATCGATCCGGTAAACGTCGTGGTCGCGCCGACGCCTGCCTCAATGCCGGAAATCGGCACATAGAAATTGGCGAAACCCACTTGCAGCGCCGTCACCCCGCCATGCGCCCGCATGACATGGGCCGTGCGGAACATCATCTGCTTGTTCGTCGCATTGAAGTTGTTCGCCAGCGCGGTATTGGTCGCAACCTGGCGCAGCGTGACCGGGCGGTTCATGTAGGACACGTCGGCAACGGCGGAGGCAAGCCCAACTGGCTTCATCGCATCGGGACGGGGTGAAATCTCTGCCATATCAGCCTCTCAAAATATCGTTAGACCCGGTAGCCGTGCGCCACAACGGCAGCATTGGTGTTGCCCGCGCCCAAAGCGGGCAGCGTAACCACAATGGCGGTATTGACCGCTGATGCGGGCAGCGGCGGCGTGAATACGACAACAAGCGGCGCATTCACTGCCGCTGCACCCGTCACCGCGCCGTAGGTATATGTCGCCGTGCCGCCCAGCAGCCCCGCCACAGTGGCCGAAACCAGCGCAGCGGCAGTAGCGCCGCCGCCCGTGATCTCAAACCCGGAAATATAGGTCGTTTTGCCCGCCGCGCCCGCCAGCGTCGCGACAGCCGAAGCATTGGCGACGTTGCCCGAAGCGCTGACCAGCGGCGTTGCACCAGCCGGAATGCCAGAAGCGGGCATGGTGACGGGCAGCGGCGTTACCGCGTTGGCATTGTAAAGCCCGCCAAGGTCGTCGGTCCATGAAACCTGGTTAGTCATTGTCAGAGCCTTTCGGGTTTGATTGCCTGCAATATCTGCAAGGCGTGATCGATCTCAGGGGCCAAGACAGCCCCACTGGTTTGGGGAACATTCAGCATTACACCAAACCGCGCGTTGTTGCGGGACGGAGCAAATATCGCGGCGCGCCCGTCTCTGGTTACTTCGCACTTAAACATGTCAGAGCCTCTCAAAAGAAACAGCCGTGCTTGGCTTGGGCCAGAATACCTCGTTTGCGGTGAGGTCGTTGAAAAAACGCGGCGGTTCGGGCTTGGCGGCGGGGGCCATCTCGCGCCAGGCAATGCCCATCATGCGAAACGCGTCCGCGCCGTGCGAGGTCCAGTCGTGCAGCGGCTTGTCGCGGAATACCCGCTTGTCGCTATCGTATTCCCGGCGATACTGGCGCAGGCACTCGATGCCCTCATGGCAGCGGCCTTCATCAAACCAGACGCGCGGAAACATCTTGCGCGCGGCCTGCACCCCGTCCTGCAATGACAGCGACGGCACGATCTTGCCGCGAATACCCAGCGCGAACAGTTGCTCGACAATCGAACGTCCGTTTGCCGCCAAAGTCTTGGGCCTGGCATCGTGTGGCAGCCAATGATCCCCGTAGGCATAGCCCTTGTTCCACAGCGCTTCGGCAATCGTCGGTATGTCCTTGCCCGATGCCGAGTAGTAATCGATCACCCGCACCTCGCCGCGATGCACCTGGAAAAACCAGATCGCGGTATCGTCGGTCCAGCCCAAATCCCATGCCGTGTGGACTTTCAGGTCCGGGTCGTAATCCAGCTCGGTGATCCGCCCCTGGTCAAGCGCAATCCGCATTTCAGCGCCGTAATAAGCCCCCAGGATAGCCGCGTCCCAATCGCAGAGGTATTCCTGCCGGAACAGCGCATCGCCCGCGTCCTGCCCGTAATCGGCGATATACGCGGCCCGTTCGCGCTCGATTGTCTCCGCATCCATAGCCTTGGTGTCGAATACGCTCAGCCGCTCGGCAAACACGTCCTTCCCGGCGCGCATATCCGCCTCTGCCGCTGCGAACGTGTTGTAAGCATGGTTCTTGCCGCGCGGCGTGGTGATATAGGCCTGCCAGCCGCCGTTCTCGGCCAGGATCGGGCGCAGGTAAGCGCGGGCCGAAGGGTTTGCCAGCGCCCATTCCGAACAAACCACGCCAGCCGGGGGGGAGCCGACCAGCGAGTTAAAGTTGTCCGAGCCGACCACCTGCCATGTCGAGCCGACCTTGAGCTTGATGAGCATCTCGTTTTCGCGCGTCGTCTCGCGCAGCTCGTGCGGGAATGCTTCGTCGATCCGCCGCTTGCCGCTGTGCGGGTTGATCGCCTCCCAAATCGCCTTGCGGGCCTGCGATGCCATGGGCAGCATATGCCAGTAGGTCGCAACGCGCTGGTGCGAGGCCACAGCGCCCCAATGCAGCAGGATTTCGTCCTTGCCAGCCCGCCGGTGCCACAGCGCCTCGGCATGACGCCCACCGTTCTCCAGATAGCGCCACAAGCCCATCTGGTAGGGGCGCGGACGCCAGTTGTTGTGGGGCAGGCGGATGCGGGTCACTCCCCGCCCCCCAGCCGCAAAATCTCCACCGTCACGCCGCCGCTATGCTCTTGCTCAACCTTGTCGCGCCAGTCATCGCGGAAGCGGTTTTTCATCTGGAAAATGTAGCTCGTGGCATTGAAGCCGGGATGCGATCCGAAGGTTGCGGTGCGGCCATTTCGCTCCCACCAGGACAGAGCTTTTTCAAGGCCAAGTTTTACGGCGCTAGAAAACTCTTCGTGCTGCTGCGTCCATTCATTGACGGTGGCCCGATTGACATTGAGAGCATCGGCCATTTCGGCCAGCGTCATGCCCTGCTTGCCGCACTCGATGACGGTCTGGCAAAACGCCGGATCATACTTGGTTGGTCTGCCCCCGCTCATGCGACCAGTCCGTTAACACGGTTGCGCGGTTGCGGCAAGGGCTGCGGTTTGGCCATATCGTTTCCCCTTCGCTTAAATTCCAGTTGTCGCTAGTTGTCGCTTGACGCGCGCGAGGCGTAAAAACATCGCGCCAAAAAGAGAGAGAGCAAAATTTCTATTTACACCTCACGCAACAAGCGACATCTGCCGACAACTAGACCGATTTCCCGGCGACAACTAGCGACAACTAGGCTCGCCGTTCATATCCAAGGCCATTTTCATGAACATTGGTTTTCGCCATCCGGAGCGGTAACAAGGGCTTGCAGGGCGGCATATTGCTCCCCGTAATGGACCAGCCCGCGCGGGCTGGTGACATCGAAGCGGCCTTTGGTCCAGCGGTTCGCCAGTGTCGCGGCAATGCCTTTGTGCAAGGCGCTGTCCGGGTTATCCCCCGCGTCCAGGAAAAACCGATAGGCGCGGCGGGCGTGTTTAACGATGTCGGGGTCAGTCAGAACGCGTCTGGGCATTGGCCTTCCTTTCCTCGATTGCGCTGCGCAAAGCGTCCTTCGCGGCCTGCCTCCGGGCCATTTCCACCTCGGCGCGGTCCTGGAACAGGTCGTGGACACGTGGATTTACGATCCAGCGCGTCGTTACGGACTTCGGCTTGGGTTCGCCGCGTTCGAGCCAACCGAAGGCTTCGAGCTTTTCGGCGATGGCGCGGAAGTCTTCGGCGGTGACGTGGCGCATGGATTGACCGCTGCGTTGCACGTCGCGCGCCGCTACCTCGCCCATGCCTTTGGCGACGATCAGCGAGGCCAGCGCGATCAGGTCTTCGTGGCCCGCGCCCATGCCGAGAATGCCGGCGTAGAACGCGATGGCGCTGGGGCGTATAAATTCCTCCATGAAATCGGCAACGCGGCCCGCTGTGGCCTCTGAAACGGTCTGGGGCAGGGCATGGTAGGCATTCTCGATGCAGTGCCACACGAGGCACAGGCGGGCAAATATGCCGTCGTATTTGCCGTAGTGGGCCGACAGCTTCGGCGAAACGCTTTCCAGCGCTGTCGACAGGGCGAGGTGCTGGCCTTCGAGCGTGTCGCGGATCGCCTTTGCGCCGTCGCTGAAATGGATCACCATATGGCCCTGATTGCGCAGGCCGTAGAGATCGCTGACCAGTTGTTCGTAAGCCTGTGCCGCTGCATCCGGGCCGATGTCCTGCCCTACCGTGCTGGGCCGCAGGATCACGGGCAGCATCCGTTGCAGCAAGCCGTCGTCAACGCTTTCCGAGGCAAACTTGCGCATCGGTTCGGGCTGGATGCCGCCCAGCAATGAAATCGAGAGGTTGGGAATTTGCTTGGCGCCGCGCGCGATGCGGTTGAGGTTGTAGGTGCCGCCGTTGAAGGCCTTGAGCCAAAACGCGCGGTCACCCCCGCCTTTGGCATTGTAGCGGTCCATCGAGCCAAACCAGCCCGATAGTTCGTCTTGCTCCGATAGGACGCCATCGGGGCTGTCCATCATGACTTCCTGCGCCGCTTCGATAGTCGTATCGCTGATAACCAGCCGCCGCTGCTTGGGCTTTGGGCTGGCCTTCTTTTCCTCTTTGGTGAGCGCCTCGTATTCTTCGCTTGCGGCGAGATAGCCGCGCATCAAGGTGTTGTCGATTGCCCGCAGCGGCCCCATGGCGGCTTTGAATATCGGCGTTTTCTTGCGGGATGGCGGGCCGACCAGCGCTACCCATAGCCGCGCGTGTTCGCGCCATGTCGGATCGTTGCGCTTCACTTGCAGCTCGATGGCGTCAGGAATCGCCGTGGCGCAAACCGTCAGCGCCGCCATTGCCATGCCCGCCGCATCCGCACCCATGATCGCGGCTTGACGGCGGGCAAAGCGCTCGATGCCTTCGGGCAGCAGGTCGGCGGGCAGCTTCGGTTCTTCGTATCGCGCCCACAGGTCAACCGGGACGGGCCAGCGTTCGGCAACGGCGGGCTCCGGCTTGGCGAATTCCCCGGCTTCGGCCCACTCCGGCATTTCGTCCCATTCCGGCGCGTCGTCGAGCCATGCGGGCGGGTCGATGTAGTGGATATTGCCTTGCGTGGGGTCGATCATGCCGCATTCACCTGCGTTCTAGCCGTCGCATAGGGCAGCGCGGCGAGTTCCTGAATACGGCGGTTCACCGCGCCGGGGTTGATGCCGATGCACTCAACCTGGCACGGCATGGCGGCAATGGGCAAGCGGATATGGCGAATGTCGCCCACGGCCAGCGCGCCGGGGATCATGTCTGGCTCGATGCCAGCCGCGCCATGTATCGCGGGGCCACCTTGGGCAACGTAGCGCCAATAACCAAGGCGGTTAGCAATCCATGCCCTGAAAAACGCCCGCGCATCGCCGTAAAGCGCGGCTGCGGCGCTGTAATCACGGTCAACCCGGCCAACTATCTGCGGCTGCGGACCGCCCAGCGTTTGAA
>Ga0213919_1000344_pt1 | contig 21511 bp, 40 predicted proteins | sample McNCre317MG_FD_161056 | JGI IMG/M metagenome (GOLD analysis project Ga0213919, IMG submission 161056) | Freshwater microbial communities from McNutts Creek, Athens, Georgia, United States - 3-17 MG | ecosystem: Environmental > Aquatic > Freshwater > Creek | place: USA: Georgia | collected... | reverse complement strand
GTGGATTATAATTAAGGTTTAAAGATTTATACCCCCCTCCCCCATTTGCCACTCACAATAGATAATTGTTTCAGTAATGTTTCAGTAAAAATAATAACCTTATCTGAAATAAACAACAAAAAAGCCTGTAAATCAATGATTTACAGGCTTTTTAATAATACTTCAATGTTAATTAAGTGACGAAGAAGAGATTATCAAACCCTATCACATAGCACACATATATATAAGATAAGCCAAAAAACATCAATAAAAGCCAATATTTAATACATTCAATGTTAATATATAATCATATATAATTTTATTGTTTCAGTAAAATTACTACATTTGTTTCAGTAAATAATAAATTATACTTATGACATTCAATCCTGAATGCAATAACAAGCCTCAAAAACAAGGTTTGTTTCGCATCTATATTCGTATTACCGAGAACCGTAGAATGAAAAGAATTTCTACGAATATTCTCGTACCGAAGAATAGTTTTTCAGTCAAAGCAAAGCATGGCTTTTGGATTTCTTCAATAGTTCCTAATCATAAGGAAATTAATAGCCAAATCGTAAACCTCCTCAACGAATATGCTGCAATAAATCTTTCAATTATCAAGCAAAGAGAAGATTACGAAACCCTCAAACAAAAGTATTTCGATGCACTCAATACACTAAAACAACGCTATTTATTCTACAAAGATATTACTCGAAATCGTGAAAACACCAAATTAGCAAGCCTTATTGAAGCCTACAATGCTACTTATTTGAATTTGATTCAAAAATATGAAAGCATTGAAGACTACCTTCCACCAAGCGGAGCTTTGGCAATTAATTCAGTAGTTTCTGAATATTCAAATTTATTCAACGAACTGAAAAGTTCTGACGATAAACTTATCAAAGAATTAGACATCAATTACAACCCCGAAAATCTTGCGGTTTTCAAAAACTTCTTGCATCATTATCTCAATCTGAAAGAAAAACAAAATACATCTCTTGGTTTTCTTCGACATATCAAATCAAAGTGTTTGATGTTTATTGAGTGGAACGGCAACGAAAGCCTTCTTCTCAACGACATTACCAGAAGCATGATAAATGATTATCTTGCACACCTCAACCAAAAATACAACTCGAAAGGCATAAAACTAAAAAACAATACAATCATTGACACCATTCAACGAATTTCAATGGTGATGAATGAAGCCGTAGCCGAAAAACTCATTTCCTCAAATCCTGTGTTTCATATCAATTTGCCCGAACACAATAAAGTGCAACGGCATCGCCTCAACGACAGTCAGATTGAAGCCCTCGAAAACCTCAGCATTGACCGCTCTGACCGCTACTTGTGGTTGGCACAGCGTATGTTTCTTTTCTCTTACTACAATGCTGGTATTCGTATAGGCGACTGCATTCAGTTGAGGTTTCGCAATGTGGTGAATGATAGGCTCGTGTATTCGATGTCGAAGACCACACAGCAAAAATCTATCAAACTGACTGCTAAATCTTTGGCTATCATCAGCGAAATGCGTAGCTACCATTTTACCGAGAAAAACGATTATATCTTTAACCTCCTCGACAAAACCAAGCCTTACTTTTGGGCTGTTGATGTAGAGGACCGCAGGAAACTAAACATTGAAGTAAAAAAACAATTGATGAATGAGCAGGACGTTTCGGCTACGTTTATACAAAAAGCCCTCAAAACCCTTTCGGATATGATAGGCAACGACGGTGTACTGACCTTCCATATTGCCCGACATTCTTTTGCTGACCGTGCCAGGCGAAAGATGAAAGAATCAAACGGCAAAATAACCATCATTGATATAAAAAACTCGCTGGGACATAAAAAACTCGAAACCACCGAGCGGTATCTCAAAGAATTTGATGCAGATTCGCTCGATGTGGCGATGGAGGCGGTTTTCGATTAATTTATTTAACTTTGATAATATTCAAATCTTCATCGAAATCAAAATAGTTTTCATTTAAAACAACGCCACCAAAAGCGTTTTTAGCTCTATATTTAATATAAACTTGAATATATCTTTTTCCTTTTTTGTTTTTCTTGAAATATTTCTCATAATCCACTTCATCATAGCTATCTGCATCATTTAAGTTGTTTTTTAAAGCCCTTCTTGCTTTTACATAGGCTTGCATTAGTTTTGAATCATCATTTGTAGAAACAGTTGGCGTGTAAGCTGCTGATTGAGTTGTTGAAGAACTTTTTTTATTACTCAATGTTTCACACATAGCTATAAATAACCCAAACCCTAATATTATCAAAATAGAAGTACCACAGCCTTTCCTATTATTTACCGACTTGATTCTTTGTTCTTCAATCGCTTTGCTTTTTTTCTCCTCCTCTGCAACCGAAACCAATATCTTTGCTTTTTTTACTTCATATTCTGCCTCCGACACAGTACCCAACTCTTTTTGTTTATTGAGGTCATCAAGTAATTTTACATAATCAACTTTCATAACATTTATCAATTATAAATTTATACTCATCTTTATTAATAATACCCTTCCGAAGTAACCGTTTCAAAATCTTATCAATAGCAAGTTTATTTTTCATAAATGGCAGCGTGTTTTGTTTATAATTTATAAACGAATCAACTGCATTTTATTACAATAAATTTATTAAACGGTTTTTTATTTTCAAAAACTCTTCCTCTTCCAGCAGCCCAGCGTTTCGCATATCGCCCATTTTCTCTAAGTGTAGCAATATATCCTCCACGCTGCTTTGAGTAGATACCCCCAACGATTTGCCATTTACACCTGTCATTTCAAGTACTTCTACTGTATCCGCTTGATAAGTATTTTTACTCTTTACTACGTATTTTCCCTTTCGTTCTTCGATATCATTTAGAGAAAAAACGCTATCATTACTTATCAACAATTCAATTCTATCATAAATATCTTCCTGCAAACTTCTTTCCTTTTTATACAATTTGTATAAAAGTGAGGTTGTTATTTTTAATTTTTCAGCCAATTCCTCAGTTTTAAGCCTATTAGTTTTTTGATACTCTTTTAGTTTAACTAATTGATTATCAGCTATTTGTGCATTCATGATGAAGTTTAAAATAAGTTTGTGTAAAATATTTACACATTTGTTTGCACAGTGTATAATTTATTTATACATTTGCACATCAAACAAAACAACAAACAAAAATACAAACTTTTTTTTAATATGCAAGATGCAACAAAATTACCCCCAGTTAAGCAGACACGATTTTCGGAGGCAGAAATAAAAATGTACTACGAGCAATTCAATCGTCAGTTCGGTTCTGTGGCTAAGGCAATCTTACTATCTGGCATTGCACAGCCCACATGGCACCGTGCCATGCGTGGCGAACCGATTAAAATAGAAACTCGCAAGAAAATAAGTCGTGCCAACATGAAAGTTATCGCACACATTCAAAAATTAGAAGCCCAATGACACCCTCACAACAACAACAAATAGTAGTTACCGAGTTTGCGGTCTTGGAGTCGATGATAAGCTCCAAAATCGAACCTATCTACGACATCATACAAAAAGGCAAACCAGTAATGTCTTATGAAGAACTCGAAGAAATGCTTCCTATCTCACGAACCCTCATCAATCGGTACGTAGAGAATGGTCAATTAATATCAGCAGAGGTCGGCAACCGTACGGTATTCATGCTCGAAGATGTGTTGAGCTTCATCAAGTCAATGAGAGTAATCGACCCTACCCTTTTGCGAAAGAAACAAAAATAAAAAAACCTCCACCCAAAAGGCAGAGGCTTAGTAAATAATAAATTATATACAAATATGACAACTCAAAACCACTTTTCCAAACCTCAACTTGATATTTTCAAAAAAGCAGGCTGGATTCTCTACCATTCCGAAGCCGACAATGTGCTGAGCATGGTATTGTACGACGAAAACCCCACCAACCCAAAGCTCATACAATTTGATTTTGAATCACAGACTTTACTCATACTAAGTCAAAAACTTGGCATGAATCCAAAAAAAACGCCACCAGCGTTTCAAGGGGCAATACCGCCCACAACGTCCGAAACAATCATCATGCTCAACAATGCAGGCATGATAAACCCAACCTTAGCCAAACGCCTAAACCGACCAAACCTATGAAAACCCTATCAGTGTACGAAAGCCTTCCGCTCATGGTAATATGCTACGCAGGGGCATTTATTATTATCATTTTTTGGATAATGGCAAAAGATGCTAAAACACAAACGCCTATGTACTACAAACCACCGAAGCGAGAATTACCCGAAGATGACGACCTCGACACCGTTTCTTATGTATTTTGGATAATAGTAGGCATCATTATTTATTTTTTCATAAAATAACCTCCTCGACACTCATAGTGTAATTTAGTTTTTGGTAAAATTTCTCTCACACCTTCCTTGAAGGCTATGAGAGTCGAGGAGATAACGATATTTTTCAACATTTAAAAAAAAATCAAAACAATGGCAGCATTAAAAATAAGCGACTCCGAAGAGTCATTTCTGAAACAAGGCTATCGAGCCGAACAAATCACGTTCAAGCTATCTAACGAAGAACGCATCGAACTAAAACTCGAACGTGATGCCATCAATGACGAAATAGAAGAAATCGAGCAGGAAAAGAAAGAAGCCTTGAAAGGATTCAAAGATGCTATTAAATTCAAGAAAGACCGCCGTACTCCTATTTCACAAGCCATCAAAACAGGCTACATCAACAAAGAAATACTCGTAACGCTTTCGCCAAATTACGACGAAGGTACGATGGAGTATTACAATACTGATTCGATAATGGTCTATGACCGACCATTGAAGCCTTCCGAACGCCAAACCACAATGATTCCTCATTTCAATAACTAATATCACAATGGAACAATCAATCAACATTACACCCATAGGTCCAGACGTAAACTATCGTACTGGCGATTTACCAAAACCCTTTACACCTCATAACATTGAGTACAAAGGCAATATCGAAGCCCCATTTGCTTTCTTTTCCGCACGCAATGAAGGTGAAGTTATTTACACTTCTAATGACAATTTCGGACTTTCTGAAACGATTCTTATTGTCAATCATAAAGAAAATACTTTAACCTTGATTTGTGGAGAAAATCGCCAAGAGAAAATTACGGTTGTCGGGTCGCTGAAATTAGATGATTCGGTTCAAGATATAGGCATCAACAAACCTGCCATTCGTAGGAGCGTTTCTGAACTTCGTGATTTTATTAAATACAACCGTCAGCACTTACATTCTGAGTGTAGCTTCCAAGAAACCCTTAAAGCCTTACAAAAGGTAAGCATTGCTTTCACCACAAAAAAAACAGTCGAAAAAGATGGAACTGGCAATAGCCTTGACTCTAATCAGCAGATAGTAGATGATTTGCCAAAGCTAAATATCATTTTCAACATTCGATTGTTTGAAGGAATGCCCAAAGAGAAAATTCCTGTAAATGTGGAAGCAGAAGTTGTGGGTGGTGAATTGAAATTTTTGTTTTTTAGTGAAGAGCTTGCCACCCTTATCGAAAACATTGCCGAATCTTCAATCGCTATTCAGGTAGAAGCCTTTGAATCAAAAATAGCTATCATTCATCAATAATAATCTTTCACTGAGTGGAGGTTGACTAACACTTTATCCTCCACTCATAACCAATCTAAAACCATGACAGCACTCACTAATGTTCTGAATTCTTTGAATATCGGAGCAACAATTGAAATCATTTCAAAGCAATGCTCTAACTCGTACGCCAAGCCAATGAATGAAGTTGGCATATTCAAATCAATCGACAAAGAGCAAGGCATACATCAAAACCTTACAAGAATAGTAGTCGAACAACGACATCAATACACAAATACTGTCGGCAAAAAAGAAATTAGACCTGTAAAGATGTACTTCTACACGCAAAACATCGAAGATATTAAAATCATATCAAAATGAATATGTCAAATTACGCAATCGCCAAAACATTAGAACCCGACCAGAACGTACTCGTTCGCACACACGCCACCCACGCAGGAGGCGGACGCCAAGAGTTTTACGGTCGCTTCGTATCGTTCACCCCAAAGGGCGGTAACTACGAACTCAAAATCAAACGTAAAACCGAAGGTAAAGACTTGGCAAACAGACCTGTGTACGAAGAACTCAATTTTACAAACCACAACATTGCAAAGATAATACCTTACTAAGTAAGCATGCAGCAGTTTAAGATGATAATCCGCTCAAAGCCACACCCTCGTAAAATTATCCACGAGGGCAAAGCATCGACGGTTATTGTATTCGACTGTACCAGTCCCGACATAAAAGTAAAAGGCAAACGCAAAGACCTGGTACAAATGAAGCTCACAGTCTATTCGCTCGCCGCATGGACAATGTTTAAGGACAACAACCTTTATGTAGGAAAATACCTCTACATCAAAGGCACACCAGCCACAGCCCTTGGCGAAAATGCTTTCTGGGCATCTGATTTAGAAGAGGTAAAATTTATGTTACCTCAACAAGATTTATTCGATTTTGAAGAACAAAAATTTTAAAAACTAAAAAAATGACAAAATTACGTACAGCCTCTCTATGCTTCACAGATATATTAGCCGCTGCCAAAGCAGGTCATACAGCGTTTTCGAGAAGTGAGAAAAACCAAAAAGTATATTTTAATATTTCGATTTGGGATAATGACGAAAAAAATAAATACGGACAAGATGTGTCCATACAATTAAGCCCAGCCAAAGATACCGACGCTGAGAAATTATATATAGGAAATGGTAAGAAACAAGAATATACGCCCAATACTTCTACCAACACCCCCGAAGCTCCGGTTGTTCCAGAAGGTGAAGGAGACGACTTGCCTTTCTAACCATGAAACCAACCTACACTCATACAATCAGCGTTTTTCTGAATCGAAAAAGGTTTTCAAGAGAAAACATTAAGAAACTCGACCGAATCATGAAAAACGACCCACGTACCACCAATTATTATACAGGCATGGCTGGTCGTAATATGTGTTTTGGCTTCCCGACCAAAGAACTAAAAAAAGAATTTGCAGTAGAGTTTAAAAGAATTTTTGGATAATATCACTATGAAAGAAACATTCATTATTAGAACAGAATGGGCAGAGGCAATTATGGAACTTGAACCACTCGACCAAGCTACTGTATTTACCAATCTTTTTCATTTTCACTCTGGAAACGAAAACCTAATTAACCTAAATAACCTAACGGTTAAATTAGTGTGGAGGTTTATCGAACCAAATCTAAAAAGGAATATTGATACATACGACAAACGCAAGGTTACGTCAACACAAAATGGCAAATTAGGTGGAAGACCAAAAATCGGAGAAAATGCCGAAGAAAAAAACCTAAATAACCTAAATAAACCTAATCAAGAACCTAATAACCTAACCGAACCTAACGAAACCCTATCTGTACTTGTACCTGTTAGTGTTCTTGTAAGTGATAATGTTATTGATAGTGAAAAAGAAATTATTAATGAGAGTGGTGTCGTGCCTCCACCACCACACACCCCAGAAAAAGTTTTGTCTATTTTAAAAAATAAAAAAATAGTAAAAAACGAATATTCAGGAAAATACCAAACAATTGATGATTTGCCACCCTTGCAAAAAACAATTGATTACCACGTATGCCCCGAACTTCGTTTGCAAGTTTTTCGCCACATTGAGCAATACCCTAACAAATACCCTCCAGATGAAATTGCAAAATTTGTAAAATACTGGTCGGAGTTAAACGAAGACCGAAATTTGCCAAAATGGAAAATAACCAAACAAAAAACAGGTACATGGCAAGTTGCCAGCAGATTATCAACTTGGATAAATAATAATTTCTCAACCAATTATGGAAAATCAAAACAACATATCAGCCCTATTATCGAACCTCGTCAAGGACAAGAGTTCAGTTGGACACCACGCACAGCTTAACAACGACCTACCACTACTTGACGAACAAGAATTGCTTCAACTCGAACAAGAAATTGCTGCAACAAAATTGAAAAGAATGTTAGAGCTTCAAAAAAAGAAACGACAAAATATTTTGATGCAGCCCTATCTTCAACAAATGGCAGATGCCGACTTTGTGCCGAGTAATGCTGAGGAATTGCTCAACATGGTTTTAAAAAAATACGGTCCTGCTTTTGCCAAAGCCAATGATTGGGAAAATGAGTTTATTATTCCTCAACAACTCAAAGATTTATACTGGAAACTTGCCCTTTACTTTTCAAACGACCCAAGAATGTACGATTTTGGTTTAAGCCCCAAACGTGGCAACTTGATTTTCGGCAATGTTGGTGCAGGAAAAACAACCGCCTTGAAAGTATTTGAAAATAATCCTATGCAGCCATTCAAAACCGTTGGTTGTCTTGATGTGGTAAGCGAATACGACCAAATAGGACAAAAGGTAATTGATAAATTTTCTGCAAATACTTACAATGAATATAAATCACAACATTTCGGACACCAACAGTTTGGCTGGGCTTTCGATGATTTAGGTACCGAGGAGAACGGAAATTTTTTCCAAAAACAAAAAAATGTTTTTCAAGACATAATGCTAAGACGCTACGCCAGCCCTGCCACACGGGGACCATTTACCCACATTACAACTAATATTTCAGATGATGATATTTTAAACAAATACGGATTGAGGGTTCACGACCGTATAGGCGAATACTTTAATATAATTTCCCTTTCAAAAGATGCAGTAAGTTTAAGACCAAGACCAAAATTTATTTTATGAATAAGCCAGAAATCACAACCAACATTCGACGAACACCCCGACACTTAGAGTATGAGCTACAAAAACAAGTCTGCCAATACCTCAACTACCGTTACCCCAATGTTTTGTAGATGTCAGATACCGTTGAAAGTGTAAAACTAACCATGTTGCAGGCAGTAAGAAATAAAGCAATACAAAAAGATGAATTCAAAACACCTGATTTGATAATCTTTCAACCAACAAACTTGTATTTTGGAATGTTCATTGAACTCAAAATAGAATCACCCTATTTAAAAGACGGCATCACACTAAAATCCGACAAACACCTAAAAGGGCAACTAAAAACAATTAATGACCTCCGCAAACTTGGGTACTATGCGAATTTTGGTGTAGGCTTTGATGATTGTCAAAATCAAATTGATAAGTATTTTAAAACATTAAAATGAAAATTAACCGAGAAAAAGTTCATCAAAAACATTATAGAAAGTGTGGATACGGAAATACGAAAAGAGGTCTTTTTCGGGCGATATTTACGTATTTGCTGAGTTGGAAGCAAAAAGACTTTACAGCTTCGCTGATTAGATGTCGCAAGACATTTTAATCAGCGTTTTTTTTGCTTTAATGTTTATAAAACAGAAAAATATTCTGTAAAAAGTAATATATAAAGAAATATTTTCTGTAAATTTGAACATCAAAGTAAGTGAGAGGTCGAGAACCACTTACATTGGTTCGGTTGAAACACCAAACCTGCCCCAATCTCGACCATTGGGGCTTTTTTGTTGCCTTTCTAATGAAAAAAATAGTAAAACCATTAGTAGGATATGAAGAAAAATACACAATTTCAAACACAGGCAGGATAAAAAATATTTTGTCTGGAAAGTTTTTGAAACCTCGTTTTGTCGGCAAAAAAGATAGAACAGCTATATACACAGTTGATTTGAATTATAAAGGCAAGAGAAATCAATTATCATTACCTCGATTAGTTGCTCAACACTTTGTTTCAAATCCTGACGAGTGCATTTGTGTTTATCACAAAGATGGAAACCGCCAAAATTGCCATGCGTGGAATTTGATTTGGATTCCTAACGATGTTGTAAACTGGCTTGGAACACGAAGCAAAGGAAAAGTAAAATCGGTTGGATTGAGTAAGTTTTACGGCACAAAAGATGAAGCAATCAAGATTATTGAATCTTTGAAAAATAGGCATGAAAAAGGAGAAGAATTTTTAATTGATTTTTATAAAACTGGTGAAGAAAAATATTTGTGGCAAATATTTGAACTGCATAAAGCAAAAATAAAGAACAAAATTAAAGGTTTGATAAGCGAAGAAGAAGCAAGATATGATGTTTTAATTGATTCTTTCTTGTACTTTATCGAAATGGCAAAAAGATACGCTATTGCTTACTTTACGTTCAAAAAATGGCTCGAATTTGTAGATTTAGCTGGTAAAAAACATTATCAAAGAACTTATAAGTTTATATCACTTGATGAAAGCATACAATCACAGGACGGTAGGTACTTGATGCCCAACGAACTTTTGACGAACTCTAATTATTTATAAACAATTTAATGACATAAAAACAGCGTCGTTACTTTATTTGTTTTCTGAGGTTGCGAAAGCCCTGTCAAAAGATTTCCTGTGATTTTTTTTACTATGAAAGATTTTTCAAACAAAATATATCAGCTTTTACCAAAACATAATATCACAAATGTATTTGATGATTTTATGGAAATGGCTATTTGTGCTTTATCATTCGGAAAAAGAGAAGAAAGATATGAGCAACTGGCAAGTAAATACACAAAAGAAGAACTTGACATTTTAGGACGTTCGATGGGCGTTTTATTCAATGAATATGATGGTGAAATTGAGAAAAATCAATTTGTAGATATTTTAGGGGATTTCTTCATGCAAACAAATAGCTATCGAACTGCATCAGATAAGGGGCAATTTTTTACGCCTAAGCAAATTTGTGTAATGATGTCAAAAATGATTTCTCCCAAAAATGCAAAAATTATTAATGACCCTTCAAGTGGGAGTGGTCGCAACTTAATTGCCCACGCCTTTAATCATTCTGATTGTCAAGAAAAAAGTTTTTATATTGGCATGGATTTAGACAAAAGATGCGTTCACATGACCGCACTAAATATGTTCTTTTATTCCATGAATGGCATTGTAATTCACATGGATTCTATTTTTATAGACGTTTATTGTGGTTACAGAATTTATCCAAGGAACTCCGATGGAGGAATACAATATTTGTCGAAAGAACAATGTATGCCTTATTTATTGTCGAATAAGTAATTTCCAACTGTATTGATTGCGACCGTGATAGTGTTTTTCTCGCTTCCATGTACGTAATCATATAGTTGGGAGTATTGATTTTTAAACTTAAACTCGACCGTGAGGTCGCCAAGAAATATGAGCAACTACGAATTAGAAATGCACAGAAACGCATTGGATTTAAATTTTAGGCACATTGAAGGCTTCCAATATAAACTTCCTGCAAGTTGGCAAGGCAATGATTTTGTTATAGACCTTGAAACATCAGGGAAAGAGCAACATCAAATATTGATAAATGTTGCAAAGCAATTAGCTGTTGAGAATAAAAGGAAATCGCATTTAATAGCAAAACTTGAAGGAACTCTTGAAGGTTATCAAGATGGGTTGCTTGAAGATTTGAGGTTGTCAAAAGTGTTAGTGTAGCCGACTTCCAACATTCTGAAATACGAAGTATTGTATTTCAGAATGAAATTGCTATCATTTACGTATTTCTTTGAGTTGGAAGGCAAAGAATTATAAATTATTTTTCTAATTCGGTGTCGAAAGACACCCAAAACGACTATAAAAATGCAAAAAACTTATTTGATTCCGTCTTATGTTTTTCACTTCTTAAAAAATAAAGGTTTCAAAAGAAATGAAAACTTTGAAGGTGAAATTTATTTCTACAATGACTTCGTAGAATATACTTTTTTTGAGAATGAATTTGAAATTTTAACGATGATGAAAGAAAATATTGAAATAAAAAGCACTCCGATTTATCAATTTCCAATTCCAAAAGATGAAAAAACTTTTTTGTCGTTGATTGAAATTCTTGAATCTGAGTATGAGTGTGTTTAATTCCAACGATTTTGCATTATGATGAGCGAGTGAAAAGGCGGCACGAATTTTCTGCCGCCTTTTACATAATGCACTATGTTGGAACTCCAAGAAACTGCCCAAACGACGCTTTTTCAGCGTCGCAAACCAAAAATGAGAACTCACCAAGCAAAGAAAAATATTTGCACTTTTTCTGCTTTCTTGTCGCAAGAATATTTGCATAAATGACTGATTATTAGTAAATTAGCTACATAAAATAAGCAATCAAATATATGATACACGTCGAAGAAACCCTGAAATATGTTAAGAAAAACATTAAATTATCATCTTGCTTAAAATGCAATAATGATGATTTGAAAGTTGAGCATTACGAAGATACTTACGGTGAAATTACTACCATCACTTGCAAAAAATGTAAAAACTCGACAAACAAAGGATTCAAAGGCTGGAATGAGGAAAATGATATTGACATTTTGCTAAAAAAGGAAAATGAGCAAATTGAAAAGTCAAAAAATAGAATAACTGAGCTTAGTAAAATCAAATCTGAGCGAGAATCATTAGCGTAGAAAATTTCCAACAAGGCTCAAATATGATGAATTGTATTTGAGCCTTCAAATTGCTATCTTTTGCATATTTGAAAAGTTGGAAGCGAAAGCCTAAGAAAACCCTACGCTTTGAAGATGTCGCCAAGTGCCAAAAACATCAAAATTATGTACACAAGAGAACAATTAATTGAAATTTGCGAAAAAGCTATTGTTCCGTTTGAAAAATGGAATGATAGAGATACTTCTTCAGCACAGTTAGGAGTAGGGCAATGTTTATCTTTGCTTAAAAGTGGCTGTAAATTTGAAATTCAAACAAAAGAAAACACAACCGCATCGGCTTGCATAACTGACGATGAAACGATTTGGATTCAATTTTATGTAAGAAATTTTATTTGGTTTGAATACCATTACGATGATGAAGATAGGCAAGAGGGCATAATTGATAATGATTGTCATTTTTATCTACCTACACCACAAAGACTTGAAATGTCGCAAGGTAATGACTGGTATTAAGCACTTCCAACAAACGCAAATTTGATGAAACAGTAATTTGATTTATTAAATTTGCGTTCTTTTACATATTTGCTAAGTTGGACTTGAACCAACTTTGCATTTTTCGCTTTCGGAATGTCCCCAAAAAGATATTTTTAAAAATAAATGAAATAGCTCTTGTTTATTAGAGTATTATACTCTATATTTGTGTCAGAAAATTAAACAAACAAGAAAATGATAACTATTGAAAGAAATTTAGTTCCATCGTCATCATCAATGGCTTTAAATGTTTTAATAAATGAATTTCCTCCTGCAATAAGAAAAAATATTTATGAGCAAGGTTGGAAATTTCATATTGAATATTCAGGACAAGAATATGTAGCGGTAGCAATTCATCAATCAAATATTCAAAGAAAAGAGAAATATTTATCAAAAACAGAAATTAAGTCAATAAAAAAAGATATTATAGAACAAGAAACTTGGTCAAAACGCAATAAATGTGCATATTAAAATGACAGGAGAAAAATTAAAAGAGTTGCGTAAATCGAAAGGGCTTACGCAACAACAATTAGCCGACAAAGCAAAAATTACTTCTTACAAAACTATTTCAGATTACGAAACTGGCAAAGTGAAAATAACTGAACCAATGGGACTATTATTTGAAATTTTGTTAGCGTAGAACCTAACTCCAACCACAAGGACAGACGATGAGCAAGTGAATAGCTTGCTTTTCTGCTGCCTTTTTCGGCTTCCGTTCGTTGGAACTACTCAACTTTTTAGCTTCGCTTTTTGGGTGTCGCAAGACACTCAAAAATAACACCGAATATTTGGATAAATGCTTGATTTTCAGTAAATTAGCGTAAATTAAAACGATAAAAATGGAGCAAAAATTATACTCAGTAAGTTTGTTTTTCAGGAAAATAATTGAAAATGGAAACACAAAAACTACACAAGAAAGGCTTGTTGCTGACTTCGTATTAGCACGCAATAAATTTGAGGCTTTTGGGTGTTTTTATGCGAATGTGAAACCAAAATTTCAAGCGTTTGATTTAGTTTACGATTTAACTGTTGAAAAGGAAGAATCTAATGTCGAAGAAGTATTATCGTTGAACTAAATTTTCCAACAAATGGAAAGACGCAACGGAGTAGCGAGGAACGAGCAGCATAGCTTGACGCTCTTTGCTTAGTTGGAACGCAAAGGATTTTTTATGCCCATGCTTTCCGAGTGTCCCCAAGTGCTAAAAAATACCGTTTAATAAATTTTTGAAAATAAATTAAAAATAAATGGTTCTATATTTGGAATCATGGTTTTTTATTCGGTACTTTGATTCATCAAACAAAAACGGTGGACAGCGAGCTGAACATTTTATCAGATGAAAAATTTATCAAAATTTCAAATCCAACAAGTAAAAAACATTTCAATCTTTTCTTCAACCGTTTCTGGTTTTCAAAAAAAACAAGTAGAAAGTATTGTTGAGAAGAAAATGAATCGACTTAAATCGAAAGTTGCTTTGAGTAGAGTAACTGATAATATTTCAAAATTAAGCGAATTAAAGTCTTTATTAAAAACAATCAAAGAATGTGAATATAACTCAAATTGCACAAGTAGCCGTTATAACTCTACTGGTATTGATTGGGTACAATACGTTCGATACAGTTCACATGGAGGCATTTACTTTTGCTCACCCGATGAACCATCAAATTGCTATTGCGTTGAACCTACTTACCAGTATTTTTATTTATTAAAAAAATCTTTGGATAAAAAGATATTGAAAAATGTCGAATAATCAAATAATTGACTACCTATCTAATGAGCGTAGAAGGTATGTTTTAAATTGGACAGGAATTGAAAAACAATATGGACTTTCAAAGGGAAGGATTAAAAATGTAATACTATCAAACAATCGGGTATTGCAGGTTTTTAGACCTGATGAAATTGAAAAATTAAATATTGCTATTAATGAACTCCAAAAATAAGATTTTAGAATGTTCTGTACGTATTAGGTTGTGATTTGCTTTTACTTTTTATGTTTATTAACATTCGGAATCTGCGGTAGTAATATTGCAGATTTTTTTTTACTTCCAACAAACGCAAATTTGATGAAACAGTAATTTGATTTATCTAATTTGCGTTCTTTTACATATTTGCCGAGTTGGAATTGAACCAACTTTGCATTTTTCGCTTTCAGAGTGTCCCCAAGTGCCTATATTTATTGCTAAATAAATTATTTTACAAATATATTAAAAATAATTGTAAAATAATTTGCAGTTACAAATATATGTCGTATATTTGTAAGGCAATCAGGGAGCGAACTCTGAAACTAAACAAATAAGACAATGACAATTTCAGCACTACAATCAAAATTAACTAAATCAAACGCTACTAATGTTTCAACCTTCGATTATAATGGATACAATAAAGCTATTTGTTTTTCACTAAATGGAAAAAGATTTCAAGCAGATTATAGCGAAGGCAAAGAAAACATCGAAGGCTTTTCTACTAAAACTGGATACGATGAAAGAAACCAAGAAACTGAAAGAATATTTTTTAACAACTTCACACAAGTATTGAATTATTCAAACAAATGAGAAAAATATTTCACTTAGAAAAGAACGGAAATCATAGTTACTACGGTAGCTTGAAAGCCGTTTTTAACGCTCACAATGATTTAGGAGTTTCAAAAGGAACTTTGGATAGGTGGAATTTTGAAATGCCTTACACAAATGAAAATATAACTTTGCGATTAGGGGCTTTAATGTCCGCAAGTGAAGCTAAAAAATAAATATATGAAAAGTGATTTAATAGAAATTTCGTTAAGGCTTGAAAATATTACACTTTCCAAATATCTAATCGAAAGAGTTTTATTTTGGAGCGAAGAACTGGAAAAAAATAAAAACATGAAACTATCATACGCTTTGGCATTAAACAAAAAAACTGACAGCGAAGAATAGTTTTCCAACTTTTGCATTTGAGATGCAATAGTAAATTTTGTAAAAATTTAGCTTTCGTTTACTTAAATGCCGAGTTGGAATCCGAACCGACACGGCATTTTTCGCTGTAAATTTGTCGCCAAGATGCTTGCAAAACAGAAATATTTTCGGTAAATTGAGGGAACAAAAGAAAATTTTTCTGTAAAATGGGTAGTATTAAAAATCAAAAACACAATCCTATTATAATTGGCAAATATGCACACATCAACCCAAACGATGTTGTATTTACTCCCGACTGGCTTGCAAAGCAAATTTGTGAAATGTTTCCTATAAGTGGCAGAGTATTAGAACCATGCAAAGGCGAAGGGGCTTTTTTGCAATATTTACCAAAAGACACTGAATGGTGCGAAATAGCGGAAAATAAAAATTACTATGATTTTAATAATAAGGTAGATTGGATTGTAACAAATCCGCCTTATTCAGATTATAATAGATTTTTAGAACATTCTTTCAATTTAGCTGATAATATTGTTTTACTTGTTCCTGTCGCTAAAATGTTTAAAAGCATGGGTACATTGAAATCTATATTAGATTATGGTGGCTTTGTTTCTATTCATACATTACCAGCAAGTAAGGCAGGTTTTCCGTTTGGATTCCCTTGTGCTGTTTACTACTTAAAGCGTGGATATAAAGGAGAAACAAAAATATCTATGCTCGAAGATTTATCTTGTCGCCAGTTATCTTTTGCATAGAAGCCTTTCCAACGTCGGCAACTTGCGACGTGCTGTTTTTCTGAATAAGAAAATGCTGCCCTGTACGTAATTGCCCTCGTTGGAACTCAAAATAATTAACTAAACTGACGGCAAAGCCGTCGCCAGATAATATGGCTACCAATTATGCAATAGTAGGTTCTGGAATAGCTGGCAATGTCGCAAGGGAATTTCTGTGCAAAGAACACCCCGAAATAATTGTTGTTGGAAATGTTGAAGATATTCAAAAAGGAACTGATTTCCCTGTAAAACCACTTGAAATTGAGCCACTTATTATAAGTGAATCTTATCTTGATTTTGAATACAAGAAAAAGAAGAAGCCTAAAAATGCAGAATGGCAGAATAGAATAAAACAATTGATGCGTAAGTAATTTTTCCAACGGCTCGCAAATAAGATGACGAAGTAATTTTGTCAGAAATTTGCGTAGCTTTTACTTATTTGCCCAAGTTGGAAGATTCGGGCTTTTTTAGCTTCGCTAAATTATTGTCGCAAGACAATAATTTGAGAATAAACACTTGATTAAATGATTGATATTCAGTAACTTAGTGGAATAAAACAACTAAATAATGAGCATTTTTAAAAAACTTTGGAGTAGTCATTTTGTAGTACCAATTCTGACATTTTTAGCTGGATTTGGAATTGCTATTTATGCAACTATTTTTGTTTCGTATGAAAAGGGATTTGATGATGGTAGTAGTACGGCAATTAGCTATTTTAATCAAATTGTTACAAAACAAGCAAATTCAGATTCTACTGTTACAAAATTGATTGTGCAAGATTTAGACACAAATGTCTATTATTTTTCAAGAAAATCAATTTGGGATTATTCTAAGCGTTGAAACGCTTCCAACCAAAAGAAATGTAAAATTCAAGCTGAGTAGTGGGAGCAAAGCGACCCTACTCGCTTGAATTTGCATCATTTCGTAAGTTGGATACCCTCCAACTGAAAGCCCCTTCAAACATTGCTGTTGAAAGGGCTTTTGAGTGTAACAAAGGCGGAAGCTGGCTGTCAATTATTTTTATTCAATATCTTTTTTATTTCTTCAATATCCTTTGTCAATTTATCAATAGTATCTTTTTTACCTATTTCTTTACATAGTTTATACACATAATATATGCACATTACTACACAAGTAGTAATTCTAATCCTAATTTCAAGCTCCCCTTTTCCAATTTCCAAAGGAACATCTTTATTCAGAAAACTAAAAAACATTAAAAACGCTAAGAATGGTTCTAATTTTAGAAAAATAAATCTTAAAGAAACCTCCATAGCTTGACTCAAATATTAAAAATGTAATAATCGCAACAACCCCTAAAATGTCGCTCCACCCATCATTAAACTCGTACAGGTGAAGCAACATACCAAACTTGTAAATAAACTTCTCACAGGCAATAAAAAACGCTAACCTAAAAACAACCCCTGCCTGCTTATAAAACAAAACTACAAACACCAAACTATTAAGCAAAAAATAAACATTGGAGCGAAAATCGTCATTAATATTGATAATATTAAAAACTGACCTACTAAAATCAATACTCATAACGCCATCGAATCCAGTCGTAAATTGCATAAACAAATAGTTTAGTAAAAAAATGCCGACCACCGCCTTACTCTTTCGGTTTTTGTGGGTCAGGCTCTCCGCTGTCGAGCGTTTGATTTTGTTTTGTTTCATCTTCTGGCTCGTTTTCTAATCCGAATAATTTTACCCATTTTTTATAAATAAAATTAGATAATTTATATGCAATTTTTACAATAGGCTTCAAAAGTAATTCATAAAATGCACCAATCAAAATGGCAACTGCTACAATTGATACGCTCTTTTCATCTACATATTTCATAGCAAATGGCGTAGTGAATACACCAAAAGTCCACGACATCAATACATTTCCTGCAAACCGAAGCCATTTAGTGCTTGTTGAATAAACTGGCTCTAATGGAAATAATTTAGGATTTAAAAACCGTGCAACATAAGCCAAACATTGCCCAAATATTGAAAAAAAACCATATTCAGCAGTCAATCCATAATTGCTTAACAATGAAATTGTAGGAATCCAACCAATAATACCAAACACAACAACGGAAATAAAGTGTTTTATTTCTACAATAGTATCAAAATTGTTTATTAACCATGCACTTATTTTTAGTTTCATAATTTTTGCAGTTTAAAATTTACTTAATTATTAAATTATCAGGACGTTGCACAACTTTCCATGTTCGCTCTTTAAATAACTTCTTATCTGATTCTAAGAAAATACTATCTCGCACAATCCCCCCATTAGCCACCGCCTCCACAAATTGATTTTGACAAGATTTCAACGCCCTACTTAAAGCCATTTCATTATTTTGATGCAAACTTTCATTCGCTTTCAAAATACTTACATCGTTCTGCAATGAATAAAGCAAACTATCTCTAACCTCGGCTTCATTAACTAAAATCATGTTTTGCTGATTCAATGACAATACCGATACGCTATCATTAAAAGCCTTAGCATTTATAACCCTAATGGTTTTCTTTGAGTAAACCTCAAAGCCATATTTTGCCCATAATTTCGGCACAATAAAAACCCCAACAACAAACAATGCTATCAGTCCACTAAATTTCCAATGCTTAAATATAAATATCATGCTTTCTTAATAGTTAAAGTTACTTTTTCCCCTTTGTCAATAGCCGAATAAGCCCTCAATAAAACCTCCATAAAAGCAGATTTTGACTTTGCACCCTTGCCCTCTCCTAAAATAGTCGTTACAGGAGCAATACAGCCCATCAATTCAAGCATCGCATTGTTAGCAGGGTGAAACAATATCAAATCTCTGTTTGGCACATTTATTATTTGCAAGTGTTTTCCGTGCTTTTCCGAAGTTCTTTTCCTTACTTCGTAAACGCCCTCTGGTATGCAGCTAATTTTGTTTTTGTTGTCTTTATTTGGCAATTCAATCGTATGGCAAATCGACACTCCATCAATGCTCAAATTTCCATTAGTGCCATGAGTATAATACTCTCTTTCAATGAAAATATCCATTTTTATCTATAATTAATCAATTCTTGCTCTGACCAACGACTAACATTGTTTATCTTAAATAACAAACTCGGTTGCCCTCTATCAAAGCATTCAAGCCAGTACTCTTTTGATTGTCCTGTTTCAAGTATTTTAGGTTGCCCAAAGTCAAAATAAGCCCCACTACTATTTTGGTCTTGCCTAAATGCCTCAGCCAAAATGTAAGGCTGGCTTGATTTTCCATTGTTGCCATCATTACTAATTACTACACGATACTTACCCTCGGGAAATAGATAATAAGCACCATGATTATTCCCCCACAGATTAGTGCCAGCTATTGCTCCTTCCCCTGTCGATTGTATCAATAATCTACCACTTTCATCATAAAGGCTCACAGTCGAATAAATAATAGCTCCGTGTTCGCCCCTTTCATGGTAGCTTATTGTGTTACTTGGAAACTCAATAATTATTTTTGGCTCGCCATTTGGTGCATTTTTAAGCATATCCGCATATTTGCTCAAATAAATATCTCGATATTGAGGGTCGATATAATCACGTATTTTGATGTACTTCGATTTATCAAAATTGTAATTTTCAATAACAGGCTTAGGAGTTTCAATAGCCCTTTTTTCCACAGGAATCAAGGCATTAATGTTCTGTAAGCCTAATGCCTCACGGGCTTGGTTCAAATTAGGATAAGACTTCGGAAAAATATAAAATTCACCAAGTTCCAAATTATCCGAATTAATACCCTTTGCAAATAAGCCATCTGTTACAACCGTGCCACTCTTTAACTTGTAGCTAACAAAAACACCATCATCTGCTCGCTGAAACAAAACAAATACCTTATCCGCTTCAAGATTAACCGTCCTTAATGGTTGTGCCGTAATCTCAAATACATTGAGTATAAACAGCAATAAAACAAAAAACTTTTTCATAAAATATTGAATTTATTAGTTAAAAAAAATTAAAGTTGAACCCAAGCACTCCCATTGTAATATTTCGGGTGGCCCGTAGTAGTATCAAACACCCAAGCTCCTGCTGTCATTCCTGTAAGTGCATTCACCTGCGTTGTTGTCATTCTCGGGAAGGGGTAAGAATAGGTCGTAGTTGTAATAGTTGGATTTACATCAAAAATTCCAGCAGGAGTTGTTGTACCAATTCCAACACTTCCTGTCGTAGAAAGATACATCCTATCATGTACATCATTACTACCTAATGATAACCCCTTCCCAGCTGAAGAAATTAAATTTAAAGTATTAGCAATACCTCCAGCCCAAGTTAAATACCCTTGCGATGAAATGTACATTGTATTCCTGAATATAGAAGAACCATTAATGTCCAATAGTTGGGCAGGGCTTGCAGTGCCGATTCCTACATTGCCATTCCCCTGTATTCTCATTAATTCGTTTGAAGTCGTAGAATTTACGCCAGCATAAAAAACATGGTTGGCAGAAGTACTTTCTACTTGATACCTAAAAACAAAACTATTAACACCCAGCGAATACACTTGGTGGTCATTGTTTGTACTTTGAAATAAAACTATTTTTCTCGAAGCGATACCATTGCTAAATTGCAATGGAGCATTTGGTGTATTCGTACCAATACCTACATTTCCAGCATTCAAATAAAGCGTATTTGCGACCGCACCAGTATTGACTGAAGTAAAAGGAGCAACCGAATTTTGTGTTAAAGTAAAGTTGGCAGCAGGAGCAATATTAGTAATTACAGGGCTTGTAATTGTTGGCGAAGTAGCCAATACAGCATTACCACTGCCAGTTGCCGGTGGTGAATAACTAACGCTCCAGCTCGCAGCCGTTGTGCCACTTGTCAAGATACAAGTAACATATAGTGAAGAGCCATTCCCAGCCATACTTTGCACTAAATTACCTCCTGAACTATTAACAGTAACAATACCTGTGCTACTGTTTTTTATGAAATATATTCGTCCCAACACCAAAGTTGAAACAACAGGCAAAACTACTGTGTGAGTAGTAG
>Ga0213919_1000343_pt1 | contig 21514 bp, 30 predicted proteins | sample McNCre317MG_FD_161056 | JGI IMG/M metagenome (GOLD analysis project Ga0213919, IMG submission 161056) | Freshwater microbial communities from McNutts Creek, Athens, Georgia, United States - 3-17 MG | ecosystem: Environmental > Aquatic > Freshwater > Creek | place: USA: Georgia | collected... | reverse complement strand
CCGGTGCCGACCTCGTTCATCAGCTTCTCCATCGCCTCCCATTCGGTCTGGCAGGTGTCGAAGTAGTTGGCGAAGGTCTTGACCACGTCGTCGAGAATGCCGTGCAGGGCTTGACCGATCGACACACTGGTCTTGGGCACGTAGGAGAGCTGTTCGCGGCTCATGGCGACGCCGCAAGCGCCGATGGGCAGCGTGATGTCGATGCCGTAATCGAGCAGCGGAGAGATCTGCTTATCGTTCTGCACATCCCACGCCAAGCTTCCCTTTGAGACCGGATAGCGGACGCCGCCCATGATCACGCCGAGTTCGCCTGCCTTCGGTCGCATCGCCCACCCGTTGCCGACGTAGGTGTAGTCCGGACCGTTGAGGGTGCCGTTGGACACTAGCGGCAGCGGCAGGAAATACTGCAACGCCTCCTGCGCAGCTTCACGGAACGTGAGCATGTCGGCATCCTCGACCGGGAAGCTGACTTCGACGCCGTTCGGCTCGTCGGTGGTGGTCTGCGCTTGCAGGCCGATCGCCGGGATGCCATCCTCATCCTTGAACATGGTGTAAACCGAGAGCACCCCCTCGTGAACCACACGCAGCGTGAACTGATCGACGTAGGCGAACGGTGACTTGGACCCGATACCGAAGCCGCCGATTGCGCTGTCGTCCTTATCCTTGGTCGATCCGTCGGTGTAGGCCATGAACGGTCCCATCACGAAGTCGTGAGGCATGCCGGTGCCGAAATCGCGAATGCGGCAGGTGGGATCGAGTTCCGTCGGCAGGTGAACTTCAACGGGGCGGTCAGCCCGCCCGGCGGCGACGTGGGCGTCAACCCCGTTCGCAACCAGCTCGCGAAGGATCGCCACCGGCTTGTTTGCGTAGGTATCGTTCGCAAACATGTCGAAAATCTTGGGGGTTGCTTTGATGGTTGCTCGGCTCACCTGCATGGTGCCAGCGGACTCCACCTCGCGCTTGACGTTTTCAACGCGCATTTGGGATTCTCCTATCAGATGTTGAGTAATTGACGATCGAGCGAATATTTCGGTTCAGCGTAGATGTAGTCCAGCGTCTCGCTCGTGAGCTGGCCATGAACATCATCAAAATCTCGTTCGAGGATAAGGGCTGGCCCAAACAAAGCCAGCCCTTGATCGAATGCCCGCGATGTCACCAATTCGGCGATCATGTGGCCCATTTGGGCGTCGCCCATCTTGTAGCCTTCGCGGGGCGCGTGGCTCTCGGTGAAGGTTGCGCCGAGACCCTCAATCTTGTCGAGGCGGAACAGCGTCCACTGCGGCAGCGGGCGACTGGCTTCACCAGCGACTTGATAGCCGCGCAGCAACGAGCCACCGTCCTTGGTGGATACGCCCATCGCGTGAGGTTCGACGATCCGTGTCTTCCCATCATAGATGAAAGAGATCGAGATCCCGGCGCGCATGGCGGCGAGGATGGATGAGACCATCTCCATTTGCGGGATGTTACCGGTGGGATGACTGTAGACCTTGATGTCACGCATGGCGACGCTCCTTGATTTTCTTGAGCCGGGCAACGCGGAACGGAAATTCCTCAACCGCCCCGATGGTGCCAATGCAGGGGATGGCGCGACCACTGCGCTTGGCGACGTGAGTCATCTTGAACAGCTTCGCATTCTTGAGCGGAAGGCGAGGGGTCATGCGCTGCAGGTAGCTCGGCACATAGAGCAGCGACTGGATCGCTTTCATTGCGGTCGCGTCGCCAGCGACGAGGCGAGCGCGAAGTTGTGCGAGCTGTTTGTTGAGTTTCTTACCCATTGACTTTGACTCCGATGAGTGCGCCCACGACGACGCAGACGACTAGGATGAGGACGGCGGGCAGCGGGTTGAGCCGAATAACGGCTTCGGTCTCTCCGCATAACTCGCGATCATTGGCGGCTTGGGCGTAGGTGACAATGTATATCACCAGCGCGATCAGCGCGCCGCATAATGCGCCTTGCAACATGACAGTCCTTTCAGTTGTGGGGAGGGCCGAAACCCTCCCCAGTTGCTCTTAGCCCTTGAGGGCTTCGAGTTCTTCGATGCTCAGTTCGGACAGCTGCGCGTCCTTCTTCTGAGCGATCAGCTCGTCGATGCGGGCATTCTGCGACGCACGCACCTGCCGCGCCGTGGCTTCGGCGTTCTCGGCCTGCTTGATCGCAATCACCGCCTTGACCAGTTCGAGCTTGTCACCCAGTTCGGTCTTGACCGGATTCGAGCGGTTCTCGACGAACGACTCCTCACCCTGGTCCTTGAGCTGGCGGTTGATGCGGATGGCGCAGTCGTTCAGACTGGCCACGTTCGAGCGGGTGCTCGCCAGCGGCAGCTGGAACAGCTGCTCGGTGGTCAGATCACCCTGCGGTGAGGCGAAACGAAAGGCCTTGCGGGCGGCGGTCAGGAACAGATCGGTCATATCAGAACTCCAATTCATAGGTGCGGCCGTCGGCGATTGCGATCACCTTATCACCGCGAGTTGAGGAGAAGCCGACGCCGGACAACTGATCCGGGGTAGGCTCACACTTGGTCTTGGAACCGAGGACTTCAAAAACCTTGCGGTGCGGTTCCAGTTCACCGCGCAGGAACTCGTTGTAGATGCCGCGAGCCGGGTCCGGGTTCTTGCAGCCGTCGAGCATGAAGAACACGTGCTTGTTGCCGACACTGCCAGCTCCGTCCCAATAATTGGGCGAGAGCATGATGGTGTCTACCTTCACCGGCTTGAGCGTGGGCACACCCCACTTGTCGCGCGAGGTTGCGGACGAGGGCAGTTTGTGCTCGATCGTGAACTCGCCGTTCTTGAGGGTCACGGCAGCGACGTGGACCCATTCGAACTTCTTCACCGGACTCGGGTAGTCGTAATCATAGATCGTGCCGTTCAGCTCGATCTGCGCCTTGAAACCACCGTCGTTCGGCTGACGCAGCGACCAATTGTGGATGAAGCAGTTGTAGGTTCCTTCAGGCATCCGCTTCACGTCGGGAAACGCGATGTTCTCGACCGGTATATACCCAACAGGGGCCGCATTGGTGTAGTCCACGTCCTGCGACCCACCAGTCAGGCCGTCGCTTCGCATGTCCCACCCAATCCGACTACCGCGTCCTCGGCCGCGTCCGTAGGGGGACGACTGACTGCCGTTCACGGGCATCGGGAAGCCGGGGAAGTAAACGTGAAGATCCATCAGGCTGGCGTTGCGCCGACCCTCATGGTTCCACGAGTGCGTGAACCGGAACGGCCCATCGACACGACCACCGGCCTCGGCCACGCGTTGCCGCATGGAGTCCGCAACCTCGCCGTCGTAGGACCATGCGAAGTCGTTGTTCCATTTGAACAGCTTGCCAGTGTCGGCGTGCTGCGGCGCGGTGAGGCTCACGAAGTTGCCGAGCTGGCTGTTGGACAGCACCAGGCTGATTTCGCTCGCACCGAGGGCCATGAAGGCGTCAAACGTGATCGGCGTCGGCTTGTCCGCAACCTTGGCCAGCTTCACCTTGTCCGACCCCATCAGAAGGTCGGTCAGGCCGCCCTTCATCTTCGAGCGGACCGAATTGTCGACGAACAGGACGTCGGTGACGCTGACGTCTTCGATCCGAGCGAAGCGACGCTCCACCGCACCGTCGAGGCCGAGTTCGTTCAGCTTTTCGACCGCCTGCTCAATCATCTTGGGAGTGATCAAAGCCTTCGGGCGCTTGTAGTTGCTCGGGGCCACCTTGGCCTCGAACCGCTTGACAGCGCCTTCAAGGTCAGCGGTATCAGCGAGGTCGACCAGCAGTGTGCCGATCACCGTGTTACGGAAGCCAGCATTGCGGTTGCTGATGTTTTCCCACACGAAGCGATCGGTCTGACCGGCCGTGTTGTAAGCCTGCTTCAGCTCGCGGAAGGCCTTGACGGAAGCCAAGTGTTCCTGACCGCGATACAGGTTGTTGGCTTCGATCAGATCGACGATCGTATCGAGGTCGGCCAGTGCGATTTCGTTCAGGCCGCGCTTGAACACTTGGGCCATCGTGTCAATCTTGCCGCGATCCGTATCAGGCTGGCGCGACTTGGCCTTCTTCGGCACCTCGCCGTGGAAGTGGTTCCAGACGATGCTTGCGTCGTGGTTGTCGCGATTGGACCCAGTGCCGAACTTCGGCTCCTTCGTCTTGTAGGCCGAGCGGATCGGCGACTGGCGCACGAGGTCGGCCATCGCCTTGCTGACGACGTCATACGGGTAGGGCAGGCCAGCGTGGTTGTCCCACACGGTCCAGATTTCGCCGTCGACGATTGCCACCACGTTGCCGAGGTTGCGGATGAACTGCTTGCAGCAGTTGCAGTCGTGCTCGGTGCGCTCGCGGAAGATCGGGTTGGTGCCTTCAGGGAAGGCGGCGAGATAGCTGGCGAAAATGTCCAGCGTATCGACCTTGAACAGGTCAAGCTCAGCGAAATCTTGCAGTCGCTTGTTCACGGCGATGGAAAAGTCCTTGAACATGGATACGTCCTTTCGGTTGGGGGTGGTGCTGGCAGAAAACTCTTGCGGGGAACACCCGGTGCCTTCGCAGACACCGGGTGTTTCAGCTAGTCGGTGGTCGGAACCTCTACAACTTCGACGCAGTTCTGTTGGTCGTGTTGAAGGTGCCCGATCACCATCAGCACAAGGCCGATGGCGATCAGAGCAATCCCGATCCTCACTTCGCTTCAACCGCGAAGCTGGTCGCCGGAGCATTCTCGACCGTCGAAGCCGCGATGATGCGGCGGCGAGCGGCCTGCGAGATGTTTTCCTGCGCCAGCGCGACGTTCAGCTTCTCGGCGTCGAGACGCGAGCCGGGGGCCTTGGTCGTGGCGGTCATGACGTAGTTCGGGCTGTCGAAGACGACCTTGGTTTCGCCGGGCGTGTAGCTTCCGGGGACGATCACGCCGAGGTCTTCCAGCGACTTCTTCGCCTTCTTCTTGTCGGCTTCGCCCAGGCGCACCAGCTCCGAAGCAACGCCGAGCGTGCGCACAGCGGCTTCCTTGCTGGTCTCGCCCTTCACGGCAGCGAGCAGGGTCGTCACGGCGGCCTTCACCGTGGTCTTGAAGTTGGCCATAGTATTTCTCCGTCCGGGTGGTGAACAAATACAACACTATTCCCGGTAATAGTGAGGTATTACTTGACGATTTCAACGCCCTTGAGCGATCGAAACCATGCTTCGATGGTCGCGTAGACCAGCGGTGCGCGATAGGGCAGTTCGGCAAGGCCGCAGCCGAGGCTGATCCGTCCCTCCTTGGTGATCGGCACCACCACGCGCTTGCCTTCGGCGATCAGACGCTCAACCTTCATCAGGTCGGTCATGACCTGGCCCATGTCGAACGGGCAGTCGGTCATGAAGCCTGTGCCGGGGTCGCGCTTGGTGGCAACACCAATGATGTTGGGCTGCTGACGGATGATCGCCTGACCGCCCATGCCGACGCGCTGCATGTTGTCGCCGAACACGAAGAACAGGTCCGGGTTCAGCCTGCACAGCGCCACGCTGTAGAAGCCGGGGAAGGCCACGATCTGCTTGCGTGTGCCCATCAGCGGGTTCACCTTGGTCTCGATCATGCGGACCCGCGTGCCGAACTGCGTCCCCGGCGGCGGAGCGATCTTGAGCTTCTGCTCCATCTGCTCGACATAGCGAGTGCCTTCGCACTCGATCGTCTCGTTGTTCGGTCCTCGTTCGACAGGCCGAGGCGAACCCAGGTTCATTGCCGCGTGCATGAGCTGCACCTTGTCAATCATGAACATATTCAAGCTCCCCTAATGAATTGAACTCGTCGAGGTTGACGTAGAAACGCATGTGACCCTTGCCTTTGCCGCCCTGCTTCTTGGGCGTGAGCATCAGGTCAGGCGATGCGATGAACTGGAGGGTCATTTGCACGTCGCCCGAGTTGCTGGCGTGATAGCGGTTGAACGACACCACCGTCCCGGCCGGGATCAGGAATGTCTCGGGCCGCTGCGTGGCGTCGAAGGCGTGCCAGTTCTTGACCACTCTGGATCGGTGGTTCGATTTCCCGGCTCGTCCAGCCACTGATGCACGGTTTTCAGCGCATATCGGTGGTCGACCAAATCTTGATTGGCATACCGCTTGAGGAAGCTGGTCGGCAGCTCCACGTCGCGGGTCAGCCGCCACTTCGAGTTGAGCGGCGGCATGAAGGGTGTTCGGTTCACGGCAGCAACTCCGTTGAGGCGAAGGAAACTCTGGCCTTGCCGTTGTCGATGAACTGATCAATCGCTTGGACCACTTGCTCCAAAGCGATTTTCTCATCTTCCGGTCGTTCGTTCCGAATGCAGACCTTGATGTTGATATAGCGATCATCCATGTTGAAGGCTCGACGCAGCGCAGGAACGGTTTCCACCGAATCGTGCTGCCAGCGGCGCACTAGCTCGATCGACTCCTTATCGCCCCACACGTTGACGCCTCCCACGCTAAATCCGCACTGTGGATTAGGCAAGAGATCGTTGAGAATGTCGTTGATCTGACGACTGCTCAGGACGACACGATGTCGGTCAAGCGCCTTCTTGAAATCATCAAAACTGATCATGGCAGAAACTCCACAGCGGTTACCTTGCCATCGGTGCGGGTGACCTTGGCGATACCTTCCACCGGAGCACACGTTTTTCGTGCGTCGGCCTCGTTGGTGAACACCGATCCCCACACGTAACCCCGGCCAGTGGCTTGGTAAACGTGATCAACAACCGGCGGTGCGGGAAGCGGCTCGATCGGCCCGCTGGTGCTGATCGTGGTCCACGGATCATGGCCGGTGTCGCGCTCCTGCTCCAGGCGGACGATGAACTCGCCGCTCAGCTGCTTGGTGCCTCGCGCGGGATCGCGCGTCTTCCACCAGTGTGCGCTGACCTCTTCCAGCGTGTCGAACAGGCTGGTGTGGGTCTGGCCGAAGATGCCGTAGCCGGTGCGCTGCAGCGTGCCCTTGTTGCGGATCACCCAATCGAAGTTGCGCGGGATCATGCCGCCGAGATTGTTGAACTCGTAGGACTTCCCGTCGACAAAGACTTCGCGCGCGGCAGGGGCCGTCGAGCGGACGACTTTGGCAGGCACAGCCTTTCCGTTGTTGCCGAGCGCCTCGATCGGCTTGGTCCAGTCGATCTTGGGCGTTCGCGCGTCGTCTTGGCCTTTGCGCCAGCCTTCGCGCCACGACTTGCTGCGCGCCGCATCGATTTCGTCGTGCTCCTTGTAGTGCCGACAAGTTACGCCCGGCTTGTTGAGTTTGACGCCACCAGGCCCTCCGGCTTGGTAGAAGTCACCGGTGAGACCGATCGCCAAGCCGGACTGATAGCCATCGGCGAAGTCCTCGGCGTGGTCGCAGCTGATCGTCGTGAACGGCGCATCGTGGTTGTGGCAAGCGAACTTGAGATGGTGCGCTTGCAGGTTCCCTGCGGTCTCACCCTTGCGGTTCTTGAGGGTGAAATAGGGGCCTTCGATCTTCTCGATCTGCCACTCGCCGGGGAACTCGGTGCAGGTGACACGGTCGAGGGTCTGGAACGACAGGTCGATCGTCCGACGGCTGATGTTACGGACACGGAACTTGTGATTGCTGATCACCAGCCCTGTGTCACGTCGAGCGCTTCCCTTGCCGTGGGTGCTCGACGGAAAAGCGGAATGTCGGACGCCCGCTACCGTGCGAATGTCGACGTGGTAGGTTTCGCCGGTGTCGCTGGCGATCAGCGGCGTCCCATCATCGAGTTCGATGGGTTTGGTCCAGTCGATCTTGGTCATGGGTTGAAGTCCTTCGTTGGGTCTTGGACCTTGGCGACGACGGTCGGGCGCGGCACGGCCTCCACCTTGGGTGGTGAAGGCCGCTTTGTCAGTGCCGCGAGTGCCGCTAGGCGATCCATTCGATCCACACAATCGCGTGGAAATGGATCAGGCGCACGGAACCCTGCTCGGTCACGCACGAGATGGCGTCGTCGGTGACGCATTCGATGCGGACGTTCGTGGTGTTGCCGAGAACGTCCTGGATGCAGATGTTGGATTTGCCCCGGTTATGGGCGGCGATGAGCGCGTTGCGCATGTTGACAGCGGGAACCATCAGTTGGTCTTCGGCATCGGGTGGTAGCTGACGGGCGCGAAGCTCCGCCACGCGCCGTCGCGGCCCTCCTCGGCGTGCTCGCGCGCCATGCGCTTCTGCGCCTTGGTGCGGAAGGGCTTGCCGTTGTGGTTCTGGAAAGCCTCGCGCTCGGCGCGGCCTTCCATCTGGGCCTTGGTGCGTTCGGTGGCGTAGGGGGATGCGATCATGGTAGTTCTCCTGTTAGATCCAGAATTTCTTGGCGGCGTAGATCAGAAAGTGGACGGCTTCCGAGTCCGGCAGAAAGGCTTCGACCCGGCACCAGGTGTCGCTGACCGGGTCTTTTCGGCCATAAAGCGAGGCTTTAAGCAGGCCTTGGCGACAGCCGGTGGCCTCCTTGACGCAACCGATTTTCAGCCACTCGCCTTGGGGCGGACCATTGATCCAGCTCGGCTTACCCGCGTTGGGGTTGGGCGCGAGGATCAATGGATACCAGATGCGTCCCTTGCCCTTCACACCGCGACAGGCGTCGGCGATGAACAGAGGGGTGCCGTCGATCGGCTGGATGTTGCGAATGTATGGACCCCAGCGTTCATGGATAGGGCCTTCGGTGGGTTGGGTCACGGCCAAAACTCCTTGGCGAGGGTTGTGAGGAAGCGGGCAGCGACGTCCATTTGGGTCGTTGCACACTCCATGCTGATGTAGTCCTGAGTGGACGAGGGGACTCCCCACACCTCGGCTCGGATCACAGGCGACCCCCAGCGGCGCGTATTGCGCGTGGAGCCGACCCGGATTGTCCTGCCTTTCTTGTCGAGCGCGTAGATGAAGGTGTGCCAAACGCTGTTGGCGGTGACCCGCTGCGCGTGGGTGCCCTCGCACACCCACACGTTGGGCGTGAGTTCGAGCACGTTGCGGAAAGTCATGTTGTCAGGGAGCTTGATCGGCATCACTCGAACTCCAGGCCGAGGTCGATCGCCTGCGCCGCGCAGGTGGCGTGTTCCATCGCCAGCTGGTTCGACAGGACGGCGAGGATGCGCGCACGATTGGCCTCGTTCAGGTCGAACTTGAAGTTGTCGACCGAGACGGTGACGTGCTTGGGTTCTTCGATCGCCTTCTGCTTCGCCGTGATGCGATCGAAGCGAGCCTTGAGCTTGGTGGCGTTTTCAAGGTCGGTGACTTTCATGGTTCAGTCCTCCAGGGTCAGGATTTCGATGGTGGCCTGCGTGTAGCCGCCCACCACGTCGGTGTTGGTGTAAATCACGCTGGCGTCGGCGACCAGCATCGGGAACTCATGGTCGGGAAGCTCCGAGAGGAAGTCCGACGTGTTCGGCATGGTCAGGGTGATCTTGTGGCGCGTGCCCTTGAACGTGACGCTTGCCCATGGGTGCGTCTCGTGCGTGGCGAAGGTGACCTCGGGCCACCGGGCTTTGAGATGTTCAAGCATGGGTCATGAACCTTTCGATTGCGTCGCACGCGGCCATCTGGCGCTTGGCTTCCTTGGCGTTGGCTTCGAGACCGTCCTCGATCGCCTTGGTGGCATCCACGGCGGCTTGGTAAAGCCGCTTGGCCTGCGTCAGAGCCTTACCGAGAAATTCGGCCTCGTCCTTGTCGAGCGTGAAGCCCTTGGTGAGCGGCTGTGGGTGGACGGTTACACGTCCGTCCTTGTGGAAGTCGTATTCGACAAACTCCAAGGCGTAGCCCTTGCGACGGATCACGCGGTAGTCCTTGGAGAACCTGGCCGGTTGGTGAAGATTGTCCCACTCGTGGGCGTGGCGCAGAACATCGTCCGCGATCAGGCCCACGAGGATTTGGGACGGCGAGGGTGCTAGCCGCTTTCGCAGCCAGCGCATTACGCGAGGCTCTTGAGGTAGCCGCGATTGAACAGGATCATCTTCAGATCCCACGCGGTCTTCTCGCGCTCGCCCTTGGCGATGTGCGGGCCGGTGGCGACTTCGGTGCTGATGCGGTTGCGGCCGCGTCCGATGGTGATGCGCATAATCTTCACTCCTCTTCGTTGATTGGGGACCATCTTTCGACATGTTCCCAGCGGAAAATGGCTTGGTTGTTAAGGATGATGGCTCGGCGCGCCTCGATCACAACCACCTCGAAGTCCGGATGGCTTAACACAGGGTCGTCGGGCGGGAAATACTCGTGGAGGTCTTCCAAGCTTTTGAAGGCGCAAAACTCGTAGCCACGGGAGAGATCGTGGCCCTCCTCGCACGGAGGAGGGAGATTATCCCAAGCGGGATGGCCGGGCTGGACCAGTGTTGTGAACGGGCCGCGTCGCGGCTCATCCTTCCGTTGAATGCGCCACAGAGAGATCACCTTCACCTCCATAGATTTCATTTTTCTTCAATATACCCGGTGTATTTCCCAATGTGTGACATAATTACCACTATGAAGGATAAATTTTCTCGGAAATTGGTAGCCAAATACATGATTATATATATAGAGATCATATACTTAGATCAGTGTGATAAATATGTCACACTCGCTCTCCGAGAAAAAATATACCGGGTATATTGAAGAAAAATAACCGTCAGACAACCAAGGCAGCAGCAGCGCGAGCACGCTGGCCTTCAGCCCGGTTGGTTTTTGGCCTCGACCACTTCCACACCGTCTCCACACGCAGACCGGTGGCCTTTGCGATCTGCTCCGGGGGCATTCCATTCGCGCGAAGCTCCGCAATCGTGTCGAACACAATCTTGGGGGCGGTGTTACGAGCGCGCCATCCGCCCTCTTGCATGGCTTTGAGGATCACCAGGCCCACGTCCACGCTCAAAGCGTGGATGTTCTCCACGACGAGCGGCGCAGCCAGCTCATTCAGCCGTGGGTCCGCGAGAAATTCCCTCGCCGCGAGCACGCTGGTCCTTTTCCAGCCGAAAATCCACCGCGCGAACTCGGGCGGCACGATGTGGAGAAACGCGGTCAACTCAACCGCGTCGGCCACATCCAATCGAAACACTTTGCGCGCCCGACGGAACCTGGAGTCCGTGAGGCGCGCGACCGTGGGCAGGGTTGCCCCCATGTCATGTGGGATAGTGGCTGGTCGTTCCGTCCTCATTCCTATGGGGATACCACTTTTCGCCGATCGCGCCATAGAAAGCGCGATTGTTTCGATTGACCTGATCGCGCTTGGAGATTTCGGCGCGCGCGCCTTTGCGGTCAAGCCACCACACCATCAGGGGCGTGGCAACCGCCAGGCCCACGACCATGCCCAGGCCCACGAGGCTCGCGCCGGGGATCACGGCCACACCACGGTCAGAGGCGTGCCCGTCCGCTTTTCCAGCTTGTCGGCCAAGTCACAGGCTTGGCGGAAGTTGGGGAGCTTGCGGCGCAGAGGACGCGCCTTGTTGATCGACCAGATGCTAAACACGGATCACCTCATAGGCTAGGGCTTGCAGTTGCGGGAGCCACGGGCCGAATTGCACGGCCATGGCGGCGTTGATCTGCGCAATGCGCTGGTCCAGCACCTGATTTGGGACTGGTCCCAGATTTTCGGGCTGGTGAAGGAGCTTGCGGCGGTCGCTGCGCTGATCCGTCAGGAGCAGCACAGGCGGACGCTGGACTGGCGCGGGGGCGATTTCAGGCCGTTTGACGGTCAATTTGGGACTGGTCCCAAATTTCGAGAAATGCATCCCGCGCTCAATATGCTTGAGCACCGCGCGTTGCGCCTCCGCGTGTTTGACGGCGTCGCTCTTGGGAATTGCGCGCGGCTTGGGGATTTTTCGGCTTGGCCGTTCAATCGGTCCGTCAAAATCGGTTCGCAGCTTGACCGCGAAACGGACTTCGCGCCCGATTTTGGGCAGGCGGTCGCGCAAGGCGGTGAAAACGTCCCCGATTTGGGTGGATGAAAGCGCGCGCATTAGGCGTTGCTCCGGTTGAGAATTTGGGACCAGTCCCAAATTTTAGGCTTGTCGCGGGCGCGCGGGGGCACGACCGCGCCAGGCCGAAAACCTGGGCGGGGCATAATCCGGGCCTAGCGGGATAGGCTAGGCCCGGACTAGCTAGGGGCGGGGCTTATGCCGCCTTGCGTTCGCCTTCGCCCTCACTGATGTTGAAACGCGCGCCGATGACTTCCCAAAGGATAGCCATTTCATCGCCCACCGTTGCCAATTCGGCATCGCTGGCGCTTTCCAGCGTTGCCGCCAGCGTAAGGATGGCATCGGACAGGGTGGCCGGTGCGGCATCGGTCTGGCCCTCGGGCTTGCCTTCGCTGGCATCGCTGGCCGCTTCATCATTGTCGTTCACAAGGCCAAGGGCCTTGGCATGTTCAAGCGCCGCCTTGGCCAGCACTTCCGCCAGCTTGCGAACGGACGAGGCCGCGCCCTTTTCGCCGTTGACGAAAGCGAGAACCGCCGGGGCCATGATGTTTGCCCCGTCGGCGTCGGTCTGTCCGTTCATGGTGGCGTGAATAGCGCAAAGCGCGTCAAGCGCTTTCCGCGCATTGTCGCCGCCCTTGGCATTGCGCAGGGACGATACGGACAGAACCATATCGCCTTGCAGCTTGGGCTTGCACTTGTCGCCCTTGGCACTCTTGGGATTGAACGCGGCATAGGCCGCAAGCGCCAGATTGGAAGGGGTGACAGTGCCAGACAGCAGCGCGACAAGCGCGGTCCGGCCAAACAGATTGTCAGCGTTTTCCACCGTAGTTGCCGCGCCGACAAGCGACGCCTTCCACCGCGCCACGGCATCGCCGAACGATTGCGCAGAAAATTCGTATTCCGCACCGCAAACCTTAACGGTTGCCGGGGCCTGATTGGCTTGTTCCGTCATGTTATCAACCTTTCATTAGCGGCCTTGCCGCAGTTGCATTGTTTTGGGACCAGTCCCAGCAGGGGCGCGACTCAAAGGCGCACTTCTCCCCCCTGCTACGGAGCAGGGTTAGCCGATCGGTTCGCCTGCCGCCCCTCTTGCCTATATAAAGACTATGACTAGCGTATAGCCTAATAAAGCTCCAGGCCCTGCCTTTTGTGTCTTGACACGCTTAAACCATTGAAAAACAAGCATTTAGCACAAGGGTAACACGATTTTTAACCCCAAAACTCGACCCTATAGTCCAATCATGGCCGCCCAATTTCTGCATATTTTTTCGACTTTTTGACTTAAAAATGACGCACTAAGACCATTTCCAGGCCTTAGTGCGTCATTTTTGCAACACTAACTGCGAAGTCCTGCAAGAATAGCTTGCTTGAGCGACAACCCGAGGACTTCCTCACGGTGGACTCCGACACCGTCAACATACGGGCGCAGTTTATAGCCAAGCTCGCGAACCATCTGCTTGAACCGCTCGAAGCTCACCGGATAGCCACGGCTCACAGTCTTCATGTGGTCGCAGTAGCAATCGAACACCGCTCGCGAGTCCGCAGCCTGACCCTCCTCCGGGCGAACCTTGTCCGAAGTCATCAGGAAGGCGACCACACTGTTGTTGGCCCGAGAGATCTGTTCCAGCGCTTCGATCTGGCTCTTGGGTTGAGTGTAGTCGTTCTGCTTCTGCAGGCGATGAAGCCCCTGCACGGCCCATGCGGCGATAGCCTCACGTTCTTCAGCAACGAGCATCTCGTGGAAATTCACGATCCGCTCGGCCTGCGGTACAACCCGGCTGAACTCGAAGACCTGCCAACGTCGCACAAACCCCTTCGAAGTGTCCCGCGTCCGTGGCAGGAAGTTTGATGCAAACCACTGCGCCGCCGTGGGCTTGTATTGGAAGATGGCCGTGCCTTTGAACTCGGTATTCTGCTCGGTTCCTTCAATGATTTCCTTGAAAGTCCGACCGTCAATGACCGCCTCTTCGGGCAGCTCACCGCAGATGTTCAGGGCCTTGTTCACCATCGGGGCCTGCTGGAACCGCTCACCCCACAGGGTCGGCGGAACCGACGACTGCGAGTTGGGCGGCATCATCGAGCGAAGCACGTTCAGAGCTTGGGTCTTGCCCGTCTGAGCCTGCCCGTAGAGCAGAATGGCACGCTGGTACTTCCACGAGATGCCGAACATGGTCGCCGCGAAGGCTTCCTGCAGCGCGTTCACCTTGTCGAAATAGTCCTCGTCGTCGCCCCAGCACGTCTCAAGGTATTCGAGCCACTTGTGTGCCTCGCTGGCACGCTCGGGGATGTAGTCGAACGGCATGGTGAACGTCTTGCCGTACTTCGGCGAGTGTTCATGCAGCTCAAGGTTCACGTCGAGGAAACCATTGGCGAAGTTGACGCCATCTTCCAGTTCCGCGCCCACCTTCCCACGAGCAATCAGCGCCAGCGTCTTGGTGATGGCGGTGTAATCGCCGTGGCGACGCGCCAATTGGTTTCCCTTGACATCGCGAGCGATAGTGGCGGTGATCTCTTCGGTTTCTTTCTGCTCAAAACATGAGCCAGACCACTGCCAGAACGTCGATTTGTCATAGGCCAGCTGGCCGCCACGGTTGATCTCCTCAAAGACCTGACGCGCAATGGCCTCCTGATCGGCAGCCTGCTCAGTGTCATCGCGTCGCGCTTCCTTGAACAGGTTGAGGAGGTCAGGCTTCGAAATAGGAATTGTTCGCTTGAGATCGTCCTTGATCTGTGAAGCGAGGGTCTTCATCTCGAACTCGCGAAAATTCTCGTCTTTGGCCACTTGCTCTACCAACTCGATGACTTTGCTCATGGCAAAGTCTTGGTCCCCCGGCTGGGCAGACAGCTCGGCAACAAGCCACGCCTTTGCTTTGCCAATAGTCCAGCGAGCAACTTGGTTGTACTTGATCATCTCGGCAATAGCCGGATGTTCGCGTTGCTCGTCGGTCAGCCCAGTATCCCACCCATCAGGCAGGGTCCGACCCTTTTCAACATCCTTGAGCAGGAATTCTACCAGCTTGGCCACACCCTTTTCAGGATCCATATCATCGCCAGCGTTCTTCGCGGTGTATTCCTCGACCCAGTGGCGCATGTGCTCCATGGCCTCGGACAGAGGGCGACGCTCATTCTTGTCGATCCCGAGCACGATCCGCGCCAGATAACCGGCGTGGCGCACCATCTGGATGTCGCGCTCACCAGCCGGAACTACCTTGAGCGGCGAAGAGCGGCCGGTCTGGGCGATTGACAAGCCGGGGACTGCTCCCAGCGCCCGCCGCAAGACAGCTTCGATGTCTACAGGAAGGGCGGGAATCGAGTCGAGGACGTCCCACAAGTTTGCGTTTGCCGTGTATGGCTTGCCCGTATCCGGGTGGATCGAGGGCGGCATAACCATCTGGTTGCCCTTGCCGAGGAATTCGACAATTGATTGATTGTTGCCATCGCGAAGCTTGAAGTTGGGTTGCCCCTGCCAGCGATAGATCAGCCCCATGCCCTTTTTGCCGACCCGCTTCCACGGAGAGCGAGGCAACGCTTCGAGAATGGCATCGACCAGCGTCTGATCCTCGGTATCGATGTCGATAGCACACAAACCCGAAGCCTCGCCGAAGGGCAGGCCGATGTTCGATTCGGGGTACTGCTGCAGCCATCCGGCGCGCACGCCCTCGGACGGCATGTGCGCCGAGTAGGTCGTCCATTCGAGAAGGATCGGAGCCTTGCCTGCGCCCTTTGCAGGGCTGTCCCAACGCTTGAGAGGAATGACTGGCAGGCCCGCATTCCAGTAATGCGAGGCGTTGTCTTTGAAAATGCTCATGATTTTACCTCAAAGGATCGATTTTGGATAGAAACAGGTCTCGGTCTTTCTCGTTGACCAAGTCGTTGAGGATGCCGATCACGGCTTCCTTGAACTGCTCGACGCGCGCCACGGTGGTGTGGCGCTCCATCATCTTGAGCAGCTTGTCGAGCAGATCGCTCTTGGTCTTGGCGATCTGGATCCGCTCGCCGGTCTGTAGCGTCGCATCCATCGTCATGTTGTTGAGCTGTTCGAGGGTCTTCTTGATTTCGTCGAGAACCTTTCGCTGATCCTCGTTGTCCAGCTTAATGTCCTTCGACGGACGGCCTCGTTCGGCAACCCGAACCTCTTTCTCGACGATCTTTTCGACCGTCCGCACCGAAAAAAGCTGGGTGAGAATGTCTTTTGTGCCCTCATCGTAGGGGCATTCGGGGGCTGAAAGGAACTCCGGATCGGCCTGAACCTGATCTCGGAGAGCGAGCAGTCCCTGAAGGACCACGATTCGAAGTTGCGGATAGTTGGACATGAGTTTCGTCTGCTCCCTTGGAATTTCGAACACAATGCGTTTTTGTACCATACACCAGGTATATTTCTGGCGCTGGTTGAGGAAAAGTGACCTTGACCTCCACCACGACTGGCCTCAGACGGCAAATATGAGCTTCATGACCATCCGCCAAGGCTCCAGCCTGATCTTCGTCGAGTCAGCAACCGGCGATATTTCCGGCGTGGCCGGTAACCCGACCGCCTACATTGTGCCTGCGCAGGACGGGGCCGATGAACCAAAGACCGGAGCCACGCATACGGCTCTGACTGTCGTGGCTGAAACCAATCAGTGGCGAATGACCCTCGCCAACACCACGTCGTTGCCGCTCGGGCGCTACCTCATCTACAGCCACTACAGTTTTGTCGACGGCACGTTCTACATCCCGGAGCCGACCCTCCTCATTGTGAAGGCCTGATATGCTTATCACCCGCGAACAGGTGAGTGCCTTGCCCTTCGCCTTGATCCGGGTGATGACAAATCCCGTGCGCCCGACAGCCATTCGTTTGCGCGATCCCAGCTACCGAGAGGTGGTTGGCGAGGTTCCAGCTCCGCCTAGTGCAGCAGTTTCAATAGCTTGGTCGCCACCGAGCGCGCAAGCTACTTGGATTATCCCACACAATCTCGGCAAATATCCGCTTGTTGCGGTTCGTGATCCGTCGGGAGAAGTTTTGTTCACCACTGTCACCCACCTGGATCAAAACACTTGCATGGTCGAGTTCATGGTCCCAGTGCTCGGCACCGCAGACCTGAGGTAACGCCATGAAGTTCTATTCACCCATCGACATGCTGAAGAACGCGATCAAGAGCTTGGTCATCGACCCTCTCGCGTCTGCTCCCGCCAGCCCGGTTGCCGGGCAGCTGTATTTCGACACGGCTCTCGATCGTCTTCAGGTTCGCAATGCCGCGAACAACGCTTGGGGACTCACCAGCGATAACGCGCTGAGCCTCAACGGCCAAAACGCTGCCTTCTACCTCTCGCGGGCGAACCACACCGGCACGCAGACCGCTGCAACCATCAGCGATCTGGCTACGACCGTGCAGGCGTATCGCCTCGACCAGTTTGCGGTTCCGACGGCCGACCTGAATCTCAACAGCCGCAAGATCACCGGCCTCGCTGACGGCGTGAACCCGCAAGATGCGGCGACCATGAACAACCTGACCGTCGCCGTTCAGAGCGCCGCCGCAGGTATCGACTCCAAGCCCTCGGTTCGGGTCGCCTCGACGGCAAACCTCACTCTTTCGGGCACTCAGACGATCGACGGCGTGGCTGTCATTGCCGGTGACCGCGTTCTCGCGAAGAACCAGACCACCGCGAGCCAGAACGGCGTCTATGTCGTTGCCGCCGGTGCCTGGACCCGAGCCGCCGACGCGGATGGCGCTGGCGAGATCACTCCGGGGGCCTTCTGGTACGTCGAAGAAGGCACCACCAACTCCACCTCGCAGTGGCGCGTGTCGAATACCGGAACGATCACGATCGGCAGCACCTCGATCACCATCACCCAGTGGGGTAGCGGCAACACCTACACCAATGGCAACGGCCTTGCACTGGCCGGTAACGTCTTCTCGGTTCAGGTCGTCGCTTCGGGCGGTATTCTGGTCGGCGGCAGCGGCATTCAGGTCGATACCTCGATCGTCGCTCGCAAGTTCAGCTCCAGCATCGGTAACGGTGCTCTGACTTCGATCGCCGTGACGCACAACCTTGGCACCAAGGACGTGACCGTGGCGACTCGTCTGGTCGCCACCGACGAAATGATCATCGTCGACTGGGTTGCGACCGACGTCAACACTGTCACCTTCACGTTCGCTGCGGCTCCGGCTGCCAGCTCCGTGCGCGCGACCATTATCGGGTAAGCCATGATCAATCTCGCCACCTCGACCAGCCTTGTTCGTCTTGTGACGAGCGCGGCGGTGACCTCGATCACCGTCAGCACGTCGTGGGTGGACATCAACCCCAGCACTGGCGCAATCACGCCGGGCAGTCAGGTGACGATCATCACCGGGGCCACGACCACGACCATCGTACCGGCGAGCGGCAACGCCAGCTTGGTGCGAAACGTCCAGTCGATCCAGATCACCAACAACAGCGGGTCGGGTAACACGCAGGCGACTGTCCAGCACTTCGACAACACCAACGCAGCCGACCTGTTCGGTGTTACCCTGCTCGCTGGTGAGAATATGGTGTTCGATGAGACCGGCCAGTGGCGTCACCACGACGCGCAAGGGGCCGAGTATTTCTATCAAGGCACCTCACTCCCGAAGCTCGGCGCGAGCGGCATTCTGGCCGAGTCATTTGACCGTATGTTTGCGACAACTAACACCACCATCGGCGCGACCGGCACACTGTTTCTGCAGGCAATCTACCTGCAAGCGGGGACGCTGGTAAGCAACATCACGATGTTCTCGGCGACCACCGCCGCAGCCACCACGACGGCTCTGCTGTTCGGCCTCTATGACGTGAACCGGAACCTGCTGGCAACCTCGGCGAACCAAGGTGCCTATACATGGACCGCCAACACCAAGAAGACCTTGGCGATGACCACGCCGTATCGCATCCCTTCGAGCGGCGTGTACTACATCGGGGTCTTGCAGGTGGCGACCACCATTGCGACGCTCCTCGGCGGCGCTGCCAAACTCAACGCAGCCGTTGCGGCTGATGCGCCGATCCTTCACGGCAACTCGAACACCGGCTTGACGACGTCCTTGCCCAACCCGGCAACCACGGCGATCACCGCCGGTACCGCAAGCCTCTACGCAGCGGTGAGCTGATGGCAAATCTCGGTGGCCTTTACTCCCGGTATGCCATTCCGCTGGGCTGGTTCTCCCGGCTTGCGACCAGCGCCGGTTGGTTCAGCCGCAAGATCATGACTGTGGTCACTGCAGTTGTACCAATCTATCGCGGGGCCAAGACGCGCTCACAGGTCTATCTCGGCGTTCGCAGCGACGCACAAATCTACCGTGGTGCCAAGGCGCTGTTCTAGGCGGTTGACTGACAACCGCTTGCCATATGACCTCTAACGGGTGATTTCGCGTGATATGTCACTCTTCGAAGAGCTTTACCAATCCGTCAAGATGCGCTTCGGCGACGTCAATGCCTCGCAATCTATGGGGGATTGGATCTGTGCAAACACGACGATCAAGAAGCGACCCTTCTCTTTCGAGCACTACCAGTTCCAGAAGGCGATTGCTGACGACATGCACCAGCGGCTGTCGGTCAAGAAGTGTTCGCAGATCGGCCTGACCGAGGTTCAAATTCGCAAATTCCTCGCGATCCTGACGCGCAGCACCGGCATCGCCGGTCTTTTCTCGATGCCGAACGAGAAGATGTTCACCAAGACCTACAACGGGCGCATCAAGCCGATCCTCGAACAGGATTCGGTGTTCAATCCTCCGACGGCCAGCAAACCTACCCGCTCGCGTGATCAGATCCAGATTCGCGATAGCTTCGGCTACATCACCGGCTGTACGGAAGCGGACGCCACCAGTTTGAGCTGCGACTTCCTGTTCCACGACGAACTTGACCTGAGTCCTCAGGAGATCATCGGTCTGTATCAGTCGCGTTTGCAGGGTTCCGACGTTCAGATCACGCAATCGTTCTCGACCCCGACCTTCGCAGGATACGGCATCGACAAGGAATATCAGCTGACGGACCAGCGGGAGTACCTGTGCCGGTGCTCCTCTTGCCGCCACTTTCAAATCCCACGGTTCACTCCGGCTTTCGTTCACGTCAACAACTTCGAGCGTTTCGATGTCGAGGAGTTCACCGACCTGACGGCTCAGCAGATCGCTTTGCTTGATCTCGAAGATTGCTACGTCAAGTGCGAACGCTGTGGCGCGCGCTTGGAGCTGGGCAATCCAGACCTTCGCGAGTGGGTGCCGACGTTTCCCAGCCGCCTCAATTTCCGTGGCTATCAGGTTCGACCCTTCTCGACGAGTCGTATCCGACCGGCATACATCTTCGGCCAGCTGGCTCAGTATCAGGAGAAGTCGTTCACACGAGGTTTCTACAACACCGTGCTCGGCGAGGAGTATACCGCAGCTGATGCCCGCCTCCAGAAAGCGGACATCGAAGCGGCCATGGCGAAGGGCACGGCAGGCATTCCAGAGGCCATGGCTGACAAGCCGTACTACCTCGGCATCGACGTCGGCTTCACCTGCCACATCACCATCAGCTTCGACGACGACGACGGCTTTCCGGTCTTCGTTCTGTTCGATACCGTCCCGGCGGCCTACCTGGAGCGCCGCGTTGAGGAGCTGTGCAAGATTTACAACATCGTGCAGGGCTGCATCGACCGTTTCCCATATACGCCGCAGGCTGATGCTCTTCGCGACACCACCAATGGGCTGATCATCCCGATCCAGTATCGAGGCAACGCCGCCCTGCAACCGGTCACCGAACCGGACACCAAGATTCTATCGCACTACTCGGCGAACAACACCCTGATCCTCGATCGGGTTCAGTCGCTGATGCAGCACCGGAAAATGGTTCTCTCAGGCTACCGAGGTCAGCGGGAGGTGCTGATTGCACACCTGACCGACATGGTTCGGAACGAAAAGCCGGGTGAGAGCGAGCAGGCCGAGTGGATGAAGACCACCGGCAACGACCATTTCATGCACTCGATCGCATTCAACCTTCTGGCACGGCGTGTCAGCGAACATATGTTCGCAACTCAGCTGTCCACCATGGCAACTTCGTCCTCGTTCTTCTGCTCACCTTTTGGTAGCGCGCACGATGCGGCTCTGAATTTCAGCGGCAAGAGCAATCTCAAGGGCGAAGGTCGCATTGCAGGAATTGACACATGGCAGACAGCATTCTCACCGGCCTGAGCACCATTCTCCTGCCGAAGGGCAAGGGAGCAAAAGGTGGCAAGTCGGCCACGCCCGGTTTCGTGCGCAGCAATCCGACAATGTCGGCCCCAACCTACCGCCAGCACCTTGAAGACCTCTATTCGAGCCGGACTGCCAGCGACAGTCGAACCCTGATTGCCAGCTTGGCGAACTTCGACCCGGATGTTTCGGCAGCCATCACCGCGTTCCTGTCAGTCGCAGGTTCGGTGGATCCAATTGTCACGGCGTATGACGAGAAGGATGAGCCGTCTCAGGACGGAATCGCACTCGGACAACAGCTTCTGGCCGTGATGACAACCAACAACGACTACACCATTGGATATTCGAACAAGCCGACGGTCGACGATCTCTGCATGCAGGATCGATACATGATGCTGCTTCGCGGCGGAACGGCCCGCGAGCTGGTGCTCGACAAGACCTACGTGCCTACCGAACTTCGGCTGGTAGACCCCGCGACGCTGACCTGGGAGCAAACGGCTCCGGGCGTCTACAAGCCGACGCAAACACCAA
>Ga0213919_1000340_pt1 | contig 21597 bp, 20 predicted proteins | sample McNCre317MG_FD_161056 | JGI IMG/M metagenome (GOLD analysis project Ga0213919, IMG submission 161056) | Freshwater microbial communities from McNutts Creek, Athens, Georgia, United States - 3-17 MG | ecosystem: Environmental > Aquatic > Freshwater > Creek | place: USA: Georgia | collected... | reverse complement strand
TAGAAAAGAGCTGCCCCAAATTAGACCCAGAACGATGAAGCTAAATAGCCAGCCGCGTTGTGGTTTCTGAGTCATTCGAACAGTCTAGAACAGCAAATCTATAAATTAGAAAACCCCTCGAATTCGTAATGAACCGAGGGGTTTCTAGCTAGTTACTAGCGGTGAAACTTAGTGGGTTGATGGAGCCTGCTCAACCTCTGAGCGGTCGCCTGACCAGAGGGTGTGGAAGGTGCCATCCATGTCAACGCGCTTGTAGGTGTGTGCACCGAAGAAGTCGCGCTGACCCTGAACTAGAGCTGCGGATAGGCGAGGTGAACGCAAACCGTCATAGTAAGAAAGTGACGATGCGAACGCTGGCACTGGAATGCCGGCTAGCGATGAGTTGGCAACAACCTGGCGCCATGAGGTAACTGAGTTGGCCACAGCTTGCTTGAAGAATGGGTCAAAGATCAGTGACTGAAGCTCTGGGTTGCGGTCATAGGCATCTGCGATGCGGTTCAAGAACTGGGCACGGATGATGCAACCGCCGCGCCAGATCTTAGAGACGGCACCAAGGTTGATGTTCCAGCCATATTCCTTTGCGCCGGCGCGAATGGCATCGAAGCCCTGGGCGTAAGCAACCAACTTAGATGCGTAAAGTGCACGGCGAACATCTTCAACGAACTGCGCCTTGTCGGCAACGGTCCAGGTGGTCGAGTCGGCTGGTAGGCCATCGACGGCTGCGCGCTGCGCTGCCTGTGATGAAAGTGAACGTGCGAACACGGCCTCGGCGATGCCTGAAACTGGGGTGCCAAGGTTCAACGCGGTTTGAACAGTCCAAACACCGGTTCCCTTTGAGCCGGCCTGGTCAAGAATTACATCAACCAGTGGCTTGCCGGTCTTGGCGTCAACCTGCTTTAGAACTTCTGCGGTGATCTCAATTAGGAATGACTCCAGGTCACCCTTGTTCCACTCAGTGAAAATCTCGGCGATCTCGGCCGGAGTGTAGCCGCCAGCCTGGCGAAGGATATCGTATGCCTCGGCGATTAGCTGCATGTCTGCATATTCGATACCGTTGTGGATCATCTTGACGAAGTGGCCGGCGCCATCGGTGCCAACGTGGGTCACGCATGGCTCGCCCTCGGCAATCGCAGCAATTGAAGCAAGGATTGGGCCAAGGGTCTTGTAAGCCTCGGCTGAACCACCAGGCATGATCGAAGGGCCCTTTAGTGCACCTTCCTCACCGCCAGAGATGCCTGCGCCAACAAAGTTGATGCCCTTTGCTGAGACTTCCTTTTCGCGGCGAATGGTGTCGGTGAACAGTGCGTTTCCGCCGTCAACGATGATGTCGCCTGGCTCGAATCGCTCGGCAAGCTGTGAGATTACGGCATCGGTGCCCTTGCCGGCCTGAACCATGATGATTGCTGTGCGTGGCTTGGCAAGTGAAGCAACAAATTCATCGATAGTGGCGCTAGCGATGAAGTTGGCTTCTGGGTGCTCTGCCATTAGAAGGTCAGTGCGTTCAACCGAGCGGTTGTAAATTGCAACGGTGTTGCCTTCGCGGCTGGCTAGGTTGCGGGCCAAGTTTGAGCCCATTACTGCGAGTCCGACGACTCCAATGTTTGCTGATGCGGTCATTATTTTCCTAAACATTATTTCTTGAGGATGGGGGACGAGTCGGCCAAAAAATAGTCGGCTACGGTTCGCTCGTCATTGCGCGGACTTACCTCAACAATATCGCACTTTCGCCGTTATCGCTTCGTTACACGAAAACCTAATAGGTGAATGGTTTTGTGCTTTAGGATTTTCACAGACCCAATTCTTAGACAAGGATTCAGAAGAATGACCAAGCAACTTCCATCTGTTCAGCTCTACACACTGCGCGATTTCATCGCTGATGACTTAGCCGGCACCCTTGCCCGAGTTGCTGCTGTAGGTTTCACGAATGTTGAGCCGTATCACTTTGTTGCTTTGGCCGATGACTATGCGGCCGCGTTGAAGGCTAATAATCTCACCGCGCCAACTGGCCACGCCATGTTGATTGGTCAGCCTGAGTCAGAGGTGGAGGCAACTTTTGTTGCCGCGAAAAAGCTTGGCATTCAGACCATCATCGATCCCTTCACTGTTCCTGAGCTTTGGACAACTAAGGAGTCGGTGCTTGAACTAGCCGCCGGACTGAACAAAGTTGCCGAGAAGGCCGTGGCTCACGGGCTTCGCATTGCATATCACAACCACAACTGGGAGTTCTCAAACAAGTTCGATGGCGAGCTAGCGCTAGATGTTTTCATCGGTGCCCTTCGCGATGACATCGTTTTGGAGATCGACACATATTGGTGTGAGGTTGGCGGAACCAGCGCACCTGAGTACTTGAAGAAGCTTGGCGCCCGCGTTGTTGCCATTCACGTCAAGGACGGTAAAAAGAATGTTGATACCAGCAACTATGAAGCCGTTCAAGCTAGCCAATGTCCTGCGGGCCAAGGTGACATTCCGGTTGCCGAAATTCTAGCCGCAGCACCGAATGCGCTTCCGGTAGTCGAGTTCGACGGTTACAGCGGCGACCTATTCGCAGGCATCGAACAGAGCCGCAAATTCATCATGGGAGAAAACTAATGAGCAAAGTAGTTTCTGACGGCAAGAAGGGCCCGGTAGGGGTTGGCTTCATCGGTGCCGGTGTGATCAGTGACCAGTACCTAACCAACCTGACTAAGTTCCCAGACGTTAAGGTGCACTTCATCGCTGACCTTGACCTGGCACGCGCAAAGTCTCAGGCTGACAAGTGGGGCGTTGCCGGCAGTGGCAGCGTTGATGAACTGCTTGCTCACCCCGATGTTGAGATTGTGGTCAACCTAACCATCCCGGCTGCTCACGCTGACGTTGACCTCAAGTGCATCGCAGCAGGAAAGCACGTTTGGAGTGAAAAGCCGTATGCGGTGACCCGCGCAGAGGGTCAGGCTGTCATCGATGCGGCTGCTGCCGTCGGCGTATTAGTTTGTGTAGCCCCAGATACCATCCTGGGTGGTGGAATCCAGACCGGTTTGCGCGCTATTCACGATGGCAAAATTGGCAAGCCATTGACGGCAATCACTATGTTCCAAGCCCCAGGCCCTGAACTCTGGCACCCGAGCCCAGAATTTCTTTTTGCAAAGGGCGCTGGCCCGCTAATGGACATGGGCCCTTACTACCTGAGCACTCTGGTCTCCATTTTCGGTGCTGCAAAGCGGGTCACCGGCACCGGTTCAAAATCACGAGCAACCCGCGTGATTGCATCCGGGCCTAAGGCTGGAACCGAGTTCCCAGTTGAGGTGCCAACCCACGTCAGCGCTCTGATCGAATTTGAATCAGGCGCAAGCGCACAGAGCACCTTCAGCTTTGAATCTGGCATGTTGCGAATGGGCTTCGTTGAGATCAATGGCACCAATGGCACCATCTCGCTTCCAGATCCAAACATGTTTGATGGTCAGAACAAGCTGCTCTCTGGCGTTATCGATGTGAAGGAAGTGCCGCTGACTGGCAAGACCTATGGTCGTGGCACCGGTGTCCTCGAGATGGCACAGGCAATTCGCGAGGGGCGCCAGGTTCGCATTCCAGGCGAGATCGCTTTCCACGTGCTTGACATTATGTTGAGCATCAACGAAGCCATTGAAACCAAGAGCTGGGTTGACGTGAAGTCTTCTCTCCCTGAGATCAAGCCGCTGCCTGCCGACTGGGACCCAATGGTTGCAACACTTAGCTAAGTTTGGGTTAGCGAAGCAACTGTCAAAGAGGATTAGTGATGGCTGAAATCAAACGTCTAAAAGTTGGCATCATCGGTGGTGGCTTTATGGGCCGCGTGCACACTAACGCGGCTAGGACTGCTGGCGGCGATGTGGTTGCGATTTCATCATCAAGCCTGGGCAGTGCCGAGCGGGCGGCCGAGCAATTCTTGATTGAGAAGGCTTATGCCAATTCTGAACAGCTGATCAATGACCCATCAATTGATGTGGTGCATATCTGCACACCTAATTCAACGCACGCATCGCTGGCGCTCGCCGCATTGCTTGCCGGCAAACACGTCATTTGTGAAAAGCCTCTGGCAACCACATCGGCAGAGGCCAAAGCTTTAGTCGAAGCCGCCGCAAAATCTGGCAAGGTTGCCGCTGTTCCATTTATTTACCGCTATCACCCGATGGTTCGAGAGGCGCGTGCACGCGTGGCCGCAGGGCAGGTCGGCCGCGTGCTCAGCGTTCGAGGCTCTTATCTCCAAGACTGGCTGCTTGAGGCAGGCGACAATAACTGGCGCGTTGATTCGGTAGCCGGTGGTTCTTCACGGGCCTTCGCCGACATCGGCAGCCACCTGGTTGATTTGATGGAATTTGTTATTGGTGACCGCATTGAGGCAATTTCTGCGGTGACAAACACAGTCCACCCAGTTCGCGGCGGAAAGAAAGTTGAAACCGAGGACGAGGCTGCGTTGGTGTTTAGAACCAAGGCGGGTGTTATCGGCACCCTCTTCGTTTCGCAGGTTGCACCGGGCCGCAAGAACCGACTTTTCATCGACGTCAGCGGAACCGTTGAAACCATCGAATTTAACCAAGAGCAGCCGGAAACCCTTTGGCTTGGTCGCCGCACTGGCACTGAAGTTTTGCCTCGAGATGAAAGCCAGTTGCATCCCGATGCGTCCAGGCTTTCTGTCGTGCCGGCCGGTCATCCGATGGGATATGTAGACGCCTTCGCCGGTTTGGTTCGTGATGTCTATGACACCATCAACGGTCGCGTCATCGATGGTAAGCCACCGGTTGGCGTGCCAACCTTTGCCGATGGTCTGCGCGCTTCTCAGGTCACCGAGGCTGTGCTTCAATCGGCCAAGGCCAACGCCTGGGTCACCCTGCCTTCATAAACCTTTCTTGTTATCAAGTTCAACTAAGAATCGAGTTCAAATGTCATCTCACCCAGTAACCCTGTTCACCGGCCAGTGGGCAGACCTACCATTCGAAGAGGTTGCCCGCCTGGCGGCCGAATGGGGCTATGACGGCCTTGAGATCGCCGCCTCGGGTGATCACCTCGATTTAGAGCGCGCCGACCAAGATGATGCCTATGTTCAGTCGCGACTGGATATTTTGAATAAATACGGTTTGAAGACCTACGCAATCTCGAACCACCTTGCCGGTCAGGCGGTTTGCGATGATCCGATCGACTTCCGTCACCAGGCAATCCTTCGCCCATATGTTTGGGGCGATGGTGATGCCGAGGGCGTGCGCCAACGCGCTGCAGAAGACATGAAGCGTTCCGCGCGGGTGGCTCGAAAGCTTGGCGTTGACACCGTGGTTGGTTTCACCGGTTCAAACATCTGGGCCTACGTTGCCATGTTCCCGCCAGTTCCGGCATCCAGAATCGAGGCAGGTTTCGAAGACTTTGCCAAGCGTTGGAACCCGATCCTCGATGTGTTCGACGCTGAGGGCGTGAAATTTGCCCACGAGGTTCACCCAGGAGAAATCGCATATGACTACTGGTCATCGGTGCGCACGCTTGAAGCCATCAATCACCGCGAAGCTTTCGGCTTCAACTGGGACCCATCACACATGATGTGGCAGAACATCGACCCAGTCGGCTTCATCGTTGACTTCAAAGACCGCATTTATCACGTTGACTGCAAAGACACTCGGATGCGCCCGCAAAACGGCCGAGCCGGGGTAATGGGTTCACACCTGCCTTGGGGTGACCCGCGTCGCGGCTGGGATTTTGTTTCAACCGGTCACGGCGATGTGCCTTGGGAGGACTCATTCCGCGCGCTGGAATCGATTGGCTACAAGGGCCCAATCTCAATCGAGTGGGAAGACGCGGGCATGGATCGTCTGCACGGAGCTAAGGAAGCCGTCGGCTACATCCGTTCGCTGCTTTGGGACCTGCCAACGGCTTCATTCGATGCAGCATTTAGCAACCAGTAAAGAGTCGTCAGCGCGCTGATGAAATCTGCGCTAACGGCATCAAGAATTTCTAGGCCACCAGTTTTGGAAACGCTGCGCTGAGGGCACCGATTACCGTCGAAACGCCGATTGCCAAAAGCAGTAAGCCGAAAATACGCGTCACGACCATAAGACCTTGATCGCCTAGCAGATGCTCGATTGGCTCGGCCGTGAGCAGCAAGATTCCCGTAAGTGCTGAGAGCGCAAGGATGATCAATAGGTTTGAAAGTTGCACAAGCCCGGCCGCGTTGTTGCCAAGTGCAATTACTGTTGCGATTGCGCCCGGACCAGCCATCATCGGAATGGCTAGCGGCACAACGGCTGCGCCTGCCGGGGCGGCCTTAACCTCGTCGGTTTTCTTACCCATCACCATGCTCCAGCCAAATGCGCAAATCACCATCGAACCGGCAATTTTGAAGGCATTCATGTCGATGCTCAGTGACCGCAAAATCACATCACCCAAGAAGTAGGCGATGATCAGCGTCAAGCCAGCAACGGCCGCAGTCTTTAGGGCGGTGATGCGGCGCTGGCGCTTGGTCATCTCGCTGGTGAGAGCCAGAAAAACTGGCAGCGATGTGATTGGGCTCACAATTGCAAATAAGGCAATCAGTGTTGTGACGTCACTACTAAATCGCATAACTAAATGCCTTTCGAATCAAATAGCCCGCCGAGACTATCAAGCACTTTGGCCAAGGCATCATCGGGCTGCATCGCGTTGTCTCTCATCAAGTGCACCATCTCGGTTAACACTTGGGCAGCCAACGCGCCAACCAAACCGGCTTTGATTTGCGCCATTGGGTCGCCTTCGAGGCGAATCAAAACTGCATCTTCGATCTCTCGAGCGCAAAAATTTCGGGTGAACTCGATTGCATCGTGACTTAGACGGGCACTCATAATCTCAGGCCCAGGCACAAGCAATTCGTTGAACTCGTCTGAGTGAGTGGGCAATTGCGAAACCACTGCTCGAACCGAGTCGATTAGCGGCTCGTCTTTCGGGCGTTCGCGAAGCAGGCTCGAAAATCTGTCCATGTATTCGCCGCGACCCGGGTCTAGCAGGGCCTCCTTGTGCGGGAAGTAATTGAATAGGGTCCGGCGTGAAATACCCGCGTGTTCGGCGATGTCGCTCATCGTGGTTCGCTGGTAGCCGTTTTTTTCAAACAGCTCCCAGGCAGCCTGGATGATGGCCTCGGGGGTCGACTTCATTTTTCGACCGAGACCGTTTCCGGCTTCCATTTCATGGTTGGACATGTAATTCAGACTAGCGCAGTTGACAGAATTTATGCACCGGTGCAACAATAAATGCACCGGTGCAAAATACCTGGATCTCGAAGGGCCCCAAAATGGCTAATTTGCTTTATAAACTCGGTCTTTTTTCGGCTCGACGCGCGTGGGTAGTCATCACCACGTGGATGCTCATCTTGGCTGCCGCGGTAACGTTGGCTCTGAATTTCGGCGGCACGCTATCAACTTCGATGTCTTTGCCGGGAACCCCATCCCAGATGGTAATTGATGACCTGAGCAAGTCCTTCCCAGCGGCTAGCCGAGCCACCGGCCAGGTTGTCTTTCACAAAACCAATGGGCAGGCCTTCACTTCGGCAGAGCAAACTGAGATTGGTGACGCCCTAGCCTCGCTAAAGTCAATGAGCTGGATTAGCGATGTGCAGAACCCCTTCACAACCCAGGCAAGCCTAGATAGCAACCGCCAAAAGGTCATCGATGGCCAGGCAAAACTTGCTGCCGCACCGGCTGAGCTAGCCGCCGCACAAAAGAAACTGAACCTTGGCAAGAAGCAGTTGGCAGCGGCCAAGGCTTCGCTGGATGCGCAGGATGCCGCCCTAGCCGCGCAGGCTAAGCAGCTTGATGCAGCAATTGCCCAGATGCAGGCGAATAACGCGCCCGAATCACAAATATCACCGCTGATTGCCAACCAAAGCCAACTCCTAGCCGGCCAGGCGCAAATTGCCGCGGGCCAAGCCGAGATCTCTAAGCAGCAGGCAGCGCTTGTTTCTGGTCAAGCAAAAATAGATTCTGGTCTGGCGGCAATCGCCGCAAACACTTCGAAACTCGACACCGCCGGTCGAATCATGGGTGCTATGAAGAACTTCCGCACCCTGTCTACAGACCAACAGACCGCTTCGGCAATCGTGATCTTCACCAAACCAATGAGCGGCATCGAGGAGCCTCAAAAAACCGCTGTAGTCGACAAGCTTTCCAAATTGAACATCCCTAATGTGCAAGTTGAATTCAGCCAGGAGCTAATGAAGTCGATGCCAAAGATTGGTGGCCCAGCCGAGATTGCCGGTTTGGTGATTGCTGCAATAGTTCTTTTTGTGATGCTTGGCACGCTGCTTGCTGCAGGGCTTCCGGTGTTCTCGGCGCTTATCGGTGTTGGCATTTCGGCTCTTGGCACGCTTTCGCTTTCATCGGTGCTGGACATGACCGCAACCACACCGATGTTGGGCGTCATGCTGGGCTTGGCTGTAGGAATTGACTATTCACTCTTTATTTTGAACCGACACCGCCGCCAACTTAAAGCTGGAACTGAAGTTCGTGAGTCAATAGGTTTGGCCAATGGCACCTCGGGCAACGCTGTTGTATTCGCCGGCCTAACCGTAGTGATTGCGCTGATTGCTCTGAACCTCACTGGAGTCGGTTTCCTAGGGCTCATGGGTAGCGTTGGTGCGGCGGCAATTGTGACAGCCGTTTTGATTGCGATCACACTCACACCAGCGCTGATTTCACTGATGGGCATTCGAGTTCTTAACAAAAAAGAGCGAGCCAAGATTGGCGATGTTCAAGCTCAGCATGATGCGCAGGCTCCAAAGAATTCGACGCGCCCAGTTTGGGCAACCAAGCGCCCTTGGTTGGCAATTGTGGTTGCCGTGACGGTGTTGCTGATTGCAGCTCAACCGATCTCATCCATGCGTCTAGGCCTTCCCGATGGCTCATCCGAACCGGTGACCTCTACTCAATACAAGTCGTTCACGCTTGCGGCAAAAGCTTTTGGCGCTGGCGTTAATGGCCCATTGGTCACCGTTGCCACAATTGACAAAACTCTAACTTCACAGCAGAAACTTGATTTTGAGGCCAATGTTGCCGACCGAATCTTGAAGCTCGAAAGTGTTCGTTCGGTGGTTCCAGCTTCGGTTTCCAAAGACGGCAAGAAGTTCTTGTTCGAGGTAATTCCGGTTGATGGCCCAGCAAGCGCTTCAACTGAGAAATTGGTATTTGACCTTCGTGGGCTATCTCCAGAAATTCAGAGCAGCTATGGAGCGACGCTAGGTGTCACCGGTGCTGCAGCGGCCAACATCGATATTTCTAAGAAGCTCGGCGATGCCCTTCCGCTTTACCTGGGCACAGTCCTCATTCTCTCGATGTTGCTTTTGATTTTGGTGTTCAGATCGATCCTGATTCCGATTATTGCCAGTGCTGGATTCTTGTTGACCGTCTTCGCCACCCTAGGCTCAGCGGTGGCTGTATTCCAGTGGGGTTGGTTGGGTCAGGTCTTCGACATCCATGACCCTGGGCCAATCATGAGCTTCGTGCCGACAATTATTATCGGTGTGGTTTTTGGCTTGGCGATGGACTATCAGCTGTTCCTCGGGTCGGGAATGCGTGAGGCCTACATCCATGGAAAATCGGCTAAGGATGCGGTTAACTTTGGAATTCACCTGAGCCGACCAGTCGTGGTAGCTGCGGCAATCATCATGGTCACCGTCTTTGGCGGATTCGCGTTCTCGGAACTAACCACTGTTCGGCCAATCGGTTTTGGCTTAGCGGTCGGTGTGCTCTTCGATGCGTTCCTGGTTCGCCTGATCCTTATTCCGGCAATCATGACTTTGATTGGCAGGGCGGCTTGGTGGATTCCTAAGTGGTTGGACAAAATCCTGCCAGATGTTGACGTTGAAGGTGCCGCACTCGAGCGTGAGCACTTGCACTAGTCGCTTCATTTGGAAAGGCCCCAGCGATGGGGTCTTTTCCTTTTGAAATACCATTGAGGAACGATGACTGACCTGCAAATAACCTATCCGGCTGACCTGCCGGTTAGTCAGCGCAGGGATGGGATCCTCGAGGCTATTCGTGACAATCAAGTTGTTGTGATCGCGGGTGCAACTGGCTCGGGTAAAACCACCCAGTTGCCAAAGATGTGCCTGGAGTTGGGCCGCAAAAGCATTGCGCACACCCAACCGCGCCGAATTGCTGCCCGGGCGGTGGCCGAGCGAATAAGTGAAGAGTTGAAGGTTGAACTCGGTGGCCTGGTTGGTTATCAGGTTCGCTTCACCGATAAGGTAAGCGCCGAAACCAAGGTCAAGGTGATGACCGACGGCATCTTGCTGAACGCGATGCAGCGTCACCGCAATCTCGAGCAATACGACACCATCATCATCGACGAAGCCCATGAGCGAAGCCTAAATATCGATTTCCTGCTGGGTTATCTGAAACAGCTCTTACCAAAGCGCCCCGACCTCAAAGTCATAGTCACCTCGGCAACTATTGATCCAGAGTCATTCAGCAAACACTTCGGCGATGCTCCGATTATTGAAGTCTCTGGTCGAACCTTTCCCATCGAGGTGCGTTATCGGTCAACTGTTCGTGAAGCCCATGATGACACCGACCCAGATGAAGAAACCACCGCGTCTGACTACATCGATGGAATCATCAAAGCTCTCAAAGAACTCGAGGGTGAGGCCGAGGGCGACACCCTGGTTTTCCTTTCCGGAGAGTCAGAGATTCGCGATGCCCAGGAGACAATTCTTGGGAACATCACCAATGGGGCCCTGAATAAAAACACCGAGGTTCTACCGCTTTATGGCCGGTTGAGCGCTGCCGAGCAACACCTGGTTTTTCAGCCAAGTAAAGTCGCCGGGCTACGTCGCCGAATCATTTTGGCCACCAACGTTGCCGAGACCAGCCTCACTATTCCAAACATCAAGTATGTGATTGATGCCGGAACCGCTCGCATCTCGCGCTATAGCCCAAAAGCCAAGGTGCAACGCCTTCCTATCGAAGCAATTTCGCAGGCCAGCGCGAATCAACGTGCGGGGCGCACGGGCCGAACCAGTCCCGGCATTGTGATTCGACTCTATGGCGAGGACGATTACCTATCGCGCCCGGAATTTACCGATCCCGAGATATTGCGAACCAACCTCGCATCGGTGATTTTGCAGGCGGCAAACTTAGGTTTGGGTGACATCACTCAGTTTCCATTTATTCAGCCACCCGACCAGCGCGGCGTCAAGGATGGGCTGGGCCTGCTGGCGGAACTTGGTGCAGTTGAAGATGCCAAGGGCAAGTCGATTCGCCTAACCGCGGTGGGCAAGAACCTTGCCAGGCTGCCCATTGAGCCACGTTTTGCCCGAATGCTTCTAGAGGCAAAAACTCAAGACCTGGTTCGCGAGGTTTTGATCATCGTTGCCGGGCTGACCATTCAAGACCCCCGCGAGCGACCGCTGGCCAAGCGGCCCCAGGCTGATCTGATGCACCTGCGTTTTGCCGACCCAACCAGTGACTTCTTGAGTTTGCTCAACCTTTGGAATTACATCGAAGAGCAGCAACAAAAACTTTCTTCATCCGCATTCAGAAGACTTTGCAAAAACGAATTCCTAAATTACCTTCGGGTGCGCGAGTGGCAGGACCTAATTCGTCAGCTGCGCTCGGTCGCGAAGCCGCTTGGCATCATCCCAGGAAACCCAAAGGTCGACCCAGATGGAATCCACAAGTGTTTGCTAGCCGGTTTGCTAAGTCAAATTGGTTTGAGACAGCTAAGTGAGAAAAAGGGTGCTGACCTGGCCAAAGGTGGCGCGAAATCGGGCGCCGGCAAAGGCCCGGGCGAATACCTAGGTTCGAATGGCAAAAAGTTCGTGATTTTCCCCGGTTCAACCATGGCAAAAAAGCCAACGGCCGCAATTATGACTGCCGAACTAGTCGAAACCAGCAGATTATTTGCACGGATGAATGCGGCCATTGATCCGGCCTGGGCCGAGGCGCTCGCCGGAGACCTCTGCAAGCGAAGTTTTAGCGAACCGCATTGGGAGAAGACCCAGGGTTCGGTGGTGGCTTATGAACGCGTGATGCTATTCGGTGTGCCAATCGTGGTGTCTCGGCGAATGCAATACTCGCGAATCGATGCCGAATTATGTCGGGAGTTATTTGTAAGGCACGCGCTGGTTCAAGGGGAGTGGGATTCCAAGCAGCAGTTTGATCGAAATAACCGCTCGCTCATGAAGCAGCTTGAAGCGGAGGCGGATCGTGCCCGCAAGCCTCAGCATTCGCCAGATGAAGACGATGCCTACCGTTTCTACATCGCTCGAATTCCTGCCGAAGTCTTTTCAACAAGAACCTTCGAAGGTTGGTGGCGAAAAGCCAAAAATGAGACTCCAAACTTACTCACCATGACGCGCGAAGACCTACTCGGTGAGCAAGTGGCAGCACCTGACGAACATGATCATCCCACGCAGTGGCTATATAACGGTCAGCAATTGAAACTTCGCTATCGCTTCGACCCGTCAGCAACCGATGATGGCGTTTCCGTCGATGTGCCGTTACCGATTCTGGCAAGCCTTAATCCCGATCCGTTCGACTGGTTGGTTCCAGGGATGCGTCTCGAGTTGATCACCGAATTGATCCGAAGCTTGCCCAAGGCTCAGCGAAAAAACGTTGTGCCTGCCGCTGACTGGGCGGCCAAGGCTTCAGCCCAATTGCCAGATGAGCCGAACGGCAACATCCGGGTAGTTCTGGCAAAAACCTTGCAGCAACTAAGTGGCACGAAAATTTCGGCTGAGGATTTTGATTTTTCTCGATTGCCAAATTCTCTGAAGATGACCTATCGCCCTCTCGATGCAGGCGGGCGGCCACTAGGTTTAAGCACCGATTTGCATGCTCTGCAGGCGAAGCTTTCTGAGACCGGGCGAGGAGCGGTTGCCAAGGTGGTCGAGAAGGTTCATTCACCGATTGAGCGCGACGGACTGGTGGCGTGGGATTTTGAGAAGTTAGAGCAGTCGGTAGAAATCGAACACGGCGGCAATGTTGTTCGCGCATTCCCCACGCTGGTTGCAAAAGGCAAGACTTCCGACATCAGACTGTTTTCGACCGAGTCTGAGCAGCTGGCTGAGCACGCCTTTGGAGTTATTGCCCTCGTGGCCGCCGCGATTGCATCGCCCGCCAAGTATGTTGAGTCGCACCTGGATCAAAACGAAAAATTGGCAATCGCTGGGCTGCCCTATGGCAGCTTCAGTGCGTTCATCGATGATGTAATTCTTGCCGTTTCGCAGTCTGAACTCGTCAAGGTGGAGGCTGATGGTTTGATATTTACCAGGGTCGAATTTGAACGGGTTCGTGACTCGGTCTCGGCAACGATTGTCGAAAAATGCTTCGAAGTATCCTCGCTGGTTACAAAAATCGCGAGTGCAGCGCGGGAGGCCAATAAGGCTATCTCAGGCGTCAACGGATTCGATTTCTTGGCTGTCTTGGCTGCAGAAAAACAACATGTCGTTGAGCTCTTGGAGCCTAAGTTTGTCAGCCGAGTTGGTCTGGCAAGGCTTCCAAGAATCTTGGTTTATTTGCAGGCAATCAAACAGCGAATCGAGAAGCTAGTTGAAAACCCGGGCCGCGATAGGGTCGCCTCGCTTGAACTCGATCAAGCCCTGGCAATCTACGCTTTTGCAGGCGGGAAAATACCTCTAGCGCAAGGCTCAAAGGAAAAGTTATTGGTGGCTCGTTGGTTGCTCGAGGAGCTCAGGATTAGTTTGTTTGCGCAATCGCTGGGAACCGCCGAAAGCGTTTCTGTGCAGCGTATTAAGAAGGCGCTGTCTTAAAAATTCAATTGAAGTTTGCCAGCTGCTTGGTTTCAAAACTTTGGAATTCGTTTTTCACAGGTATTTCTCAGGTTAATCAAAAATTTGTTTTCATCGAATGTCCTTGAACTATCTGCCAGGGGGCGGATAAAGGAAGGCAAAATGAAAACTCTAAAAATAACCGCAACCTTTGCGGCCCTAGCTATTTCGCTAGCTGGCCAGCAGGTTGCTTTTGCAGATGGCGCTGCTCCGGTCTACGTTGACGCAGCTTCAACCAATGAAAACATCAAGGTTCTTGCAACCTCGGGCGACAAGTTCGGCAGCTATGTTCTGCCTGGAACCCCAGATGGTCTAGGTCTTTACAAGGTGGGCACCGGCTACAAGATGCTGTTGAACCACGAGTTCACTTCAGGTCAGTCAGCCTATCCACGTGCAAACGGTCTGATCTCGGCCGGAACCACAATCTCTGAGGTCAACTTTGACTCGGCCATGAACGTTGTGTCTGCTGGCGACGCGATCAAAAACATCGTTTGGTATGACTACCAAACCGGCACCTACGGCACAAAGCCAGGCGCTCCAACCGGCGCAGCTGTAAAGAACTCATACGGCGACCCATTCCACACCACCGCGCTTCAGCGTTTCTGTTCAGCTAGCCTCTCTGCGGCTGGTTCATTCGCCTACACAACCAAGTCAGGCAAGAAGACCACCACCATCGGTTACACCAAGCCAGTTTTCCTGACTGGTGAAGAAGACGGTTCGGACTCACGTTCGTTCGCCCTAAACGCAGAAGGTGAACTAGTTCAGCTTCCTCGCCTAGGTCTAGCCGACACCGAGACTTTCAACGTTGCTCCGGGCAACAACTACAACACCGTTCTTGTCGGTAACGAAGATGGTTCGGTAAACACCAGTGAGCTTCGACTTTACGTGGGCACAAAGACTGCCACCGGCGCCTGGTATGAAAAGGCCGGCCTAACCAACGGTCAGCTTTACTATGCAAAAGTCACCGACATTCTGAACGACTCGGCTTTCCGTGCGACCATCGGTAAGGGCAAGCCAACTGAAGTCACCTTCAAGGGAGTCGACACCTCAGTAAACGGCACAGAGCAGGGTAAGCAAGGTAACTCAATTGCTACTGGCTTTAGCCGCATCGAAGACGGTCAGTTCGACCCGATGCACCCAAACGACTACTACTTCGTGACCACATCATCGAACAAAGACCCAAAGGCTTTGACTCTAGACCCAACACTGCCTAAGGTGACTGCTCGCGATGGTGGAGGCCTATGGCGTATGCGCTTCAAGGATGTCAAGAACCCTCTTGCTGGCGCAACCGTTGAACTTTTGCTTGATGGTTCAGAGCCTGCGTTCCTAAACATGCCTGACAACCTAACCATCGATAAGTCAGGCAACATCCTGCTTCAGGAAGACCCAGGAAACAACGTGACACTTTCTCGCGTTTTCGCCTACCGAATCAGCGATGCAAAGCTCGTTCAGATTGCTGGATTCAACTCGGCCCTATTCGGCGCTGACTCTGCAACCAAGATCACCGTGGATGAAGAGACAAGTGGAATCACCGATGTGACCGACCTGCTCCGTAAGAACAAGTCTGACAAGAACTCGTATTACGTTTTTGTGGCTCAGGTTCACAGCACCATCGCTGCAGCCCGAACTGACATCACCGACAAGGCAGCTATTGCATCTGCCATCGAGGGTGGTCAGATCTACCTACTAACAGTTCCAGACTGGAAGAAGATTTACGGCTAGTAGATATTTCCAAACTAAGGGGTGGTGCTGCGGCGCCACCCCTTAGGCTTTAAGTGCATGCTCTGCATGCCATCAAATGAACAAATTGGGGAATAAAACCCTTCCACTGTTAGGTTTTCACCTCAATGCCCGCAATTAAAAAACGTCAAACGGCCACGCTTTCACTGATTGCATCTCTTGGGCCTTTTCAGTTCGACACCTACCTTCCAGCCCTGCCGGCGCTGATGCTTTTCATGCACACCACCGATACCATGGTGCAATTCACAATCACAGCAAGCCTCCTCGGGATGGCTGCCGGTCAATTGCTGGTTGGCCCGATGATTGACGCACTTGGTCGCAGACGACCACTTCTCATCGCCTTGACGGTCTTCATTTTTGCCTCTATCGGGTGTCTTACCGCCACCGATGTGACCTGGATGATCGTCGCTCGATTCATCCTTGGCTTCTCGGCCGCTGCGGGCTTTGTCATCAACAACGCTTTCATCCGTGACATCGCCGTTGGGCAGAATGCATCTCGGCTCTATTCAACTCAAGCGGCAATTTCAAGCCTTGCGCCGGTTTTGGCACCTCTGGTTGGTGGTCAATTACTACTTCTCGGTGACTGGCACGTGGTCTTCATTTTCTTGACCATCATGGGTGCGGCAGTTCTTGCCATGGCTGCTTGGCTAATGCCTGAGACCTTGCCAAAGTCAAAGCGAAGCGAACTAAGTTTCGGTGCCACCTTCGCCGCATGGAAGTTTGTCCTTCGCGACACTCGATTTGTGATTATGGCGCTAGTCGGCGGCCTCCTATTTGGTTCAATTGCCGTGTTTATTGCCGGCGGCCCATTTGCTTTGGAGCAGGGTTATGGTTTGACGCCAACCGAATACACCTTCGCATTCGCCTCCATCACAATCATCATGTTTGGTGCGAACTATTTGAACCGTTATCTGTTGAAGCGTGTGGCCAGCATAAACATGTTGCGCTATGGCCTTAGCCAAGCGGTTTTCGCCGCTGCCATGATGTTGACCCTCGACGTTTTGCATATCCACACGCTTTTGTTGAGCATCATCGGCTTTGCCTTGGCGGTGTCGGTTATGGGCTTTTCGATGTCAAATATCATGGGGCTTGCGATGCAAAACCATGGCGAGCGTGCCGGCGTTGCCGCCGGTCTAATCGGTTTTTCAAACTCACTCTTCGGAGCACTGGCCGCACCGCTTACCAGCATCCTGTTTGGTCTTGATGTTGAAGGCGTCAGCCTGTTTATCTCGATTCTGCTTTTGGCAGCTGCAGCCCTTGGTTTGATCGGGCTTCGCAAAGAAATGGCAGTGGTTCACTAGGTTAGCTAATTGCTTTTTTGATTAGCTCGGTTATTCGCTTTTCAACGGTTGGGTTCCAATCAATAATCGCGAAAGAGGTCGGCCACATTGCTTCATCGTCTAGATGAGCAGAGTCCTGGAAACCTAACGTGGAATATCTCGACCTGAACTTTCCGGCATCCTGAAAGAAAACCACGGTTTTACCGTTCGCGTCGCAGTATGCCTGCATGCCGTACCAGGTTTTTGGTTGAAGTTCGGGTGCGATTTTCCGCACGAGTGAATGCACGTGCTCTGCCAACTTCCGATCGCTTGGAGCCATCGCGGAAATTTTTTCGATTACCTCTTGCTCGAGTTGTTCGGGAGTCATCTTCTTTCGAGCCTTCGAACGCTCTGCCATAGTCTCCTTTAGCGCTTGCTTCTCGCCTTCCGACATCGGCATGGGTTCCTCCTGTGAGCTTGGACTTGCCAATAGCGTAATCTGCTTTCATGAGCGATTTGAATGAAGTGGGCCAAAATGATGGCTGGCGCTGCTGGTTATGTGATGCGGCTGTCGACCCGGATGCCTCTACCAATTCAGACCTCGGCCCAAGCATCGACAACTATGCCGCTGCTAAAGCCAAAAAGGGCTCGGCAACAGTCGAGCGCCTAGCCCATCGCTCTTGCAACACAATGAAGGGCAAGATTGCCCCAGTAGTGCCATGGTCAACTGACCTTTTCGTCGTAGACCCAGCGCCTATTTTTGAAACCGTAGAGCGCCTCACCCGGAAGGGTGGCCGAGAAATTGTGGCTCGCTGCCCGTCTGGATCTGATGCCAATCAGGCAGCGGAGTGGTTGCTAGACCGACTTTCGAGATTTGCACCCGACGTCGAATTCACCACACAGGTTACCCCTGGCGGCGGGCAATACATGTTGGCGCTGCGAGTCTAGTATTCACCCTTAACGACAAAGAAACTACCTCGAATTTCGCCAGCCAGTTTCGATTTCTGTCTCGCGAACTTGAACTTACTCGCCAACTCCTGCGGCACATCCATGCCCATTGAAAGCTTGAAGCCAACGGCGCGCTTGCCACCCGGCTCTAGTGAGTAAAGAACATTGATGGCGAGGCCGTCTTCATAGAAAACATAGGTCCACCGAATCCCATCCACCAGCCTTTCGGTGGCTTCAAGAGGCTTTGCGGTTATCACGATGTCGCGTTCAAGAAGCACCTTCGCAACGTAATCGATGAGGTTTTTAGCTTTGTCAGCAGGTACGGTCGTGAAGTCGATGTCGTATTTATTTTTGAAGTATCGAGCCTCATTAGCACGAAGCCCTGCCAAGGCATCAACCACTGGTGAGGACTCGAGCCCCTCGGTTGAAACGTTCACAAAATTAACTAAACCGGCCAAGGCAATCTCCAAAAATTAAGCGTCAAAATTCTGATGTCACACTGCCGCAATTTTATGCCTATTTATTTAGGCGCCAAATGCCCGTTGAATAGAGTCCCGTATATCGCTTGCTCGGTTGCGCACGAAACCAATTAGTTTCTCAAGCATTTGTAGGTTTGATTTATTTCGTCTTCCTTCTCAATCTTTGCGAGGTATCCTTGCCCCATGACTGGATACGAAATTGTAAATATCGGCGCTCCAAATCAATGGCGTGAACATTTCGGCGGCTTCCGCCCTGAATCTTCGCGCGACGGTCGCCGCGTTGTCGATCATGAAATGCACATGCAGTACATCGGTATGACTGTAAATGCGCTCACTCCTGGCGAAGAAGCCGGCTACTGGCACAAGCATTCGCAGGTCGAAGAGGTTTATATTTTTCTTGCCGGCAAGGGTCAAATGGGCCTCAACGATGATGTCGTTGACGTTACCGCTGGCTCGGTGGTTCGAGTAAGCCCAGAGACTTGGATCAATTGGCGCTGTGACCCGTCAAGTTCAGGTGAGCTCCAATGGATTTGTGTCCGTGCCGGTGGAACCGAACTGCCAGATTTTCCTAATGACGCCACAAAGGACACAGACCGCCCAACGCCTTGGTAAAAACCAAATGCATTGGAAGGCCTGTTTAGAGCTGGAACTTTTTATTTAGTACTTGGCATCAATCTCAGCGATTAGGGCTTCGACCTTTGCCTTGATCTCATCTCGAATTGGCCGGACCTCTTCAACGCCTTTTCCAGCAGGGTCGTTTAGCGGCCAGTCTAGGTAAGTTTTACCTGGGAAGAACGGGCAAGCATCGCCGCAGCCCATGGTGATCACATAGTCAGAGTCCTTGACTGATTCGGTGGTCAAAACCTTTGGGGTGCTGTTGGCGATGTCGATGCCTTCTTCGGCCATGGCAGCTATTGCCGATGGGTTCACCTGGTCTTTAGGTTCGGTTCCGGCTGAAAGGACCTGAACTCGGTCGCCCGCCAGAGCCTGAAGATACCCTGCTGCCATCTGGGAGCGTCCAGCGTTGTGCACGCATACGAAAAGGACCGTGGCTTTTTTGTCTGACATCTTTACTCCTAGTTAGCTCTGCAAAAAGTTCATCGATACGACGAACGATGTCATCGCGAACAATTCGGGTTTGGGCGAGCTTGTCTCCGGCTTCAGGCCCAGGTTCTGGGGTCAGCCAAGTTTCAATCTGCCCCTTCATATTTTCTCGTGCTTCGAGCTTCGCTTCATTGCCAAGAATGATAATCCGGTCAACGTTCATGAAAACTTCATCTGAGATGGTTTTCGGGTGTTCACCCGCCATGCTGGCACCGATTTCTTCAATCGCTTGACGTGCAGGCCCGTTGAGTTCTTCGCCAGGGTGGGTTCCCCCAGAAAATACAGCGATAGCGTCCCCGGCTTTAGCGCGCATTAGCGCAGCGGCCATTTGAGACTTGCCGGCATTGTGCACGCAAACAAAAAGAATGGAAGGTTTGCCTGAATGCACGCTTTGCTCCTATTGCTTGTTCAAAAACAAACTTCCAGCATAGGGCGCCAAGTTAACGTTTAGTGCTCTAACTTGGAGTCATGAAGGTGTCGTTTCTGACCAGTCCAATATTTGAGGGCAATCATGCTTCAATACATATCCCCGATGAGGTGCTGGCAAGATTGGGCGCCAACCGGAGGGCGCCTCTGAAAGTTACCGTGCGAAATCACACCTATCAATCCACTGCAACGGGCGTAGGTGGGCAGTGCCGGGTTGTGTTTCCTCAGAAAGAGCGCGTGGCGGCCGGTGTCGATTCGTCGGCAGAAATTGAAGTCACGCTCGAGCTCGATGCTGGAACTCGAGAAGTTGCCATCCCTGAAGTATTGGCCAAGGCTCTAGTTGAGAGTGAATTGAAGTCAGCTTTCGATGGGCTGGCCTATTCAAAGCGCCGGGCTTTTGCGTTGCAAGTTGCCGAGGCTAAAACTCAGGCCACCTTAGAGAGGCGGATTTCCAAAGTCTTGGCCGCTCTTTCCTAAAGCGAAAAAGTAAATGCCCCAGGGGATCCTGGAGCATTTTTAGATTCTTGATTTACTGAACGTGTGCCGGGTCCATCCAGAAAAGATCCCATAGGTGGCCGTCTAGGTCTTCAAAGCCCCAGCTGACCATGAAACCGATGTCTTCTGGTTCGTTAATTTTGCGCGCCCCTAGCGAAATGGCTTTTTCAGACAGGGCTCGAACTTCATCCTTTGACTCGCAGGCAAAGGCAAAAATTGCTTCGGTCGATGTTGAAGGGGCAATCGGCTTGTCAATGAATCCAGCGAACTTCGAGTGCTCAAGCAGCATCACATAGATGTGCTCGCTAACAATCATGCAAGTCGAGGTCTCGTCGGTAAATTGTGGGTTGAATTTGAAGCCCAGGGCAGTAAAGAACTCGACAGATTTGGCGAGGCTTGCAACCGGCAAATTTACAAAGATTGAATTCAGCATGTTGAAAGTTTATGGGAATAGGTATTTGCGCGGAGCTCTTCCTGATTAGTGTGGCTTGGACCAATTTGGTTCGATAGTCAAAATGCCCCTGACGAAAGTCAGGGGCATTTTTCACAGCGGAGAATATGGGATTCGAACCCATGAGGGCTTGCACCCAACACGCTTTCCAAGCGTGCGCCATAGGCCACTAGGCGAATTCTCCTTGGAATGTTTCGGGGTCTAGTCTACCCAGATGGCTAGAGGCCAAGAAGTTCAAGTTCGATTAGCACCTTTGAGCCAACGGTTAGGTCATTCTTTTTTCGAACTTCCGCCTTTAGTGGCAAATCGAAAATGCCGAGTTTCGAATCAGGAAAAATCGAGGTTCGCCATGTGGTTTTACCAATGCGAGCCTCGACTTTGAGTGAACCCCAACCATTGGTCAACCCATCCGAGATTTCGCGAATATCAGCTGAAAGATCTTCTGGCAGCCCTGCCAAAAAGAACTTTTCGTTCGCGGGCCAAAGCCGCACTACGCTTTCGAACTGAATTTTCATTGGCGGGGCTATTTGATTTCTAAGGGCCTGGTGACTCCGCTCAAGGCGGCTGACAAAAGTAGGAGTGCCGCTGGGATTCCGAATGCCACATAAATTCCCAAAGCTTGACCAACTCCGCCAAGGGCCGGCCCGACAGTGATGCTTGAAAAGTAGACCACGGTGATAATCATGTTGATTCGCGCGGAGGCATACTTGGGGTCATCACCCATCGCCGTGATCGTGAGTGGGAATCCAGCCGACATTCCAAGGCCCCAAAGTACGAGACCTAGGTAAGGCAGGTGTAGTGCTGGGCCTGCCATGAATATGAGAATTCCAGACGCTGTCAATAATGCGCAGCCGAGGATGGTCAGCCGGCGCCCGAAGCGGTCAACAACAAATCCGCCGAGCAATCTACCTAAGGTAATAACAATCCAGAAAACACCAAAAA